>WFLX010291294.1_pt1 | contig 15772 bp, 9 predicted proteins | sample 4967041 | NCBI WGS metagenome assembly WFLX01 (sample SAMN12857096, study PRJNA449069) | gut metagenome | isolation source: stool from male and female vole | host: Microtus ochrogaster | place: USA:Florida | collected 2017 | reverse complement strand
CCGCTACTATCGGTATCGGCTTGCAGAGCTTCTGCATTCCCGGCTCGGTTGCGGAAAACAGAAAAGTAGGTCTGGGTCACGGCAACCTTGCGGCAATGCTTCTTTCCGACGACACCGACTGCTTCTGCTTCCTTGCCGGTCACGAATCCTTCGCGGCTGCGGAAGGCGCAATTAAAATTGCGGAAAACGCAAACAAAGTAAGAACCAAACCCCTCCGCGTTATTCTGAACGGCCTCGGCAAGGACGCGGCGTATATAATTTCGAGAATTAACGGCTTCACATATTGCAAGACCGTTTTCGACCCCTATACCGAAACGGTTAAAGTCACCGACAGCGTGGCGTTCTCCGACGGTCCCCGCGCAAAAGTTAAATGCTACGGCGCGGACAACGTTCCCGAAGGCGTTGCAATTATGAAGATGGAAAAAGTTTCCGTTTCCATTACCGGTAACTCCACCAACCCCACCCGCTTCCAGCACCCCGTTGCAGGCACCTATAAAAAGTGGTGTACCGAAAACGGCAAAAACTACTTCTCGGTTGCTTCCGGCGGCGGTACGGGCAGAACCCTTCACCCCGACAATATGGCGGCAGGTCCTTCTTCCTACGGTATGACCGACACGATGGGCCGTATGCATTCCGATGCGCAGTTCGCAGGCTCCTCCTCCGTTCCCGCGCACGTTGAAATGATGGGCTTAATCGGCATGGGTAATAACCCCATGGTCGGTGCAACTGTTGCGGTTGCCGTTGCTGTTGAAGAAGCTATGAAAAAATAAAATGCACTGATAAAAAAGCGGTTTCTTTCGAAACCGCTTTTTTTATACCGTCCGCCACCGCGCGGTTGACAAATTGATACCGTTTTGATAACATTTGCGTATGATTGTTTCGTTAATAATCTGCGGTGTAACCTGTATCGCAATGATACTGTGTATACTGTTCTTCCCCAAAATAAAAATAGGCAGAATTTCGGTTGACACCTACTGGATAGTAACCCTTGTAGGCGCGGCGATACTGCTTGCCTGCGGCAAGGCGGATATAGTTACGGTGGGTAAAGCCCTGATTTCGGACACGGCTATAAATCCCGTAAAAATACTAATCCTGTTCCTGTCAATGACCATGCTTTCCATCTTCCTTGACGAACTGGGCTTTTTCCGCTATCTTGCCGGCGTTGCGCTGAAAAAAGCGAGAACGGGACAGACAAAGCTGTTTTTATATCTGTATCTGACCGTATCGGTTTTGACCGTATTCACCTCTAACGACGTAATAATTCTTTCGTTTACGCCCTTTATCTGCTATTTTGCAAAGAACGCGAAGATAAATCCCACTCCCTATCTTGCAGCCGAATTCGTTGCCGCAAATACCTGGAGCATGGCGCTGATAATAGGCAACCCCACTAACATATATCTTGCAACCGCGTGCGGAATAGACTTTCTCGAATACATAAAAATAAGCGTCGTTCCCACCGTTTTATCGGGTATAGTCGCTTTTCTCGCTCTGTATCTGCTGTTCCGCAAAAAGCTTGCCGCGCCCATCGAAGGCGAGGCTGAAATTGTTGAAATCAAAGACAAACTTTCNCTNTGGGTNGGTATAGTNCATCTCGCCGTTTGCACCGTGCTTCTTGCAATAGGCTCNTACGTGAACATCGAAATGTGGTTTGTATCCCTCTGCGCCGNCGGAAGCCTGTTTATAATTTCGGGCGTAATCGCCATAGTAAGGCGGCAAAAGCCTGCGGCATTACTCGGCTGNTTAAAACGCGCGCCATACCAGTTAATTCCNTTNGTNCTTTCAATGTTCGTTTTAATTGTGGNACNGAACGAACAGGGCGTAACCGCCGCGATAGGCAAACTGTTCGGCGAAAGCCTGCCCATACTCAAATACGGAACTACCTCTTTTATTGCGTCCAATTTAATAAACAATATCCCGATGAGCGTACTGTTCTCTTCGATAATAGAATCNACCGGCGGCNCGGCGGGAATACCGGCTGTNTTNGCGACGATAATCGGCTCGAACATAGGCGCGCTGTTTACGCCGATAGGCGCGCTTGCGGGAATTATGTGGAGCAATATTCTGAATAAGCACGGCGTTAAATTCGGCTATCTCGATTTTCTTAAAATAGGCGCGGCGGTCGCCATACCTACGCTTATCACCGCGCTCGGGTCGCTTTGGTTGATGCTTTTGGTTATTTAATAAAAGAATAAAAAATAAGGGGCAAGCAAATGCTTGCTCCCTATTTTTTTGTTCAGACATTAATAGTCGGATGTAAATCTTTCAACTGTTACAGGTGTTGTGTATCCGGTTTCAGTATTAAACACGGTCACATTAAATTCGGTTATGTCTACAGTATTGTCAGTTACGGTAAACATGGGACCTTGAGCAGACAAACCATACCAGCAATAGTACGTAAAGTAATATTCATCGCCGGACAATAATTCAAATGTTATAGAGTAGGTATTGTTGCCGTTGTCGGTTATCTGATAATTCAAATTTACCGGCATTCCGCCACCGCTGTATTCCACGGTATCATCAGCAAAAGTAAGAACGATACTGTTACTACCGCCGAAACTACCGCTCCATGAACCGGCAAGAGCTGCTCTAACAGCCTTAAGTCCTGCGCTTTCGGGCGCTTTAAATACCCACCAGTTGGTTTCGCCGAATTCGTCCTTGGAAACGAGAGCAAGCTTGTAATTTTCAGTCAGCACAATGCTGTAATTGCCGTCATTACTTGTAGCGGTAAGAACGCCGTTTTCGTAGGTATAACCGAAGGTTTCGTTTACGTCTGCATCGTCGGATACGGTTACGGTATTATCGGTATCGTTGAACGATATCGAGAATTTGCCTGCGCTGTAATTGCCGGTAAGTATAGCCGTAACGTCGGGAGCGGCTTCTACGGTTACGGTCAGGGTGCAGGTTGCCTCTTCATTTGCAAGCGACTTAACGTTAATTGTATATTCGCCAGCCTCTGTTGCTGCAAAGGTGTAACCGTCTTCGGTTGCCGTAAGGGTTGCATTCACAGTGCCGTCCGCAAGGGTAGCGGTTGCTCTGTCGTCTACAGCATAGGTTTCGCCGTTAGGAGCGCCTGCGTTTACGTTGAACGTCAATTTCTGACCAACGTAGACGGTTGCGCTGTCGGAAGTTTTAACAGTATAATTGTTGGTAACTTCGTTGTAAACTTTTACGTCGGTAGAAACGCTGTCGGGTGTAGCTACGTCTACGTGGTAAGTGAGGTTAAATTCCGCTTCGCCGAAGGTAAGTTTTACGTTGAAGTCTCCTGTCAGCTTTTCGCTTCTTAAAGTGAAGAAACGAGCTATTATTTCACCGTCATCATTCTGATCCGTACCAAAAGAAGCCTGCAGATAGTCTTTTTGCGTCATCCAATCGGTATACTCTTCAGGTATCTGGTCTTGTTCCTGCCAATTATTTGAATAAATAAGAGTTTCTTTACCGTTTTCAATAAGGTAAGCTCTTGCGGGGTTGAGCGAGAAATATTCCAAAGCGCTTTCGGGCGTAATATCGTCAAGAACAAGCGTTACGCCGTTTGCCGTGGTACCGCTTAAAGTTACGCCGCTTTCAACGCGCTTGTAAAGAATGTACGCTGTGTACGGGGTAATAAAATCCTCTTCATAGCGGGTCATGGTTGACTTTACGTAAGTAGGGTCGTTATCGGAAATTGCATCCCACTCTGCTTTGGTAACTTCTTTAATTGATGTATAGCCGATATTGCCGACGTTCTGCATAAGTTTAAATGAAGAAATTGAAACTTCATCGCGCTTAAATTCGTTGACGGGAAGCTCTTCGATATCCTTCAAAGCGGTCTGGGTTAATACTATTTCATTTCTTACGTCATACGAAGCGCCGTCCTTAACCGAGTAAGTTTTGGTAGTAGCGTCGTAGTCGAAAGAAAGATTTGCGTCTGCTTTGGGAATGAAGGTATCGGTTGTATCGTCATACGTATAATCAAGAGTATCTCCGGCCATATAATTGTATTCATAGTTATAGCTGTCTACCGTCAGTTTGAACGAATCAAGCATATAATTTGCATCGAACGTGAACTCTACCGTAACGAGCTTTATGCTATCGATGATATTTAAGTAAGCATAATCGGTTTCGTCATCGTTCATATAGCCGTTATAAGTCTGGCTATAATTCGTCCAGGAGAACGAGTATTTGCCTTCATTAATATCCGAGCTGAATTCGGTATCGTAATCGACGGGAGTATTAGCCGCTGCAAACAACGCCGCAAGTAAATTTTCAATACCCTGATATTTTTCTTCTTCCAATACTATGGGTGAAGTGAATAACATTCCGTTGTAGTATACGGCGGAATCCTCGTCAACCCAGTTATAGTTCCAGTCTTTGTAAACAACGCCGGAAATATTGTCCTGCGCGTCTTTTTCGCCCCAGAACTCGAAATCATACTCAACTGCGTTTTCGTCCTTGATATGGGTGTAATTGTTGCCGTACTCATAGAGGAAAGGATGTTGCTCACCGTAATCGCTGTAATAGCCTTCGCCCTTGCCGACGAGAGATACGTATTTTGAGTCGCTTACGGTCTGAACAGCCTGCGCCGTTGTAAGAGTTACGTTTTCCTTTGCCTCGTCCACTGTGAATACGATATTACCCTCGTCAGATACATGGGTATACTTATTCTGCGTATAAGTAGGCTCATCTTTTATCTGCTGAACCTGGTACGCGCCGGCAGTACCCAGCACGGGAAGGGTTACGTTAATGGGGTGGTCGCCGTTTGCGCAGATTTTTGTTGCGCTACCCGCTTTGGCTGCGGAAGGAGCAACTATCTGCCAGTCGCCGTAGTTGTGACCGGTGGGGTCAACGGGTCTGGTGCTTGTTGCGCCGTCTGCTTTACAGGTACCCGTTTCAACGCCCGCTTCGGTACACGTAGGCGGAGTCGTTACGATCCAGTCAGTGTACTCGTGCGTGTGCTTGTCGGTATCGCAACCCGCAAAAGCAACCGCAGTCGTAGCACTCATGGTGACGGCAACTATAGCCGCCAAGAGTTTTTTGTTTTTCATTGTTTTCTCATTAAAATTTTCGGTTTTAAACCGTTATTAATAAATTTGTTAATATATANATTTCCCTACTTCGCTAGGTTCCGCNCGAAATGACAAAGGGTGATTAGTTGANATAGTAGCCGCAGTTAAACAACCACTGGTCCTCTTCGGNNGNTTTGTNACCGAGTTTTTCCGCCCAGCCGTCGCCGTCCATAAAGTAGCGTTGGGAAACGGCGTAGTTTTGCAAAAACCCCTTCAATTCAGCCGTCACGGGGTAGCGTCCGCCGTAATCGTCAGCTCTGCTATTGGTATTCTGCGCGTACGTTTCAACGAATTTTAAGTAATTGTAACCGTTGAGGTTGGTTTTATTAACAAGCGGATGCATAAATCCCACATGCGCGTTATCGGGAGAGAGAATATCGCTGTCTTCGTTAATTATTGCCCAAAGCACTTCGCCGAAGTTTTTTCCGTCCCAGACATGCCAAAGTCCGTCCTCTTCGTTGAACTTGAAGTTTTCGCCCAATAAATACTTACCGTTCGGTCTGTTTTCGTAGGCGTACTTCCAACTTTTTCCCGTCTGGTTCCAGTCGGGAATCTGCGCTTTGCGCGCCGCAAAATCTTCGGTGACGGCAACCGGCCTTGTTTTGTACGGATCGTCATTGTCTGCTGCGCCGCGATAGCTTACGTGGAAATCGATATTGAACGGATACTGAACGTTTGACACCCTGCTGTTGAACTTTATAAGGTATCTGAAAACGTTACCTATTTCATCCTTGCGGAGCTGAACGTCGTACTTGAAGTTTTTGGTATAGCTTGAGCTTGCGCCGCCGGTGTCGAGAGTCGTATAAGAATATTCTGAAAAGAACGCGCTCGAACCGACGTAAAACTGCGCAATGGGATTAATCTCGTTGGCAGTGATATCCACTATCGACTCGATTGAATATTTACCCTCTTTGGTCGGAACATACAAAAACATAAGTCCCTTTTTTGCTTCGGCTTCGCTATTGAATGTCGCCCTGTAATAGCCGGTTGTTCTTAATACATACTCGTTGTAAGCTACGCCCTTGCCCGTTACGGAAGATATGCTATGCAATTCTATCTCGACTTCAGGGTCGTCGTTTGTAGCAAAGTAAATATTGGGGTCGTAGGTAAAAGAGTTATCTAGTCCCAGAAGAGTTACGCGGTAATCGCCGTTAAGTCCGGTCTTTTCGGCAACTCCCTCTTCGTTGAACGGAGCGGTAGTTTTGCCTATTCCGTCGTACCACTGCGCAGTAACGCCGTTTGTAGGAATATACTGACTGCCGTTGTAGACGATGGTAACTTTAAACGCGGTATCCTTATTTACGGGGTTCTTTCCTCCGCCGTCGCCGCCTATGTTGCCGCCGGTAGACGCGGGAGGTTTGGAATAAAATCCGCAGCCGGCGAAAAGCATTAACGAAGCGATAGCCGCCGCCGTCAAAGCAATAAATTTTTTCACGCTTTGCCACCCCCTTTCTTTTTAATTGTAAAGAAGCTCTTCACATCAATCCATTTGAGTTTCCTGACCACTATGTCAGCCACCCATAATACCGCCGCCATTATAAGAAACGGTACGGTGAGCTTAACGGTGAACAAAGTGACGTCTTTGGGGTCGTTTTTTATTTTAAGCTTTCCGTCGGTACTTACCGTTCCGTTCCTTCCCACCATTTTGTAAAGTACCGAGGTGTCGTAGGTCTGGAATGCGTCATATTCGGAAAGGAAGCCGACGTTGAAGCTTGCATCCGCGGAATAGTCTTTACCGCCGTAGGTATAGGTAACAGTTACCTGATATCTACCTGCCGAAGGAAGCGCCAGATCGTAACCGTAACAGGTCGTTTTGAACGCACACGGCGCAGAATCAAGTACCGTGCCGTCAGGTAAAGTCACCGAAACAGTCGCTTTAGCGCCGGTCATAACTTCGGGCGGAGTAATCACGAAAGAAGCGTACCTACCCTCTATGTTCGTTTCAACCGTAAAGGGCGCGCAAGTTTTCTGTTCGGGAATAACAGTGTTTAAAACGTTTCCTAAAAATGTCGGGTCGAATTTTTCAGGAAGATTTACGCCGTTTTTCTGCTCGGTAATGCCGTTGCCGAATTTTAAACCCATATACGAGGCAACTTTGCCGTTGCCGTAACGCCAGTACGAGTACAGCGGCACAGTTACAGCCCTGTCGCTGTTGCTGAATTTATAGTCGAACGTTAAAACGGTCGTCGCGCTCGCTTGCGCTTTACCGCGCATAAAGCCCGTTACGAAATATTTTGAATTCTCGTCATAGCCCGAAACGGAGGGATCGAAACGCCTTGCAAAATTTATCCAGGCGTTGCCGTTCTCCACTTTTGTTTCGGTTACATCATTCTTCATTTCCGCAAAAATAACGTCTTTGAGGTTGTCAACGTTGTTGTGCGCCTCGTAAAGCTTACCACCGCCGACCTGCGCAACGTCCGCAAGCAGCCTTTTCGCCGCATTCGTTTCCGAATCGTTTTTCGCGCCGCGTCCGACGTCGAGTACGGAAGTTACCACGTCGACGTTTCTTAAATCGGTAGCTATTTTTACGGGATCGTCGGGATCGTCCGTGTAATTAAGTCCGTCGGATATAAGCATAATCTGCTTGTCGCCGAAGGAGGTCAGCCTTTCCATCAGACGGTACGCTTCGCGCAATCCCGCGCCTATTACGGTACCCTGGCTGGGCTGTAAATTATCAATTACCTCAACCGCCCTCTCTCTGCCCGTCTGACCGGTACCCGTGTCGTACGTACCGCCCAGGCGTGTGGGAGAAAGCAGCAGTCTTACGTCCGCGTCGAACGCAACCAGACAAACGTAATCATCTTCGCTCAAAAGTCCCACGAGATGTTTCGAAGCGGCTTTTGCAATAATCATTTTTGACAAAAGCTCCATACTGCGCGAACCGTCGATTACTATCGTGTACAGTTTAGGATCGCCGGAGTTGTTACCGAATTTTACGGGAAGCATATTACCGAGGGAACTTAAAACCTGTTTCTGAACTTCGTTTTCGACAATGTTAGAATTCTGAATATTGTTGTCGCCGACAGTTACGAGATTTTTGCCGAAGAGCGAAACCGCCGTATCCAGATTTTTCACGAACGCTGTTGCATTATTAACAAGCGAAATATCCGCGTTTGATATATAAATTTCGTCGTAAGCGCAAAGCGCTTCAACCGAATATGGTACATCACGCGTTACGTTTAAATTGTATATATCGATTTCAGCCTTACCGCCGAAAAGCGTTTGAGCTGTCTGCGCGTCACGCGTGTTGCCCGTAATGAACAAAACTTTGACTTCGTCGGTTACGTTCTGAACAAATGTATATACGTTATTTATATCCGACTCGTCACTTTCGGCTGTAACTTCGATTTTGTATTCAAACGAGCCTGCGTTTTCGGTGTCGAGCGTAAAGGTCACGGTGTTGTAACCTCCGGCAAAAGTTTCGTTTTTACTTGCCGCCTCTTCCCCGTCTTTATACAGAGTTACTCTGCCGTTTACCGTGCGGTTGCTCTGAATTACGCAGGATACGCTTTCGCTCTTTCCGACAAAAGCGTTAGCGGTAAATTCAGCGCTTGAAATCTGCACTTCGTAAACGTCAGTGTCCAGATTATCGTCAAGATAAATTGCGTCTACGTTGATATTTTTCAACGCGAGCGCGTTTACCGTACGCGTCAATAAGTCCGCGTCGCGGCGGTCAGAGTCGTATCCGTCCGTTATAAGCACGATATGCTTTAAAACGTCTTCCTTGAAGAGGTTGCCCGCGTATTCGAGGGCTTCCGATATATTCGTTTCGCTATCGTCGACTTTTGCGTTTTTAACGCTCGTAAATTTGCCGCCCAGCGAAGTTAAAAGCTGATAATCTTTTCCGAAGCACACGACGCCCATTTTAGAGTTTTTGGGCAAATTGTCAGAAAGCGCCTTTATATAGCCGTCCACCGCGTCCAGATTTTTGTTCGCGGAATACGAAACGTCGGCAACGACGTACACGCTCGTTTCGGTCACGGTCGTCTGAATATAGGTCCCCGCGGCGGCAAAAGCAATTATTAAAGCCATTACTATATGCAATACCACGGATGCAATATTGTGACCGTTTCTGTTGTCCGAATTGATTACTACTGCAAACGGAACGACAAACACCGCCAGCAAAGGCAACGCAATCAGCAGCAACCAGGGGTTAGCGAAGTTGATACTGCTCATAGCAATACACCCCCCAGTCTGCGGCAGCCAAAACTGCCAGAATTATAAACCACATCCAGATTTGACTGAACGAACCGTCGCGCTTATGCGTACTCGCTTCACCGACGATTTCAAGCGAAGCCTCGCTTGCGGTAGTAAATCTCTCCGCTTCGGGAAGAGACGAATAAATATTGTAAGTCTTTTCCGCTCCGCCCGACCTTACGGTTATAGTATACTTTCCCACTTCGGTAAGCTGTAAGCCGTCGATATACGACACCGGCCCCGAAGGCGCGGTGACAGTTACGCTGCTACCCGAATCGGCGTTTACGGTGAGTAAATCGCCGCAGTCGTACTCGGTTTTTTCCAGTACGTTGGGGAAGGTGTAATTAAGCAGATTGTTTATAAGTATCATGAAATTGGTCTGCATCGCGACGTTCGTGTCGTGAATATCGAACGCGATCACCGTTTCTCGGTTTTCGTACGAGTTGGTACCCGTAAACACGACGGGAGTACCCATGCAGGTTACGAGGGTGGTAAAATTGCGGTAAGTTCCGCATTTTACATACTTTGCAACCGATGCGTTCTCTGACGGAATCATGCCCCTTAACATCTCCTTTACGAAGGTCTGCGTCGACTTTGAATATACCAGTTCGCCGCCTAAAATATCTTCCTTGCTCTGCACGCTGAAACCGGTTTTGTCAAGCGTCTTTTCGGGGTTTACAAACCATACCGCTCCGTCCGAAGGCAAAACTTCTGGCGTGAAGGTATCAAAGACGTATAAATCGTAGCTTTTGGTTACGGCGGCGTACTTATCCGCATTAACGACTTCTACCTGCGCGTGTTTGTTTGACGCAAGCATTTGCCATAAAAGGTAATAACCGTATTCGTTGCCGCTTACAAGCAGTACTGTGAACGAGTTTTCATAATCTTCGTTGAATACCGTAATCTCGTTGTCAAGTGCCAGCGCGTCGGCGTCGGTTATTACCACCCTTACCGACTGCAGCGAAGTCGCTTCTATTTCACTGAACGCAAAGTCGGTAAATTCAAGCTTGTTCGCAATTTCAACCGTAATACTTTCGGTTACCTCTTCGCCGCCGTCGAGATAAAGTTCCACCGTCAGGGAAGCCGCGCTTTCGTATGAAACCGCTTTGCCGCTTACATTCAGTTTGCCCTCGGCAAGATTGAACTTCACGTCCGAAAGGGCGTAATTTTCAACCCTTTCGGCAACGTTTACAACCTGTATGTTGGTAGTATTTTCATAATCTTTATCGGTCACGAGATAGACTTTAAGCGCGGTATTTTCGTTGAAATATTCCTGCGCCTGCGCAAGAGCGGCGGTTACGCCGTTTGTTGTATAAGACTGATTAAGCTCGTTTAAAAGTTCTCTCGCCTGCCCCTTATCCTCTATTCCTTTATATACAACCGTAGTCACGTCGCCGACGTAAACCAGCGTGTACGTACAGCCTTCCGAGCTGTCCGAAATTACGTTATCGATTTCCTTTTTGCCTAAATCGAAACGGGTAGAACCGTTCTGCATTATGCTCATACTACCCGAGCCGTCAAGGATAAAGCAGTAATCGCGCGCCGCTCCCGGCACTGCGAAAACGGGGTTTGAAATAGCGATTGCAATAAACAGCACTACGAGAATTTGGAGAATAAGGCTTATAATTCCCGCGACTTTGTTTATGGGGTTTCTTCTCTTTAAAAACTTTTCGCTCAATTCCCACAAGNANGTCGAAGCGATTNTNTGCTCGGTGTACTTGNTTTTAATTATATNGANAAGTACGNGTACGGGAATTGCCAGCAGCGCTAAAAGGCCCAGGGGATTTAAAAGACTCATTTCAGCACCCCCGTATTTACCAGTCTGTCAAAGAAAATTTTATAGACCGACTCTTCCGCGGAAACGAGCATATAGTCCGCTCCGCGCGACGCGCAAAAATTGCGTATTCTGCCGGTAGCGTATTCAAGCGCCTGTTTGTACGCGTTGATAATTTCTTTGTTAATGTTTTTGCGGTAGAATTTTGAGGACTGCTCGGAATCGAAAAAGTGCATTTTGCCGCGCGTCTGCGGATTCAACTCTTCCTTTGAAAGAATCTGTATGCACAGAATATCCCTCTTCTTACTTGCGAGATAGTCTATCGCGTCCTCAAAATTGTTGTCCGTTAAAAAGTCGGAAATAATTACCGAAAGCCCGTCGCCGTAACCCACGGTCGAGGGCAGAACCGCGTCGCTTAAACGGAAATCGCCGTCAAAGTTCAAATCGTTCAGCTTGTCGATTTCGGATATAAACGCGTCCTTGCCCAAAAGGTTTGTAATTACGTTTTCTATTTTATCGTCGCGCGCGGCGTAAATAGAAACCTTATCCATTTCGTTTATGGAAAGATAGGCGATAGCCGCGGCGAGCCTCAACGCCTGCACGTGCTTTTTGCCAGTACCGAAAGCCATCGAACGGCTTGCATCAATATAGATGCGGTTGTGCATCTGGCGCTCGTCAAGGAAAAGCTTTAAATACAGTTTATCGAAACGGGCGTAGGCGTTCCAGTCAATCTTTGTAATGTCGTCGCCCTCTACGTAATCGCGGTAGTCAGAAAATTCGCACGAAGAACCGTAGGTCTTTGCGCGGTGATTGCCGCCGAAAAGACCCGCTACGTTATTTTTTATTAACATCTGCAGCCTTTCAATCTGTTGCAGAAATTCTTCGTTAATAGCGAAATTCTTCATAAGTTACTTTGAAAGTTTTTTGTTTTCCTCTATAAGAAGTTTAATTACGTCGTCAATATTCAGTTTGTCGTTGACAGCGTTGTAGTTGATTTTAATTCTGTGCCTCAAAACGGGAGCGGCAAGCGCGTCTATATCTTCGTAAGCGACGTTATAATTGCCGTTCATAAGCTCGCGTACCTTTGCTCTTGTTATAAGCGCCTGCGCCGCTCGGGGTGAAGCGCCGCATTTAAGGTACTTTTTCGCCGCCGCGCAAGAGCTTTCAAGCTCGGGGTGGGTGTTTGAAATAAGGTTTACCGCGTAGCGCATTACGCCGTCGATTACGGGTACCGTCTTTGCAAGCTCGCGCATTTCAAGAATAGTTTTGCCGTCCACTACCGCCTGCGCGTTTTCGTCAAGGGTAATCTGGGTCATATTAACTATATCCACAAGCTCGTCGGAGCTGGGGAACTGCATTATGAGCTTGAACATAAATCTGTCCATCTGCGCTTCGGGCAGAGGGTAGGTTCCGTCCTGCTCTATGGGGTTTTCGGTAGCGAGTACGAAAAAGGGTTCCGCCATTTTATAAATGTCGTTCTGCACTGTGATTTTATGCTCCTGCATAACTTCGAGCATTGCCGACTGCGTTTTGGGCGTTGCGCGGTTTATTTCGTCCGCAAGCACTAGGTTTGCGAAAATGGGTCCCTTTCTGAACACCGTTTTCATTTTGCCCGCCGCATCCTTTTCGATTACGTTAGTACCGGTAACGTCGGAAGGCATTAAATCGGGTGTAAACTGAATGCGCGAGAAGGGCAAACTTAACGTCTTGCCCAGCGAGCGCACAAGTCTCGTTTTACCTACGCCGGGGACGCCTTCTAAAAGTACGTTTCCGCCCGCGATTATCGCGGTTATAACGTTGTCGACAATCTCTTCCTGTCCGACAACGTCTTTACGGATCTCATTCTTGATTTTTTCAATCGACTGACTGAATGACTTTACCTTTGCTAAATTTCCGCTTTCTACCGTTTTGTTTTCCATTTTAGTTATCCTTAATTATTTTTGTCGTCATCTTTATTTTCGATGCCGCTCATTAACATGTCAAAATAGTTGGTTAAAATATTTGCAATATCTTCAGGAATATCCCCCTCGATTATCTGACCCAGCACGCGCGAATAGTAGTCGTTTATAACCTCGCCGTAGCTGACGTAGCCCTTTTCGGGATCATAGATTATATCGTCGCTACCGTATTTCATTTCGCCTTTGCCAATACCGCCCGAACCGTTAGGGTCCTTATTGTCGGGATCTTCCGGGTCGTCTCCTCCGCCGTTGGGTTTTTCAATATCAAGAACTATCGTCGGAACGGGGGTTGTAAATATACCCGACAGCCGTTCCCTTATAAATTCGTCCATAAGGTAGTCGTAAGACTGTAAATACAGGAAAAATGGAAGCGAATTTGCAAGGGGTCTGAACGCGTTGGATTCCAGCATATTGTAAACGTAGTTATCCGTACGCCCTTCAAGCGCGGCCGTTTCAGCAATTCCCGAAACGAAACTCGTAAGCGACGTATATAAACCGTCACCGGCGTCCGAACCAGCCTTTTGCAAAAGTTCGTCAAGTCCGTTCTTGTATTCTTTAAGCTGCGTCATAAGCCCGTCGGCTTGCGTAACAGTCTTATAATGGTTTAAAAGGCTTTCTTCGCCGCTTATAAGATACAGTCTGCACAGGCTGTCGATATCCGNTTCAAGGTCTTTCGNGCGGGCTACNACTGCGTNGTATGAATTGATTTTTACAATTCCCTTGTACGCCTTTACCGATTCGACTATGGTATCCGAAAGAGGTTCGTAAACTTCGGAAGTTACAAGCTGCTTACAGATTGCAGCGTATGAATTACCGGTAATTATAACCTCGTCCACCGCAAGGACCGTTGATAAAAACACGGTTTGAAATGTTATCTGCGGTATGCCCGCAATCAGCGAATCATAAAAGCCGTCAAGTATTTCAATCGTTCTNTGTTTCACTTCGTCGTNAAGCTCGCACTNCTCGACTCCCGCGATAACTTCTTTAAGCNAGCTTAACTGCCANTCGGTTACANTGTAATTNTNAGCGGCNCCGCTTTNCTNGNGGTATCTGTCNNNAACAAACACCGCGGTAACGAAAACCGCAAGCGCGATGACGGGGATTAAAATATACTGCCAAAGTTTTTTAAAGTCGGGTTTTTTCCCGGGGAGATTTTCAAGCTTTGATCCTGCGTCCTCCCTCTGAAGCTGCGCAATATCGCCGCCGTCGTCCTTGAAAGCAACCATCGTTTCCACCCTCTCGCGAAGAGCGTACTCTTTATCAAGCTTTCTTGCGACTTTTAAATCGGTCGGGCGCAAAAAAGGAAAAACTATTCCGAAGCAGACGCAGGCAACGCACACGCCTATCAGGGCGTAATAGCCGCCGTGAATCGGAATGCCCGCAAGCTTCAGCGAAAGCAGGACCGCACCTACTGCAAAAAGACCGGCCGAAACTCCGCATATTAAACTCTTGATTATAGAATAAATCAGGAATTTCTTTTTTAATTTTTTAAATCCTGCGTCCATTTTTTAATTTGCCAAATTTATACATTTAAAATGCATAAAGATAATATTATTGCATTATTATTCATTTTATCATATATTTTACACGATTGCAAGTAATTTCCGTTACTGTTTTATACCGCCCTAACCAAATTCAGGAAATAGTGATAGCAACTAACAAATAATATAAATAACTCACAGTACTTCCCCTATTATATATTAAAAAACGCCGCGCGGACTTAAAAGTCTGCGCGGACGCATCTGTATACTTTTATAAATTTATTTACGCTACTATCGTTCCGCCGGCTCCGCCTATCATTGCGATAAACCCTATGCCGTAAACTACGCCGAGAATAATTGATATCACACAACTAACTGCGCCTACTCCAATAGCGACAGAGGAGATAATTATACCCGCCTTGGAAAAGGTTTTGCTCTTCTGATCTTCTTCAGCTAACGCCGCTTTATAGGCAATACAGCTTAAAACAAGTCCTACGATACTGCTTATAAACGAGAAGATAAATCCCAAGAGCGCCATCAGACTCATTTCGCCGCTCTTTTTGTCGGGCGACTGCTTGGCGTAATAATCATCCGTAGCGCAACCGCAACCGGTACAAATTACCGCGTCGTCGGCGAGTTCTTTTCCGCACGATTTACAATATTTCATATTCTGCCTCCAATTTTTAATCAGATTAATTGCAAGTCTTTTTACTATCCGCTAGCTTTAAGACTTAGTTCATATTTATATTAACAATTTTTATTGAAGTTGTCAAGATAACGAGACCGGTAAATATTAAAACTATAAAAGGTTTCCGACTTTATTAATTTTACATTAATATTCCGGTTTTACAGACGCCGCCGTCCGTTTGCCGATTCGCGCGGTTTATGACGGCAAGCGTAAAACGGTTTTTAATATTTGCAACTCGTCTTCAGTAAGTCCGTCTTTACTTACGGTAAAAGCCTGCGCCGCAGTTATGTAAACAAAAAAATAACTCTTTGCATTTTTAACTTTCGATATCTGTGAATTGTAAAATTTTGCCGTAGCAACGACTTCACCGCTTGAAAACTCTTTAAAAGTAAAGTAATCGGCAAAAAATTCGTACTCGTACACCTTCGGCGCTGTTCGGGCATTTTGCAACACTCTGTTCAGCTGAACTTTAAGCAGTATACCTAAAACCACGTCAGCCGCAAACAAAACCAAAAAGAGCAAAAGTATAGTCTCGTCAATATTCAGGATAAAGAAAGACAAAATATACAAAACCAAAACGATACAAAAGCCGATAGGTCCGATTATAAGCGCTATTAAAGAGAAAATTCTAA
>WFLX010134398.1_pt1 | contig 15773 bp, 13 predicted proteins | sample 4967041 | NCBI WGS metagenome assembly WFLX01 (sample SAMN12857096, study PRJNA449069) | gut metagenome | isolation source: stool from male and female vole | host: Microtus ochrogaster | place: USA:Florida | collected 2017 | reverse complement strand
TTATTCCGTGGCCGCTTCCTCTTCCGATGAAGCTCAAGGTGCTGTGGAAATTGCTGGCGGCGGAGAGACGGTCGCAAGCGGTGCTCCCGTCACTGTGACTGCTACTCCGGTGGCAGGATATGAGTTCGTAAACTGGACTGCTGATGGTACGGAGGTTTCTACTGAAAACCCATATCAGTTCACTGCTTCCCAAAACATTGCTCTTGTTGCTAATTTCAAAGCGAAGAAATATGATGTCAAATTCGTTCTTAACAATGGAAAGGAAGATATTGTTGAGTCTCTTGAATTTGGTGCTGTAATTACTGCACCTGAGACTCCGACCAAGACAGGTTTTACCTTTGGAGGTTGGAATCCNGNTTTTGAGGAAGGCGCAACAGTTCCGGTAGATGGCATCACTTACACTGCTATATGGAAAGTCAACCAGTACACCATCACATTCGACACTGACGGAGGAAGCGAAATCGCATCCATCACACAGGACTACGATAGCGAAGTGACAGCTCCTGCAGACCCGACCAAGACTGGCTACACCTTCAAGGGCTGGGACAAGGAACTTCCTGCCAAGATGCCTGCTGAGGACATCACAGTTAAGGCTCTCTGGACCATCAACCAGTACACCATCAAGTTCGACACCGACGGCGGAAGCGAAATCGAACCACTCTCATTTGACTATGACAGCGAAGTGGCAGCTCCTGCAGACCCGACCAAGACTGGCTACACCTTTAAGGGCTGGGACAAGGAACTTCCAACCAAGATGCCTGCTGAAGACATCACTGTGAAGGCTCTCTGGACAACCAACCAGTACACAATCACATTCGACACTGACGGCGGAAGCGAGATAGCTCCGATTAAAGCCGACTACGATAGTGAAGTGACAGCTCCTGCAGACCCGACCAAGACAGGCTACACCTTCAAGGGATGGGACAATGAAATCCCAGCCAAGATGCCTGCCGAGGACATCACTGTGAAGGCTCTCTGGACCATNAACCAGTACACCATCACATTCGACACCGACGGCGGAAGCGAGATAGCTCCGATTACAGCGGACTACGATAGCGAAGTGACAGCCCCGGNTGCCCCGACCAAGACAGGCTACACCTTCAAGGGCTGGGACAAGGAACTTCCTACCAAGATGCCTGCTGATGACATCACTGTGAAGGCTCTCTGGACCATCAACCAGTATAAGCTCACATACATAGTGGACGATACTGAATACAAGACCCTGGATGTTGACTTTGGCACTGAGATAAAGGCCGAGTCANATCCTGAGAAAGAGGGATTCACATTCTCAGGATGGAGCGGAATACCCGCGATAATGCCGGACCATGATGTGACGGTTNCCGGTTTCTTTACCATCAACAGCTACACCCTTTCAATATATCTCAATGGTGAGCTCTACTCTACCGAGGAAGTTGAATATGGTGCTGATTTGGATATCGAGAACCCGACAGTCCCAGAAGGTTATGTATTCGACGGTTGGACTGAAACACTTCCAGAGACCATGCCTGCACACGATGTTGATATTTATGGTACTTACTCAAAAGACCCATTATCCAGTGTAGAATTCAATTTTGAAAACGACAGCGTAGTGACCGTCTACACTGTTTCCGGGACACTGATCTGCAAGGATAAGAAGTGGAGTGAGGTATCAGGAACCCTTTCCAAGGGAATCTACATCATTTCCGGAAAGAAAGTAGTCATCAAATGATCTGACGAAAATATCCTGTCAGGACTCTGATTTTCTTACAGAATGTTAAATTAGAAGCTCGGATGCATAAAATAATGCATCCGAGCTTTATATTATATTCATATCTGCTTCCGAAGTCGTGCAGGAGGGATACCAAGCCTGTCGCGGTATTTGGCTACGGTGCGGCGGCTGATGTTGAGACCTTCGTCAATAAGAATTTGCGTGATTTTCTCATCACTCAAAGGATGCTTCCCGTCTTCGCTATCCACTACTCGGCGTATCTCTGCCTCTATCTTACGGTTGGTCAGGGCATCAGTATCCTCATCGCCGGAGTTGTCACCCACCGTATCGCTGAAGAAAAATCGCAAAGGAAGAATTCCCCAGGGTAGAGCTGCATATTTATTAGCCGTGCAACGAGAAATTACAGATGGATCTTGTCCTGTCAATTTTTCAATATCCTTGATCATCATTGGCCGAAGACGATATATGTCTTCAGTTTCAAAATAATCCTTCTGAAGTTTGACAATAGCTGTCACGACCGACAACATTGCCTGTTGTCTTAGCTGAAGTGATTTAATGAAGTCGCGAGCATCGTTGTAGCGGTTTAGGATGAATTCACGGTCAGCGTTATCTTTCAGTTTCTCCATCCGCTTTTTCATATCTGTCTCAGCCTGGGAGAATGTCTCGCTTATCCGAAGCTCAGGAATACGATTGTTGAGTGTGATTAAAGGTTCATCTCCTGAGATGTCGATTATTACATCTGGAATGATCGTATTTGTCTCGGCAGCCGATGAGTCTATCGAAGCTCCTGGTTTAGGATTAAGGGTGCGGATAAGATCAATGGCTTCATCCACTCTTTTCTGTGATATTTTCAATCGTGATACGAGCAAGTGGGTGTGAAGCATTGAAAAAGCCTCATATTGCTCATTAAGTATACGGAGTGCGTCATCGCGGGTCTGAGAAGGTGGCAGATATTCCAGTTGAATGGAAAGACAATCCGCAAGCGACACTGCACCGACTCCATGCGGCTCAAGCGTGCGCACTACTGCCAATCCTTTGTCCATGACTGATTGCGGCAAATCAATTCCCTCCGAAAAAGCAAGGTCATTGACAAGATAAGACGGATCTCTCTGCAAGCGCCCATTTGAATCAAGATTCCCGACAATGAAACGGGAAGCTGTCAATACGTCCGGATCAAGATGTAACTGCCCAAGTTGCGATAGCAAGAAATCATATAAAGATGGTGCAGAATCAGCTAAGGGCATCTCCGTATAATCTTCGGAAGAAGATGATCGTCGGCTTCCTGAATTCCACTCAGTCAGAGTAGGAGATATGGAAGACTCTGAATCTTTGAAAGTCTCTGCATCCACAGCTTCGAGAGCCGGATTAGCCTCCATCTCCCGCTCCACTTCCTCATCAAGTTCGGGTGCAGTCATCTCAAGCATCTTCACGTAGCGAAGCTGCTGCTGAGTGAGCCTTTGAGAAAGCCGTTGCTCAATCTCGATATTCTGCCGATTCTTTTCCATAATGCAAAATTACGAAAAAACTTTCATACTTTATCAATAATTTGTAACTTTGCATTGTGTAATATAAATAATAAGTAAATAATCATATTATTCGCATTCTGTCATGACTGCATTTTCTATTGAATGTAAGCGACAATTCATTATGAATTATGCATTATGCATTATGCATTGGTAGATATATGAAAAGCGAATTCAACATCCCAAAATCCGAAGATGGAAAGATAAAGATATTGTTTGTGTGTCTCGGAAATATTTGCCGCAGCCCGGCTGCTCAAGGCGTAATGGAGCGCCTGGTGAAGGAAAAAGGTGTGGCCGACAGGTTTGAAATCGACTCAGCAGGTCTTTATGGTGGGCATGCCGGTGATCTTCCCGACCATCGCATGCGTGTCCATGCACAGAGACGAGGATTGAATCTGACACATCGGTCGAGACAAATCAAGGAGTCAGACTTCGACAGATTTGACATAATTGTGGCAATGGACGATTCAAACTATGATCGGCTAAGGAGGATGGCTCCAACCCCGGAAGATGAGAAGAAAGTAGTCAAAATGGCTGATTTCTTCACTCTCCATCCTTGGGCTGACTGCGTCCCTGACCCTTACTACGATGGTGCGCAAGGATTCGAAAACGCCCTCGATTTGATTGAGGATGGATGTGACACGCTTCTTCGAAGCTTAATTGAGAATTGAGAATTGAGTCAGACTTGTCAGACATGTCAGACTCGTCCGACATGTCCGACAAAAAAAATTAATATTTTGAGCTATAAAACTGAATATTCGACCCTTTTTCGTTTGGGTATGCCGGTCATGGCTACTCAACTCGGCATCATCACGGTTTCCTTTGCCGACACCGCGATGGTCGGTGCGTATGGTGTCAATGAATTGGCTGCCGCTGCTTTTGTCAATTCTCTGTTTATGATACCAGTTGTCATGCAGATAGGATTTGCTTCCGGTATTACTCCACTGATTGGCGCACTTTTCGGCCGCGACGACCATGGCGGAGCAGGACGAACCCTCCGTGCCGGACTCCAAGTCAATTCATTCCTCTCAATCGGACTTACAATCCTGATGGGAATCCTATATTTTTTTCTCGACTGTTTCGGGCAGCCCGAGGAACTCCTCCCACTCATAAGAGGATATTATCTAATCATCCTCGCATCGATGTTTCCGATGGCAATTTTCAACTGTTCTCAACAGACAGCAAACGCCGTCAACGACACAGCCATGCCTATGTGGATAATCCTCTCCGCCAATGTCCTTAACATCATCGGAAACTATCTCCTTATATTCGGTAAATGTGGCTTCCCGGAAATGGGTCTAAACGGTGCCGGACTTTCGACTCTCACTGCCCGTTGGATCTCCACTATCGCCATCCTTATAGTCTTTCTGACCACAAAACGCTACCATCCATATAAGAAAGAAGCGTTGGGCGCAAGCCATGTAGGTCATATCCGTTGGATCGTATGGCATACTTCATGGCCTATCATGATACAATCTGGCATAGAATGTGGACTCTGGAGTCTGGGAGCTATAGTGACCGGATGGTTCGGAAAGATACAGCTTGCTGCTTATCAGGTCATCAACACGATTTCTCAGTTGGGATTCATGATATTCATGAGTTTCGGTATAGCCGTCTCAATTCGTGCTTCAAACTGCACTGGTGCCGGTGACATTCCCGGAGTAAGACGTATAACGATAGCCGGCCTGCATCTTAATTTGATTTTGGCAGCTATTGCATCCGTGGTTTTTTACCTATGGGGCGACAATCTGACTCATCTCTTTACTCCTGATGCTGAAGTGTTGGCTTCAGCAAAACTTCTGATCATCCCGCTTGTCCTCTACCAATTTGGAGATGCCACACAGCTGACATTTGCCAATGGACTCCGAGGCACAGGCAACACCAAACCCTTCGTATGGGTATCACTGATNGCCTATATCCTCATCGGTGTNCCCGCNATGTTCTGGCTTGCCACAGGTNTNGACATGGGTAATGTAGGAGTCTACTACAGTTTCTCTTTCGCCCTCTTCTCNGCNGCCATTCTCCTCTACCTCTACTTCCGGCATACCATCAAGTCAATGACTACCCAACTTCATTCTATTTAAATCAAAAATCAATAATATGAAAAAACTCCTTCTATTATTCNCACTCCTCCTCTCNCTCCACCTATTNGCNAAAGCCGACGATTATGCGCAGACCATCACCGTAGCCCAAGACGGCTCCGGCGACTACAAGACCATCAACGAGGCTTTGAAGAAACTAAAAGGCGACTCCGAAGATCCCGTCAGAATCTTCATCAAGAATGGCAGATATGATGAGAAAATCCTCATGAACTCTACCTTAAATAACGTGACTCTTGAAGGTGAAAGCCGAAAAGGAGTTGTCATTACCCACGGAGATTATGCCCAACTCAACAATATGGGCACTTCCGGCAGTTACACTCTACGTGTAGATGGCAACAACATAACTTTGAAAAATCTCACCATTGAAAACTCAGCAGGTAAGGTTGGTCAAGCTGTGGCTCTTCACACTACCGGCGACAAAATCCATGTCAAAGACTGTGACATTCTCGGCAATCAAGACACTCTTTATGCCACAGGACGCAATTCAAGAGACATTTTCGACAATTGCTATATTGAAGGAACCGTTGACTTCATTTTTGGCGCAGCTACTGCCCTCTTTCGCAATTGCCACATTCATGCCAAAAGCGACGGCTACCTGACTGCTGCTTCCACCGCCAAAGAAAATCATGCCGGATATGTCTTCCATAACTGCAAGGTGACAGCTGATCCTGAAGCAAAGAACGTATATTTAGGTCGAACATGGCGTCCATACGCTTCAACCCATTTCATTGAGTGCGACCTTCCGGACGCTATTCATAAAAGCGGCTGGCACAATTGGGGTAAAGAAGAAAACGAGAGGACTGCACGTTATGGCGAATACAAATGCACAGGACCAGGGGCGAAAGACGATGAAAGAGTCGGCTGGAGAAAGAAACTAAGTGCTCTCGAAGCAGCAGAACTTACTAATCCCGGAGCCCTCTTTACACGTGAATCCACCTGGATTCCTGATTGACAAAAGCGTGGATAGGATGCTCCGCAATCTATTGTAGGGACGCACGGCTCGTGTGTCCGCAAAAAGGCCCGGATTATTCATTTTAACTTTCTGACACGTTCCTTGTCATATATAGTATGAAATCGCTACTAAAATTCCTATTTGCCGCGATATGCATCATATCCGGCAATCTGAAAGCCACATCTGCCGATACAAACTTTGCGGATGAAAACCTAAAGTATGTCATTACCTATAAATGGGGTCTCATAACAAAAGACTCCGGTGATGCCACATTGTCGCTAAAGAATCAAGGCTCAAAATACTATATTCAGCTGACAGGAAAGACTCGCCCTTGGGCAGATGGACTTTTCCGTGTGCGCGACACCCTCGAGTCAGTGATGGACAAAGCTACTTTTCGTCCCATTTCTTATACAAAGATTGCACACGAGGGTGACAAATATGGCAAAGATGTGATTCAGTACTCATACTCCGGCAATAATGTCACCGGTAAGGCTGTCAAGTATCGAGAGAAAAAAGGTAAAATCACTACTGATAATCTTGATCTCGCTTCAAAAGGTGACACTTTCGATATGCTCAGTGTTTTCTACTGGATTAGGCGCATCGACCCGGCTACTTTGCCGTTGGGAGAGAAAGTCACGGCAACTCTATTTTCGGGTTCCCACGAAGAGACTGTCAAAATTTGGAAAGTAGGGGAGGGGCAGGTCAAGATGCGCAATGGAACTAAACGCGATGCTTGGCATATAAAGTTTACGTTTACCTCCAAAGGTGGAAAAAAGACAAGCGATGACATTGACGCGTGGCTCTCAAAAGATGCCAAACGCATACCCCTCGAAATCAAAGGCTCTCTCCCCCTCGGCCACGTATGCGCCTACCTAATCAATTAATAATGCATAATTGGCCAATAAAGCAAGACAAAATTCATAATCATCCAAATTATGCATTATGAATTATGAATTATTACTTGGGAATAATCGTAAATGTCAAGGAGCCCCTCGTAGAAGCGGCTCCTTTTTTCGGACTCCACTTTGCCTGCATCGCTGCCTGCTCGCATTTCTTGCGTATCTCTCTTGTGGCTGCTCCTGATGCAGTGGCTGTCATCACTTTCCCATCAGCATCTACTGTGATTGANACTGTAACTGTAGTCTTATGAGAAAGNGCCACATCCGGTAGAGGACATCCAAGAAATTGCCGGCCGCTCATCTTTCCGGTCACGCCTGATCCGGCTCCGTCGCTCCCTCCGGTTGATTCAAATTTCCCTTGTACAGAACCTGGCTTACTGTTGAATTTGCCAGCCATTGACGTAGCCACTTTCTCCTCCTCTTTCTTCTTTTCTGGAGCTGCTGTTTGCACTGGGCTTTCGGCTTTCTGGGCTATCAGGGTCTGATCGGGAGAGGGTGTTTTGCTTTCGCTCGAAACTACGGTATGTGGCTGTTCCACCGGAGCAGGAGCAGGTTCTCCTTTTATCTCCGGAGCAGGGGTGTCTTTGACCGTGGCATCCGGTTCACCGATGCTCTGTTTATTCTCGAGTAGTAGCTCAGGATCAAGGAAAACTTCATCCTCTTCGAGCTGAGGATTATCAGCAGAGGCAAGTTTCTCGTCATATCTGAGTGTCGCTACGAGAAGCCACACAAGAATAGCGCCTATCGCCAGAAAAGTGACGAAAGCTGCGATTATTGAGTCTCTGCGTTCATTTTTGTTCATAATTCAAAGAAAAAATCATTTCCTGGATTCGTTTTCTCCAGAATTCAGGCCGATAGGACTCTCTTGAAGTGCTTTTGTCGCAAGCACCATCTTCATTTTTCGGCGAGCTGCCATATCAAGCACTTCCACTATTTTCCCATAAGACACCTTTTCATCCGCATACAGTGCTATCCCTCGCGTGGAGTCTTGCTGCTGAATCAATGTCAAAGCTGCTATCAACTCATCTTTTGTGACTGCTCTCGGGGTAGAAGTCCCGGGCACTGAATCCGTGCGGTCTAAGACAATGTAGAACTGTGAAAGTGAATCCACATACACTTCCGTGAGAGGTTTCTTCGAAGTCTGCTCTGAGCTTTGTGGCAGATTGACATCGATTGCCGCAGGAAAAATGAGGGTTGAGGTCACCATGAAGAAGATGAGCAGGAGGAAGATAACGTCTGTCATCGACGACATGGAGAATGTGTCCAAACTGTTGAATGAGCGTTTTAATGCCATAATTATTACATTTTCTTTTAGTAATTCAAGTGTCGCAAAGTCTACTTGAGGGTTATTTCATTCCATCGCAAAGCCTTAAACTTTTTAACCAGCGAAGCGATAACCTTTTAACCCTCAACTTTCGCTCGCGAAAGTTGAATTATGCAGCAGGTTCGTTAAGGAGGTCCATGAATTCCATGGTCTTTGTCTCCATACCGGTCATCACCCTATTGACACGGCTTACCAAGAAGTTGTAGGCAAAGAGTGCGAGGATTCCCACTATAAGACCCCCTACAGTAGTCACAAGAGCCTGATATATGCCGCTTGAAAGAACAATTATATTCGCGCCTGTCCCGGCCATTGCCAAAGCATAGAAAGCCTCAATCATACCTGTCACTGTNCCAAGGAACCCCAGCATGGGAGCTCCGGCAGCNGTAGTGGAAAGCCAAGTGAATCCCTTGCCNAGCTTCGCAACCTCGATATTACCCGTATTTTCAATTGCTACAAGCACATCGTTCATAGGGCGNCCGATACGTGTGACTCCCTTAAGAATCAATCGGGCGTATGGAGTATCAGTCTTCTTGCAAAGTTGGCGTGCACTTTCAAGGTCTCCTTCATGCACATAGTCGCGTATTCGGTCCATAAACGAATTGTCTTCCTTGCTTGCCCTTGAAATAGCAATGCAGCGCTCCACGAAGATATATATGCTGACTATCAGCATCAGAGCCAGAGGAATCATAATGTAGCCGCCGTCTATCACAAGCGACCATAATGTTAGCGTTTCCATACTTTTTTGTTAATGCATAATGCATAATGCATAATGCATAATTAAATTCAACATTAAAAATTACAACTCTAAAATAAAAATTCAGAATGACTAAATTATGCTTTATGACTTGCTTTAGCTTGGGCGTAGCCAATTATGCATTAGGAGAGGCATTCAAGATAAGCTTTTATGGTTTTTTCTATCCCCATATAAAGAGCATCGCATATCAAGGCATGTCCGATGCTCACTTCATCTGTCCAAGGTATCATCTCATGATAATATCTCAGATTCTCCAGACTGAGATCGTGCCCCGCATTCAGTCCGATCCCGCATACCTTTGCTACGGTGGCTGCATCCACAAATGGTGCTATAGCATGCTCTCGGTTTTTTGCATAGTTATCGGCGTATGATTTTGTATAGAGTTCCACTCGATCCGCACCGGCAAGTTTTGCCTCAAGCACTTGCGTTGAATCAGGATCTACAAACAAAGATACCCTTATGCCTGCATCCTTGAATCTTTGGATAATTCCTGTAAGAAAATCCGAATTGGCCATCACGTCCCATCCATGGTTGGATGTCAACTGTCCTGGAGCATCTGGCACAAGAGTCACCTGTGCCGGTTTTGTATCCAATACGAGCCGGATAAAGTCGTCCGATGGATATCCTTCGATATTGAGTTCGGTCGAGATGGCTTCTTTGAGCATAGGCACATCCGCCCGGCGTATATGGCGCTCGTCCGGGCGCGGGTGAACTGTGATGCCCTGCGCTCCTGCCTGCTCGCATGTCAGAGCGAACCCTACCAAATCCGGATTATTTTCCCCCCGGGCGTTGCGGAGAGTCGCAACTTTATTGATATTGACACTAAGTCTCGTCATTTTCCTTTTTCTATTGTTATATTATTAAAAACAACGAAAGATTTTGTAAATATTATGCAAAAAAAGTCCTTTTAACCTTTTTCGGCACAATATTTGAAATATTTCAGGCAAAGTTAATGAAAAACATTGAAAACACCAAAATAAAAGTAAAATTGACGACACAAGAGACACTCATACAGCGCGACGACTGCAGCATGGTGACGATTCTTTGTTCACCTGCCGACTACAGTGCCAGTATTCTCACTCATGCTTGTGAGGATGCCGGAGCTCCCGTCGTAGACTTGCTCACTAAGCCTGCCGACGAGAGAAGCATCAGTGTTACTTTGCGACTCCGGTGTGACGATCCTACTCCTGCAATCCATAATCTCGAGCGTTACGGTTATGAAGTGGCTGAGGCTGAAGGCAACAATTATACAGATTCTATGATAGCCACCGAGCGCCTTCTCGAACTTCAGGTATTGCTCAACGTATAACGTAAATTGCAATGAAACGCACTGTTTTAGCTCTGTATGGAAAATCCCGTCAAGATCAGAATCTGACAGGGATAATGAATTTTATGGCCGAAGCCCGCTACAAGGGATTCGGCCTTTTGTGTCATGAAAAGTTTGCTGCTTATCTCTCCCGGTTTGGCGAGAACCCCGATTTCATTCCCCCCATATTTTCTGGAATACCGGATGCCAATGTAGCTATCAGTTTCGGTGGCGACGGTACTTTCCTCCGTACTGCGCGCCGTCTTGAGGATACTGAAATCCCAATTGCCGGTATAAATACAGGAAATCTCGGCTATCTTGCCCACTTCTCTCTCGATGAAACCTCCTTGCTCCTTGACGGAATAAAGAATAATTCCCTAAAAATACAGCCCAGAAAACTAATAGAAGTTTCTGGCAAGGGTATTCCCGCCGATTTCCTTTGCTGTGCCCTCAATGAAATTGCAGTCCAAAAAGATGCGTCTGCTTCTATGATAAATGTCAATGTGGAGCTGGATGGTTTCTTCCTTGCTGATTATAGGGCCGATGGTCTGATAATCTCGACTGCGACTGGAAGCACTGCCTACAATCTCTCTGTTGGCGGACCAATTCTCCAGCCGGAACTCGACTGCATGGTGCTCGCTCCTGTGGCGCCCCATTCCCTTACGCTCCGTCCTATAGTAATTGCAGGAAGCTCCGTCCTGCGTCTCACAATGTCTTCCCGCACCGGTTCTTACCGACTCAGCGTCGACGGCTACAGCGTGACGATGAAAGAAGGCTCGACCCTCCTCCTCAAAGCCGCCCCCTACGTAGTCAATCTTCTTTCGCCACAAGACGACACTTTCGCCGCCTCCCTCCGCGAAAAACTCCTCTACGGCCGCTCTTAAGTAATAAGGCGTCCTCCCGAGTCAAATAACGCAAGCAAGCTCCGCATACGTTCTCTCACTGTCAAATGCAAACTAATCAGGCCGGAGGCCTGATAATTATGTAAAAACCCCAGGCTTCAGCCTGGGGTCTCCAATAAATAGTTCAGTAGCCTCGGAGAGGCGCTTTATGGTAGACTTATTTCTCTACTACCTTAGTAGTCTGAACCGATCCATCCGACATCTTAGCAACTTTCACAAACACACCATTCTGAGGCTTTGCAACGCGTACGCCGGATAGATTATAATACTCAGCCGAGACTTCTCTGCCATCACTCCAGATAGATCCAACAGCATTGGAATCTTCTACCTTAGCCTTATTGGCATTCAAAATAGTACCGTCAGGATTGATGACAAACGCTGCTACATAAAGCTTATCCTTGTCTTGGATCACACTGTTTGAAGCAATGTCGAATGAGTATTCAGAAGCGTACGTCTCATTGAATGCAACGTCAGCAGGGACAGAATTCTCTACTCCCATCATGCCGTTGACATCCACCACAACATCATTGAAAATCAAACCTGGTACTTTGGCTGGCCAGGTTGTCAAGACTTCAAGATCCGTGCCATCATAATTGGATGAACCTGAGAAATAGTTTGCCTGCAACCAACCTGCTCCTGCTCCACTCAGTCCATTGTTGATCAAGAGATAACCAACCTTATATCCTGCGTTAGCTTTGTTTTCAAAGAAAGTGGCTGCTGATTCAACCTTGATTTCTGTTTTGTCTGTATTTCCCCAGTAAGCCTTGACCTTTATCTCTACAGGAACGGCTGTCTCCATTGATTCCACAACCTCTGTCTTCATTTCGAATCCATCATCGGCATTGCCATAGTATGGGTCTTCTATACCGTTACGGTTAAGAGTTGCTGATGGATAACCGTCAACGTATATAGGGGTATCTGCAGCTTGCATCGGGTCGCCGTCGTGATATGCGGCAAGCACTACGCCATCTCCATAAAGTTCATTGAGTGCTTCCAATGCATAATATCCACGTGTGCACCATCCACACCATGTCCCGGTGAATTCCTCTACCATCGGACGATGCTGCGGCACGTATGGAAGAACCGTTACCTTGGCGGAAGCTGAAGCCTTTGGATTGGCATTATCTTCCCCATTCACTTTGTTGATAGTCACGTCAACAGTAAATTCGCCAAGTTCTGACACTGCATCTATTGGAAGATTCACTATAGTGCTCTGCACGAGGCTTGATGCTATTGGAGTTTCAAACTCAACTGTCTTCTCTACGCTTTTCCCTCCAATTATATAGGTATAGCCGATAGATGAAACATCTTTTACACCTGGAGTTGTGATGACCGCCTTTAAATTTAATTCCTTATCCACACCGGCGTAGGTCGAAGCAACATTGTTGAGTCCAACGCTATAATCAGGGAATTCCCCTTCAAGTGTCACGTAAATCATCGCGCAAGCTCCAAGCTTGTCATTATATGGCACCCACTTCAGGAAGTCTTTTGATGCGCGCAGATATAGGCCATTCGCATTCTTTCCCTCTGATAGAAGCAATGGATAACTCTGGCTTTCGCTGAGCGATTCTCCCTTTTCCACTTTAGGCACTGTCAAGCTATAGCCCGCATAGATTCCTTCTTCAGTAATAGTATAAGGCTCATCAAGCTTGATGGAGAGTTCTCCGTAGGTGTTCTCATCTCCGGAAAGTGATATTTTCTCAGGCACCACCTCGGCAGTGTATGTGTCAGGTACATTTACCTTCACTCCATCGATCTTTTCGAGTGTAAGCTCTTTCGAGAGCCACAGCGATGTTGACTCAATATCCTCGTATGCATTCAGCAGTGCGCGGATACCCGTAATCTTCTTGCCTACAAGAGCCGGATCATCAATGCGGATAGCCACATCATAGATTTCCGACTTTCCTTTGCCCCATGCGCCATAACTGTCGCCGGCGTATGTAAAAGTGACTTCATTTTCTGCAGCCATAGCGCCTATTGCCATTGCGCCAAGCATGCATGAAGTAATAATTTTTTTCATAAATGATAATTTTTTAAGATGGCAAAGACATCGGTTTTGCCCCCAATGCCTTTGCCTAATTTGTGATTTTTTAAGTTTAATTATGCATTATGACTTCTTTAGCATGATCGTAGCTAATTATGCATTAGGCATTAAATTAGCGTACTGCTTTCTTGAAAGAAGCAACTGTGCCATCTTCATAAACGACGCGCTTGATGACGATGCCTGCTCCCGGATTAGCCACTTGGCGACCAGCCACATCATAATACTTCACGCTTGCCACTTTCTTATCAGATGTCAGGCTGCCGACAGCTGTAGGATCGTCAAGGTCAAGTGTCACGATTTCACTTCTCGTCTCTTCACCGTTATATTTGTAGACACTCTGAACGCCAAGGGTAGAGATACCTTCTACGAAGAAGTCTGTCTCACGCATAGCTCCACCCCAATTGTAGATATAGTATTCGCTCAGATTCCAAGGAATTTCAACGAGGTCCTCTTCAATGCCATATTCTTCTGCATAGAATTCCCATTCTTCGTCGTCTACATATACTACATAGTAAAGATCTTTGGTGTCAAGGACATCTCCATCGGTTGAGATTGCCGGCACGACAAACTGGAATGCGCCAAATCCGTAATAATCGTAAGTGTCGTCAAAGAAGAGGTTGTATGGATTAGCGGGAGTGCCTGAATAATCTTCCTGATGTGCAAGCTTCATATCCTCGAAATAATTAAGAGCATAATATTCTCCATCGCCACAGTTGAGAACAAACAGCACTTCCGGATCCTTGGCTACCAAAGTATTTTCTTCGTAGTCCCAAACGAGTTGGAATTGGTAGTCGGCTGGCATCATTTCTGCATCAATCGCTACTCCATCCTCGTCATAAATGAATTTAGCGCATTTCGTATAGATAAATGCTCCGGATGCTATTCCGAGATATTGATTTTGAGCTATAGATATAGTAGCTTCGGTATCATCATATTCTACTGTGCCCATTACCCAAGCTTCTGGCATATCTGCACTCAGACCTTGGAAATAAACTTCATCATAACCTTGTGCCCAGTTCACTGGCCATCCGTAATCTCCTGCATTATAGGTCCAGAATCCTTTTGATACTTCGATGTCTTCAGGAGCTTCTACAGGCTTCTCATTGAATGGAGTCATTTCAAGTTTGGAAGCCCCAAATCCGCACCATGTGTAGTCATCTGTGTAAGCGTAGCCAAGGATGAGGTCATCGCTGAGTCCTTCGGCTGTCAAAGAGCCGTCTTCTGAGACTGTAAAAGTTACTGATGCATCTTCAGTGGGGATATAATTAACTTCGTCTTCCCCTGCTTCAGCATCTTTCTCCATCAGGCACATGAAAAGTCCATATCCTTCATCTTCATAGAATATGACTGTCTGCGGAAAACTAACTTCAATCTTGTTGTCTTTCTTAATTCCCTTCACGTATGTTTCCATGCCTGCAAAAGGAATGATGTCTTGGAAGTACACTTCATCATTTTCAGCATATACGACATTGCTTGCTGATTCCATGTCTTCATACTGTATCAAGCCAAACATGCTATAATAGTAGCCGCTTGAAACTACAGCCATTGCCTGAGTGGTCCCTTCTGCTGTTTCGACGACATCTTCAGGCCCGAATGCTGCAGTTGCCCTCTTAGCCAAAGATGCAGATTTTTCACTATGGAAATTTGGTTTTGTCTTGATATCGGCGATTTTGCCGAGGTTTGATTTAGCGGAAGTCAGAAGCTTCTGCTGTGGAGTAGCTGCCATGCCGCTCAGTGCGATACACGCTGCTCCGAGTGCGAGTAAAGTTTTCTTCATAAATTTTACCTTTAAGATTTTTTATAAATATGATGCAAAATTATAAAATTTTGTAGAAAAATGCAAATTATAATTCAAATATGTTGAATTTCTATTAAAACTTTAGCAATTTGAAAGTAGATGAGTTGGTTTTGAAGTCTTTGCCCAAAATGATTGCTTGCAAAAAAAAATAAGTGACAGCCAAAATTGACTGTCACCATGAATATTGTTACTGCTCATCAGCGTACCGCTTTCTTGAACGAAGCGACTGTGCCATCTTCGTAAGTGATGCGCTTGATGACAATCCCAGCTCCCGGGTTAGCTACCTGGCGACCTGCTACATCATAATACTTCTCACTCACAATCTTCTTTTCAGCGTCGATCCCTTCCACTGAATTTTCATCCAAATCAAGTGTGACGATCTCGCTGCGTGTCTCTTCACCATTATAACGGTAGACACTTTGCACTCCAAGTGTCTCGATACCTTCCACAAAGAATGCTAC
>WFLX010380492.1_pt1 | contig 15784 bp, 15 predicted proteins | sample 4967041 | NCBI WGS metagenome assembly WFLX01 (sample SAMN12857096, study PRJNA449069) | gut metagenome | isolation source: stool from male and female vole | host: Microtus ochrogaster | place: USA:Florida | collected 2017 | reverse complement strand
CTAAGCGTGAAGCCGACCTTAAGATAAGATATCCCTTCGAAAGAGTAAGACCCCTCAAAGACTAAGAGGTTGATAGGCTCAGAGTGTAAGCACGGTGACGTGTTCAGCTTGTGGGTACTATAGGTCGAGGGCTTTTCCTTTTGATTCATGGCAATAGAGTTTTCCCTCTGCTTACTTTGCTTTGTTTGTTTAAAGTTTGAAAAATATTAAAAATCGCTTGACAAATCATTTTGATTATGATATAATATAAAAGTGATGTGAATGCACCATTAGCTCAGTCGGTAGAGCAACTGACTCTTAATCAGTGGGTCCTGGGTTCGAGTCCCCGATGGTGCACTAATACATGGCCCGTTGGTCAAGCGGTTAAGACACCGGCCTCTCACGCCGGTAACACCAGTTCGATTCTGGTACGGGTCACTTAAAATAGTCGGTATTTATAGTGATGAGGTCACACCCGTTCCCATTCCGAACACGGAAGTTAAGCTCATTAACGTTGATGATACTTGGTTGGAGACGACCTGGGAAAGTAGAACAGTGCCGGCACAATATTCCTCCTTAGCTCAGTCGGTAGAGCACTCGGCTGTTAACCGAGTTGTCGCCCGTTCGAGCCGGGCAGGGGGAGCCAAAAGCCTGAAAGTTAAAAGCTTTCAGGCTTAAATTTTTATATACTTAGGAAAATAAAATGAAAGAAAGATATATAGTTATTCCGCCTGATAAGTGGCGAAACTTTATTGATATAGCATTTGATAACAGCGAATATTTCAGTATTACGTTATTTCCCGACTGTTTGTCAAGCAATAAACCGGAATATGAATACATGATAAACGAGTTGGAGTTGTGGATTATTGATAAAAGTGAAGCTGTGTGGGGCGAATATGAAAAAAAGTTCTATCTGTGTAACTACTTTACGAAGAAAATTCTATTATCTGTAAATGGAATTGATAATTTTGGGGATATGTTCGGAAAAGGAAAATATCCTGATGATTTGTGTTTTTACAATGAAATGGGAATGTGGTTTGAAAATATTTCGCACGAAAGAACTTCATTTATTATTTTGCCGAAATGCCGAATGATTGACGAATTAAAAGAGATTGGAATTATGATATTCTGAAAAAATCTCTTGTTTGTCAGAATTTAAATGAGTAGAGGTGTTATTTTTATGTTTAATACTAATAAAGTTTTTAGTCTGACTGAAATAATCAGATTTTTGGAAAACAGGAATTTTGAAAAATTCTATTTTAAAAATGATTGTGCTTATATTTATTCTCCAAAAACAGATGAGATTATAATTGAAGCACCGAACAATCAAATATCCGATGAAGTGATAGAACTTGCAATTAAAGTTTTTAAGGAACTTGATAAATGCGTCAGCACGGCATATAAATGGTTAGAGCATTTTAATCTGAAAAATGACAGATGGTATCCGGACGCACTTGATGACGGATTTGAAATAAGTGGGGTTTACTTTGGTCAATATGGATATGGACACCAACAGAAACCTTTTACTGACGGCTTTACAATCTCTTTCATTACAAAAAATTNTTATCCNTGTGAGTTTANGGTTNAATTTCGNAAAGATATGCACCCGNTTGCTGTNGAAGAATGGGNCNTTTAAANTCTGATTTAGATAATNAAAAATCAGCCCGAAAGTTTTTAAATGCTTTCGGGCTTTTTATTAATTTTGATGTTTCACAACGCCGTATTCGTCGTCAAGTCGGTAATACGGACAGGAGTAATTTGTTCCCTGCAAGAATCTGTACATTTCGTCCTCATCGAGATTGACTAAGCAGACATAACATTCATAATCTTCGTCATATACGTAATTTGTGCAGGTTTCGCAGTTGGTAGATTTATTTTTCATATATNCTCCATTGAGAGAGTGGCTACAGCGTTGAGACTTTCGTCGGCAGTAATTCCTGCAAGGAAATTATAACTTCCCTGACACGCAATCATTGCACCGTTGTCACCACAAAGGGATTTTTCGGGCATATAGAAGTCAAATCCACATTTTTTGCAAGCTTCGGACAGTGTAGCACGTACTCCCGAGTTTGCGGAGACACCTCCGGCAAGTGCGATTTTCCTGTAACCGATACTTTCAGCGGCTTTTATAGTTTTTTCGGTAAGGATTTCAGCAATAGTTTTCTGAATACTTGCGGAAAGGTTGTTGTAATTAAGTTCAATACCTTTTTGCTGTGAATTGTGGATTAAATTTATAACATTGGTTTTGAGCCCTGAAAAGCTGAAATCAAACTCATTTCCGGCAACATTCGGGTGCGGAAGTTTAAACTCCGACGGGTCACCGGACTGTGCTGCACGGTCGATATGTACGCCACCAGGGTATGAAAATCCCATTGCCCTTGCACATTTGTCAAAACATTCACCTGCTGCGTCGTCACGGGTGCGACCGACTACACGAAATTTTGTATAGCTTAAAACTTCGATAATATGGCTGTGACCACCGCTTGCAACAAGGCATAAATAGGGCGGTTCAAGTTCGGGATAAGTGAGATAATTTGTAGCGATATGTCCGGCAATGTGGTGAACCGGAACAAGCGGTTTTCCGGAAGCCATAGCAAGACCCTTTGCAAAATTTACACCAACCAGTAACGCACCTATAAGTCCGGGGGCATATGTAACGGCTACTGCGTCGAGGTCTGAAAGAGTAATTTGTGCATCGTCGAGAGCCTGACGGACAACGCCGAGTATATTTTCACAGTGACGGCGTGAAGCTATTTCCGGAACAACTCCGCCGTATTTTTTATGTTCCTCAATCTGCGTGGAAATTACCGACGAGCATATTTCACGGCAGTCTTTCACAACGCTTGCGGCGGTTTCGTCGCATGAGCTTTCAATTCCGAGTATTAACATAATATCACCNTTCTTTTTATAANTTGACATTCAGAGTTANATTCCGTTTATCATTATAATAANATTAANCAGATNATTGAATATATTATCGAGCCAGTAAGTACAACTTCTAAAAGGGAAATTGCGACGGTAGAGCTGATTGCTGAAACAAGGTCATATTTTTCAAGGCAAGAGTTTTCGGGACTTTCAGGGTCATACAGAACAGGTACTTTATCATAACCAACTTTCCATTTACCTACGTTTAGTCCGGTGATACATTCATAGTCTTTTCCAGCTACCTGATAACTTATGTGATTATGTCCAGAGCGTCCATAATAAGNCACCTTTGNNAGNGTTCCGTTNGTCNGGNAACCTTTTTTGTGNNGTTTTGTTNTNTAAACCTGTTCTTTAACGACTAACATAAATATCCATGAAATATAAATATCTAAACAAATCAAAGCACCAATTAAAATTCCTATAGTTCCGAATAAATATATACATAAAGCACATACTCCTACTATAACAGCTATAACTGCAATAGAAATTTTTAAAATCCTGAAAGCAGTTTTTCGGGTTGATTTGTTGATAAAAAAATAAATAATTATTGCTATAACTCCGATATGTAATATATGAGCAAAAATCTCGTCAAAATCCAAACATCGTCACCCTCTTTCAAATTGAACATATTATTATTACATATATTATTGAGCCGATATATACAGCTTCTAAAATAGAAAATGCTACAGTAGAGCTGATTGCTGAAACACTGTCATATTTTTCAATGCAGGAGTTTTCCGGACGTTCGGGGTCATACAGGACAGGAATTTCATCACCAATTTTCCATTTACTTTTTAGTCGTGAGCCGATATATTCATAGTCTTTTCCGTCTGCCTGATAACTTATATGATTATTATTTGTTAATGTTCCAATAGTCCGACAGCCTTTTTTGTGGAGTTTTGTTATATAAATCTGTCGTTTAACAGCGGACATAAGCTTCAATAAAATCTCAATATCAATACCAATAAACATAACCATTGCGGCTCCTATGTCTCCGAATAAATATATAATTGCACATATTAAAGTCATAATTGCTATCCATAGGATACCGACTATTAAAATTTTTAAAGCAGTTTTTCGGTTTGATTTATTGATAAGATGATAGATAATCATTGCTATCCATCCGAATAGCAGTATGTAATAAAAAATATAGTCCATTATTTCACCTTTTTCACCATAACAACGGCGTTTTCACGGGGATTTGTGTAGAAGTTTTTCCGGACGGACAGTTTTTCAAAACCGCATTTTTCATAAAGTTTTATAGCAGAAAAATTATTTTCACGGACTTCGAGGAAAATATTTTCCGTATTGTCGGGGATAATCTTTTCAAATTCTTCAATAAGACGTTGTGCAAGACCTTTTCTGCGGAAATCAGGTTCAACGGCAACGCTTGTTATATCGCCCTCACCCTCCGCAAAATACCCCGACAAAAGGGCAATAACATTATTTTTTTCGATAAAGCAAAGCACAATGCCGTTTTCCTTTCTGACTTCTGACATGAATGATTCGGTAGACCAGCCGTCACAACCTACACATTTTTTGTCAAGTGCGGAAAGTTGTTCAAATAAGTCTGTTTCCGGTGTAACTTTCAGCAGTTCCATAAAATCACCCCTTAGCGTCGTACCAGCTGTCACCCTTGTTTACATCAACGGCAAGCTGTACTTTCATTTCATAGACGTTCTGCATTTCTTCACGGAGAATTTCAGCGGAACGGTCGGCACATGAAACGTCAGATTCAATAATAAGTTCGTCGTGAACCTGCAAAATAAGCTTTGCGTCTATATTTTCGGATTTCAGACGGCGATAAACGTTAATCATGGCAATTTTTATAAGGTCTGCGGCTGCACTCTGCACAGGTGTATTCATGGCAATTCTTTTGCCTGCCGCCTGCTGAATCTTATTTGAGGACAGAATTTCCGGAATACGTCTTTTTCTGCCGAAAATCGTTGTGACTGTGCCTGTTTTCATTGCGTTATTTACGGTTGAATCCATAAATTCCTTTACTTTCGGAAAATTTTTAAAATAGTCTGCTATATACTGTTCAGCCTGTTTTTTTGTGATGTTTATGTCCTTTGCAAGAGAAAATGCACCTATGCCGTAGATTATGCCGAAATTCACAGCTTTGGCGGCACTTCTCATTTCAGGCGTGACCATAATCGGCGGTACGTCAAAGACCTGCGAGGCGGTTGACGTGTGTATATCTTCACCCGAATCAAAAGCATAAGTCATATTCTTGTCGTCACAAAGGTGAGCCATAACACGAAGTTCAATCTGACTGTAATCAGCGTCAACAAGAGTTTTTCCGGTGTCTGAGATAAAGAATTTACGCATATGTGAGCCGAGTTCGGTACGGACGGGAATATTCTGTAAATTAGGTTCAGTGGACGAAATTCTTCCGGTACGTGTTTCAGTCTGTCTGAACCATGTGTGAATACGTCCGTCATCTGAAATTTTGTCAAGAAGTCCGACGACATACGTTGAATTAAGCTTTGTATATTGCCTGTATTTCAGGATATTTTNTATNATNGGNGCTTGTCCTTTTAGTTCTTCGAGAACTTCCGCATTTGTGGAATAACCTGTTTTTGTCTTTTTGATAACGGGCAGATGCATTTCTTCAAAAAGAACCGTTGCAAGCTGTTTCGGAGACGATATATTAAATTCGTGACCTGCTTCGGCGTAAATAAGTTTTTGGGTTTCCTCAATCATTCCGGAGAGATATACGCCGAAATCCTCAACACCCTTTTTGTCGATTTTTATTCCGGTATCTTCCATAGAAGCAAGGACTTCTGTGAGTGGGAGTTCGATATTTTCGTAAAGCGAAAGCATATTTTCGTTTTTGAGTTCTCCGGCAAGCNTTTTAACANGGGGATTTAATGAAACTATANCCGCAAATTCGCCGNTTTCCTCATAGTAATGTATTCCATACTCTCCGCAGAGATGTTTTATAGTGTAGTCCGAACCGGAAGCGTTAAGCAGATAACCGCAGATTGAAACGTCATTTTTAAGGTTATTAAGGTTATGACCTTTTGACATTGCATATCTGTAGTGAGGTTTGGCATCGTCGGTGGACTTTGCACAGGAAGATTCAAGAAATTCTGTAATAATATTTTCGTCCTCAGACGTGAAAACGTCGTTTTTATATATGACTGAAAGTTTTTTGCCATCAAAGATATACCCACATTCCGTAAGATTATTTATTATTTCGGAATCAAGAATTTTTTCGGTTGTTTCTATCGGTTCAAAATCGACTGTTTTTTTGGGAGTACCTATATTGAGCCTGTCAAGAATCTTGAACATTTCAAGGTCAGTAAGCAGATAATATATTTCGTCGTTTTTGGGAGCAGAGGGTATATAATGTTCTGCTTTTGTATCTATCGGAACTTCACAGCATATAGTTGCAAGCCATTTACTTTCCTTAGCTGAATCCGCACCTTTTTCAAGTTTGGTTTTTACGCCTTTTGTAAGACCTGAATCAGCGTATTTTTCGTACAGATTTTCAATTGTCGCATATTCTTTTATGAGGGTGGAGGCAGTTTTTTCACCTATTCCGGCAACTCCCGATATATTGTCTGAATGGTCGCCCATAAGTGCCTTGAAGTCGATAAGATTTACGGGTTCAAAGCCGTAATCCGTGGTAAAGCGTTCGGGGGTATAGTGAATGGTTTCCTTATTGGTAATAAGAAGTACGGTTACATTGTCGTTGATAAGTTGCAGACTGTCCCTGTCGCCCGTAAGTATGAAACACTTGTTTCCGCTGTCGGAGCAAGATTTGGCGAAAGTACCTAAAATGTCGTCTGCTTCATACCCTGCACACTCGACGACTTTTACACCCATAAGTGTAAGCAGTTTTTTTACAATATCAAGCTGTGGGGCGAGTTCATCAGGCATACCGTGTCTGTTTGCCTTGTACGAACTTACCGCCTCGTGTCTGAAAGTGGGAACACCCATATCAAAAGCCACTGCCACAGCGTCGGGTTTTACTTCTGAAAAGTGTTTAAGATAGATATTCATAAAACCGAAAACGGCGTTAGTAAAGACTCCGTTTTTATTGGAAAGCAGTTTTATTCCGTAAAAAGCACGGTGCAGAATACTGTTTCCGTCGATAGCGAGAATTTTCATTTTTATTTCTCCTTTAAATATGATACTTATATTATATCACATTCGGGAATAAATGGCAAACTAATTTATAGTCTGCACAGCAGTTGCACCGTCGGACGTTATTTCGGCAATTTCCGCTGATTTATCGTCGTTGAGGAGTTCGCTCAAAACGGTTATTATATCACATTCGGGTGACTTCCCCTGTTTTATGGCAGTATGCACAGAGCCGGAAAGTCTTTCCACAGTACTATTCCCGAAAATATTTTCTGCGTCCTCTCCTGCATATGCGACAATACATGACGGTGAAACTTTCCATTTATGGAGCATAAATTCAAGGGTATCAATACTGTTGTAGTCGTCAAGCAGTATCATTTCAGTGTAGCCGGTGAAAATTTTACGTCCTGTTTTCAGTTCAGCGAGTTCTTTGGCTGAATTGATATCACTGCCCGACGTTGTTATATATTTGCCGTCCTTTGTGAAAAAAGTAAACGTCACGGTTTTTTCTTCATCACCGCTTATCGAAACCGCACGGAGATAGTTTTTATCGTGAACACGTCCGTTTGACGCACAGCTACAAAAAGAAAAAGCCGTCATAATCATAAGAGATAGAAAAACAAATTTTTTAATCATTTTGCCACGCTCCTTTTAAGCAGTACAGCCGACGGTATTACAAGCAGTACAAATGCAACTGCAACCGCATATAAAATATTATAGCTGTTTTCTCCAGAAAACAGAAAAGCTGAACCAATCATTAAGACAAGTACCGCAGTTGTACGGAGATGACGGAATTTCGGAAATATTTTCATCAGAATATCTGCGGCGGCAAGACTTTGTACTGCTATTGAAAAAACTGCAAATACCGCAAAAATTATCAGAAAGAGTGAATCAATTCTCTGTACGGAAAAAGGCTGGGAAAGCTGTGCGGCAGTCACAACGGGAAATTCTGTTATTTTCATTATTCCACCTGCGACAAGTATTGAAGAAACTGTTACAACGGCAGTTAATATAATTTTTCCGGTAAAGTAGTAAAGCGAATTTTTAAGTGCATTTCCTTTTGTAAAGCCGAGAAGTACCGCAAAACTTCCGAGACCTCCGCTAAGGACAAACCCTCTTGAAATTTCGTCAAGGAATCCACCTGCATCTTTCGTGCGGAGAAGATTTCCCCAGTCTGAACTGAAAACCGCACTTACAGTTACAATTAAAAGAGATATTATTCCGGCAGCGGCGGCTATTACCGCAGAACGTGAAACGGCTTTTATTCCTGTTGACGACGAATAAAGACATACAAGTGCAATCAGTCCGGCTATAAGAAGTTTTCCCCATATTCCGTTTGAATTTTCGTATGGAATATAAATCACGTCCGACGCTTTCCAGAGCATTGAAAACAGCATACNNCCCCACAAAANCAGGTATATTAAATATATTGACTGTACTGTTTTTCCGCTGTTTTCGATAGAANCGCCGTTTTTGCAAAGCTTTATAAGCGGTACAGACATTATGAACTGAATTACAGTTCCGCACAGAAATCCGATTGTAGTAATTATGGATATATGCCCTTTGCAACAGAAAAGCGTGAAAGCGTCGGTTATAAGAAGCATGGCGGCAAGCTGATTTTTTGTTATTTTATCCATTTGTCCTCCGTAAGATTATTCGTGGTATTCTTCGACTGTAAAATTGCGTGACTGCATTTTTTTAAAACCTGCACGAACAGCGGTGTCGCTCATTCCTGCTGACTTGAACGGTGAAAGTGGGGCAGTATACGGAAAACCGTAATCTTCTGTTGAACAGATGTTCACAAGTACGGCACACGCAAGAATACTGATTCCGAAAAGTCCGAACATTCCCCCGGAAATAAGAAACGACAAACGAAGTGTTGTAATTGTGCTGTTTAGTTCAGGAACAACAAAACCACTTATTACAGCAAGTGCGGACATAGTGAGCAGGGGAGTGCTGATAAGTCCTGAATCAACAGCCGCATCGCCTATAATTAAACCGCTTACAATGCTTACCGCTCCGCCGACGGCTTTGGGCAGGCGTATTCCTGCCTCACGTATGATTTCATACATAAGCAGTACAAAAAGTGATTCTGTAACTATTGAGAGAGGTGCTTTCTGTTCTGCCTCAACCAGAAGCATAAGAAGCGTACTGTTGAGAAGTTCGGGGTGATATATTACTATTGCTGCGTATACTGCCGGAAGAAGTACGGCTATCAGAAAGGCAGCATATTTTATCCAGCGTATGAAAGTTGAATAATATGGCTGAAAAGAGTAATCGTCGATTGTCTGAAAGCTTTCGCAGAAAAGTTTGGGTATGACGATTGAAAAAGGTACTCCGTCAATAAGAAGTGCAACACGCCCCTCAATGAGTTTTGAACAAAGAACGTCAGGGCGTTCAGTAGTTCCGGTGGAACTGAAAAGTTCAAAGTTGTCGCTTTCGACGAACGGTCGTATATATCCGGTTGTAAGAATGGTTTCAAGCTGAATGTTGTCAAGGGATTTGTGTATTCTTTTGAGAAGTTCGGGCGGTACTCTGTCTTTCATATAGCAAAGACACAAGTCCGTCCGGCTTTTGTCGCCCTTGACAAACAGTTCAAGAACGAGTTCCGGACTTTTTATTCTGCGTCGGATAAGGGACATATTTGTGCGGACGGTTTCAACAAATCCCTCATGTGAACCCATTATATTGCCCTCGCTGGACGGTTCTGAAATACTCCGCACCGCATAGCCCTGTACACCAAAAGCAAGTGCCTTGTTTATACCGTCGGCTATCAGTACGGCAAATCCCGAATTTATGAGTCTGAAAAGTGAATCATAGTTTTTTGCTTCGGGACGGTCAACAGAAAGAAGAAGATAATTCTGAATATAGTGAAAAAGTTCGTGTGAATCCTTTTTTGCGTCAATATTTGTAATCGGTTCAAGAATAAGTTCCGTTATGGTTGAAGTGGACAGCATACCTTCACAGCATATCAATGCACAGTGTATACTTCCTGTTAAAAATTCATTTATAAGAACGTCAGAAGAACCGCCGGAAATTTCCTTGATTTTCTTTATATTAAGTTTTAAGTCGGGAATAATTGTCATTTCTTTATAATCCTGCTGTTTCAATTTTTCACCTCATTATAAAAATTATGCTTTTATTATACGCATAATTTCTGTTAATATCCGACATTGAAATACTATAAAAATTAATTTAATGAAAAAAATCGCAAAAGACTTGAAAAATTCATAATTTGCTGTTATTATAATATAGGTATCTCACAGAAAGGATTTGAAAATGGAAAAATTAATAAATGCTGTTGTTTCGATTTTGCCGAAACCTTTGCAGGATATATATTATAAGTATGAAGAAAAATGGATGTATCTGCTTTTCGGAGGACTGACAACTGTTATTTCGATTGTATCAAAGTTTATAATATTTGCGGTTATTCCGGGTAATCCCAAGTGGGAAAACACGACAGGCGTTGTAATATCGTGGATACTTGCGGTTACGTTTGCTTTTTTTACAAATAAAAAGTATGTTTTCAAGAGTGAAACCAAAACAAAAGAAGAATTTTGGAAAACTTTCTTTTCATTCTACGGTGGAAGGGTTTCAACGCTTCTTATGGAATGGGCTATATTTGCAGTTTNCTGCGACTGGTTACACNTGAATCAGAAATTAATTACACTTTTAAGTNAGGTACTGATTNTTGTGGCAAACTATGNNATAANCAAACTGTTTGTATTCAATAAGAAAGACGAGCAGACAGAATGAATGTAAATATAGGAAACGTATCTATTAAAAGAACGGCTGTTCTTGCTCCTATGGCAAGCGTGGCAGACCGTGCCTACAGACTTATGTGCAGGAAATATGGTGCGTCTTATGTTGTGAGTGAAATGGTTTCCGCTAAGGGAATATGCTACAGTGACCGCAAAACCGCTGAATTATGTACAGTCACCGACGGGGAGCGTCCTATGGCTGTTCAGCTTTTCGGAAGTGAATCCGATTTCATGGCGGAAGCCGTTAAAATTGTACTGCAATACAACCCCGATATTATTGATATAAATATGGGCTGTCCTGTTCCGAAAGTGGTGAACACTGGAGCAGGTTCGGCACTTATGAAAGATATAAAACTTGCGTCTGAAATTACTGAATCGGCAGTTAAATCTGCCGGAAGTGTTCCTGTAACCGTTAAAATCCGTTCCGGTTGGGATTCAGAACACGTAAACGCCGTTGAAATGGCAAAGGCTCTTGAGGATTCCGGAGCGTCTGCCGTTGCTGTTCATGGTCGTACACGTAACCAGATGTACAGCGGTAAGGCAGACTGGAATATTATCCGTGAAGTAAAAAACACCGTGAAAATTCCCGTGATAAGCAACGGCGATGTAACCGACGTTAAGTCATGTATTGATATGTACGAAAAANCCGGCTGTGNNCTTGTNANGANTNGTCGNGGAAGTTACGGAAATCCGNTTNTTTTCCGTGAGATTGATTCGTATTTCAGCGGTGAAAAATATACTCCACCGACTGTTGAGGAAAAAATGAGTGTCATGCTTGAACATATAAGGCTTATAATAAGTATGAGTGAAAAAAACGAGGAACTCGCCATGCACGAAGCACGCAAGCACGCCGCATGGTATATGAACGGCTATTATGGTTCTGCAAAGTTCCGTGGACGCTGTTATCAGCTCTCATCTTATGCCGAAGTTGAAGCACTCGCCGAAGAATTTGCCGAACTTCAGCGGTCAAGGGAATGTTAATTTGTTTAAGTGTCAAGTTGCACAATTTTTGGTATAAAACTTTGTATGAATGCCCAAAAACGAGCAATAATAATTTATAGTCGCATGATTTTGCCGTAAATACGTTGTTTTCGGAATCTGTCCATTAAAAAAATATGGAATTTTCTGTAAACAATTAAAAATTCAGCAAAAAAATCAATTGCAAAAATTGAAATTATGTGATATAATGGAAAGGAGCAGAAAGTTTATTCATATGTTAACTTTCTGTAAGGAGAATGTCAATGAATTTAAAAAAGATTTATTCATTTGCTGTTACTGTTGCTTTGCTGTCAGTAATTTTCACAGGCTGTGGAAACAATCAGACAGTAGGTCAGGCAGGTGATGAAATTCCGGTTCAGGAAACTACTCAGGCTACAACCGAAGAACCGACTACAGAACCTGTTCCCGAAGATAAAAGGGTTCATGTCATTGCTGCCGGAGATAATCTTATTCATTATTCGGTCTATAAGAATGCCGAGGCTAACGCTTACGGGCAGGACGGTGTAAACTATGATTTCAAGCCGATTTATGAAAATGTAAAGTATCTTGTGGAAAGTGCGGACGTTGCAGTTCTCAATCAGGAAACAATTATTTCTGAAAGTAATCAGGTACGTGGTGCGGACGGCGGTCAGCTTATTTTTAACTCTCCTCCCGAAGTTGCCGACGCTGTTATTGACCTCGGTTTTGACGTTTTTACAATGGCAAACAACCATCTGCTTGATATGGGTGCTTACGGTCTTGAGGAGTCAATAAATTTCTGGAATAAAAAGGCAGATGAAAATAATCTTACTGTCCTTGGTGCTTATCTGAATGAGGAAGATTCTGAAAATATACGTATTCGTGAGGTCAATGGTGTTAAAATCGCTTTTCTTGCCTATGCGGAACATATCAACGGATTTTCAATTCCTGCTGATTCGTCACTCAGAGTTATAATGAACTATGAGGAGGACGTTATTGAACGTCAGATAAAAAAAGCCAACGAAATGGCAGATGCCGTAATTGTTTCGGCTCACTGGGGTGTTGAAGATACCCATGAAGTTTCTGACGACAGAATTGAACTTGCCAATAAAATGGTAAACTGGGGTGCAGACGTTATTCTTGGCTGTCATACCCATACCGCCGAAACTATGGAATGGATTCCGAGAGACGACGGTACAAGAGGATTTGTTTATTACTCTATGGGCAACTTTGTATGTGCTCAGACTGATAATTTCAATCTCGTCGGGGAAATGCCCGATTTTGATATAGTCGTGGACGGCGTGACAGGCGAAACAAGGCTTGAAGATGTCGGTGCAATCCCTACAATAGTACACTATGATGACGGAAGTTTTTCCAATTTAAGAGTATATCCCTACAGCAAGTATACTCCCGAACTTGCAGGAAGTCACGGTCTGCCATATGCGTATCCGGCAGGCAGTTATCCGCAGTTCAGCTGGGATATAGTCAACAGCATAATCGAAAACAATATTCCTGAAGAATTTAGAAAAATGGATAAATAAATTTATTTATTCACAAAAAAATCGATAATTAGACAGGAATGCTTTTTCGATGATTTGATTTATTGTGCAAAGCGTGCAAAAAAAACGTTCTGTGTTTAGATAAAATACCAAAATAAATACAAATCTATTTACTTTTTTTTAGTCCTGATATATAATGAAATCATGAATAAATGTGAGTTTGGATTCATATCTAATCATGGCAGTGTGATTTGTCTTAATTGATGACCGCTGCCGGCAGAGCACGTTTTTTGTGAAAGCAGACCGTTCTGTTCGGCAGTATGGTTCTGCGGTCTGTAACAAATCCGAGGATTTGGATTAAGGCATGATATAATTAAAGGGGCAGTCGTTCCTTTGTTATATAACATTTAATAAAAGAAGGAGGAAAAATTAATGAAGGCAAAAAAGGTAGTCATCNGAGCAGTATNAGCTGCGATGCNCTCGCTTTCCGTTTNCTCACTTGCTCNTGNAGTAGCTGCCGGCGAAACAGTGCAGATATCNGTTGNTAAGGCNGAAGTAANAGCAGGCGAAACTTTTTCNGTAGACGTATCGNTGAANAACATACCGTCTTCAGNTATTCNGTGCTGTNNCTTTGNTGTTAAATATGACAGCAGTCTGATATCAATTGATTCTGTAAAAGCAGGTGCTCTTGCAAATACAGCAGCAGTAAAGGATGATCCATCAGCAGCTATGCTGTCAATTTTCGACAGCAGTATTGACAAGGATAAGGGAACTGTTACTCTTGTATGGTCAACATCTCTTGAGGATTCTTCATACTGGATGAACGGAGACGGCGTATTCTGTACTATTAATGGTACAGTTTCAAAGGACGCACCAGACGGAACAGTACCGCTTGAAATCGTTCCTACATCACGTGATACATTTACAGGTTCAAATGTAGAGANTGATGTNATANGTGTNGGATACTTCAACAAAAANGAAGTTNTANGATATGCAGTTAATACTTCAAACGGTTCAGTTACTATCGGTGCAGGCGGACAAACGTCAAGCAAAACCAAGTTTGGTGATACCAATGAAGATGGCAAGGTAAACATTTCTGATGCGGTGCTTATAATGCAGTCAATTGCAAACCCTGAAGAATTCACGATTACCGAACAGGGAAAACTTAACGGCGACGTTGTTGACAATGGCGGCGGTCTTACAAATATTGACGCTCTTGCTATTCAGTATGTTGAAATCAAGACAATTACTGAGGAAGCTTTCCCGATGACATCAGCAGACCTTGACGCTCTGGCTTCATAAGTGACCAAAGCTCATAATCAGGGCAAACATACTGGCAGCGTATAATAATCTGATATGCTGTTCTGTTGAAGATTATCTGATTTGTCCCCATACAAAGGAATATAATCCCCCAAAAATTTTTTAAGTTATTAATAGGTTCAACAACCTAAAGAAAGGAATTATTACAAATGAGAAAATTAGTTTCTGCGGCTACTTCACTTGTAATGGCTGCAACAATGGTAAGTGCAGTTGCTCCTGTAGTAGCAGGTGCTGCTGATGCAAAGAAGGGCTTTTCAATCCTTACATACAAAGAGGCTGAATTACCGTCAGGCGTAACTGCTGAAGGTGCTACTGTTAAGGTTTCTGCTGACGCTATCAAGGCTGGCGACGTTAAAGTTCCGCTCGCTGTCTATGTTCAGTCAGAATCTTCTGACATCAAGACAATGTCTTTTGGTGCTACTGTAAGGTCTGATAATGCAGATGCAGCAAATATCAAGTTTGAAGCTTATGCTCCTGGTTCTGAATACTTCAGTGAAGATAAGTCATACACACTTGCTGACGGTACAGAATTCAGCACAAACAAGATTCTTTCTTTCGCTGGTGCATATAACAAGAGACAGGGTTTCTCACCTAATGGTAAGTATTCTCCGGCTGCTAAGGAAAATAATAAGACATATGGAGCAGATAATGCGTACCTTGGTTTCTCTTGGATTAGCAGTGGTTCTAAGTATACCTTTACAGGAGAAAAGTCAGATACTTATCCGGTAGTAGTATTTGATGTAACTCTTCCTAAGGGTATTGCAGAAGGCGATTATCTTGTTGATTTTACTGATGTTCCTTCATCTCAGGGTAGTCCGTTATGCCTTATTGAAACTGTTGATAAGTATGATAATCTTGAAAATAAAAATCTCGACCTCAATACTCTTACTATCAAGGTAGGCGAATCTGCTGGTCCGCCTCAGTCCTCAACAACTACAACTCAGTCAACTACAACAAGCGGACAGAATTCAACAACTACTACAACATCTACAGCTAAACCTGATACTCCTGTAACAGGCGACTTTGTATTTGATTTTGACAATCCGGATTCTGATGACGGTTATTGGCATGCAAATGCTGGCGAGTCTGTTGACGTTGATATGCACGTAACAGCAGCTCAGGATAAGAAAGTTTCAAGCTTCTCATTTGAAATTGCACTTGAAGGCGGAATCACTGTTTCTGATATTCTCGACAGCACACCTGCTTTCAACACAAGCGTATCAAGAAACCTCAAGGAGCGTACATGTGCCG
>WFLX010059275.1_pt1 | contig 15808 bp, 13 predicted proteins | sample 4967041 | NCBI WGS metagenome assembly WFLX01 (sample SAMN12857096, study PRJNA449069) | gut metagenome | isolation source: stool from male and female vole | host: Microtus ochrogaster | place: USA:Florida | collected 2017 | reverse complement strand
TTAAGAAGATTGGCCTGAAGGCCTACGAGTCGCTGTTCAAATGTTTGTTTAGTTTTCATTGTTATTGCATTTATTGTGGTTTCTGTACTTATAACATTGCCATTTGTAAAATTGTTTCAATTTTTATCATTATTTTTGTAAGAATTTTAATCTTTTTTGATTTNTTATCCTTAAATGGTTAATAATCAAATTGATATTAAAAGAAAATTTTTTGATAAAATGAAATTTGAAGATTTATTTGAGAGCGATGACCTGCTTGACGCGCTTTGGGACATGCACTTCGACGAATGCACTCCCATCCAGGAGCAGGCTATACCTATTATATTGGAGGGTCGCGACCTGTTGGGATGTGCGCAGACCGGCACCGGCAAGACCGCCGCTTATCTGCTGCCTGTAATTGATATGATATGCAGCGGCGACTATCCGCAAGATAGAGTCAACTGTGTCATTATCGCACCCACCCGCGAACTCGCCCAGCAGATAGACCGACAGATGCAGGGCTTCGCTTACTTCATGCCTATATCTTCGCTACCTATATATGGAGGCACTGACGGGTATACCTACGAGCAGCAGCGCAAGGGATTGAAAATGGGTGCTGATGTGGTCATCGCCACTCCCGGCCGACTCAAAGCACACCTGCAGATGGGCTCCGTCGATCTCTCGGATGTCTCCTTCCTTATCCTTGATGAGGCCGACAGAATGCTCGACATGGGATTTTATGATGATATCATGGGAATTGTGAGCCATCTCCCGAAAGAGCGACAGACACTACTCTTCTCGGCTACGATGCCCGTCAAGATAAGACAAATGGCCGACTCTATATTACGCGACCCGGTAGATATTAAATTGGCCGTATCGAAACCCGCTGAAAAGATTGAGCAGTTGGCTTACTATTGCAGCGAGGAATGCAAGGAAAAGATACTCTATCATATATTTGAGAAGGAACCTCCTCATAGAGTGATAGTCTTTGCCGGCTCAAAACTCAAAGTAAAGGAACTGCATCGCAAAATCAAATTGCCCGGTGTGAAGGTAGGGGAGATGCATTCTGATCTTGAGCAGACCCGACGCGAACAGGTTATGCTCGATTTTAAGGCCGGTAAAATCAACGTGCTCTTCGCTACTGATATCGTGGCGCGTGGCATCGATATCGATGACATAGAGATGGTAATCAACTATGACGTGCCTCACGAAGCGGAAGACTACGTGCATCGCATAGGCCGAACTGCCCGCGCTGACAGAGACGGCAAGGCGGCAACGCTCGTCAGTGGCCGCGAAGTCAAGCGCATGAAAGGAATAGAGCGTGTGCTCGGCAGTAAAATCAAACGCGGCGTTAACCCTTTTGAGCAAATAGCTTCTGAGCAGATTGACAAATCCGGTAAATCCGGCAAAGGGCACCGTGCCAATAGCGAGCAAAAGCCGAACAACGACCCCAGGCAGACGAAGAAAAAGCGGCATCCCCGAAGAAATAGACACCCGAGGAAGGCGTCTGGCGAGTCTAAATCAGTGCGTGAGTGAGTACTTCCTCTATGTTGGTGACATATATAAATTCAAGACCTTTCAGATAACGCTGATTGATCTCCTCTATATCTTTACGGTTATCCTTAGAGAGAATAATTGTCTTGATGCCGGCTCGTTTGGCAGCAATTATCTTCTCTTTGATGCCACCTACGGGGAGCACCTTTCCCCTCAGCGTTATCTCTCCGGTCATGGCTAAATGACTCTTAACTTTCTTGCCGGTAAGAGCGGAGGCTACAGATGTCACCATCGTTATGCCCGCAGACGGACCGTCTTTAGGTATGGCTCCCTCCGGCACATGGATATGGATGTTTTTGCCTTCGAAATCTTCGGGTGACAACCCTAACAACGCATGGTGCGNCTTCAGATANTGCACGGCTATCGTTGCNGACTCTTTCATCACNTCTCCGAGNTTGCCGGTGAGNTGCNGTTTGTCGCTTCCTTTCGTCACGGATGATTCTATAAAGAGTATTTCACCTCCGGCAGAGGTCCATGCAAGCCCGGTCACCACTCCGGTGTAGTCGTTGTTCTCATACATATCCGGATTGAATTCCTCCTTGCCGAGTAGTCGGCTCACCGTCTCACGGTCGATTACCGTCGGATATTCCTCGTCAGAGACTTTCATTCTGGCAATCTTGCGGAGCACTTTTGCTATCACTTTCTCCAACCGTCTCACTCCCGCCTCGCGTGTATAATAGTCTATCATGTAGACCAGAGCAGGACGCATGAAGTCAATCTCGCCCTTCTTAAAGCCATGATCCTTGAGAAGGCGCGGTATGAGGTGTTTTTNGGCTATCTCCNCNTTTNNNGCNGTTATATATCCGCTGNGCGAGATAATNTCCNTACNGNCAAGCANTGGTGCATNAAGTAGNAGNNAGTGTATTNGCCGNAGCGANAAACATTACATTNCTNAGNTCGTAGTCTGTGTCTATATAATTGTCATGAAAACTCTTGTTTTGCTCCGGGTCAAGCACCTCAAGCAAAGCGTTGGAGGGGTCGCCTTTGAAGTCGGCACCTATTTTATCTATCTCATCGAGCACGATAACGGGATTATTGGTCTTACACTTCTCCAACGCCGTTATGATACGTCCGGGCATGGCGCCGATGTATGTTCTCCTGTGGCCTCGTATTTCCGCCTCATCGTGCATGCCGCCAAAGGAAATGCGTTTATATTCGCGTCCCATTGCTTCAGCAATTGAACGTCCCAGAGAGGTCTTACCCACTCCCGGAGGTCCTACAAGACAAAGTATCGGTGCATGTGTGTCGTTTCTTAGTTTGAGCACTGCCATCTGCTCCAGAATGCGTTCCTTCACTTTCTCAAGACCGAAATGATCGCGGTTGAGTATCTTATCTACATCTTTTAGAGTAAAATCATCCTCGCTGTAGTTATCCCAGGGGAGAGAAAGAAATCGGTCGAGGTAGCTATACTGAATGCTGTAGTCAGGCGACGATGCGTTATATCGAGAGAGTTTGTTGAGTTCTCGTTTGAAATGATTGGCTACCTCCTCGCTCCATTTCTTCGTGGCCGCCCGCTTTTCAAGTTCAGCCATGTCAGCATCCGTGCCCTGACCTATCTCTTGCTGCATCTGACGTATCTGAGCCTGTAGGTAGGTTTCCTTCTGTTGCTCGGAAAGATCAATTTTCGTCCGCTCTTCTATCTCATTGGTCATCTCGGCCAACTTAATGCTCACTTCAAGATGATGCAGCATTTCAGTTACCATATCGCGCATATCCCGAATCTCAAGCAGACTCTGCTTTAAATCCTCGCTGACAGGCAACTGGTTGGCTATCATACCCAACGCTGTCAACGGCGAATCTGTGTTCTTCAGCATATCTTCAAATTGATCCGGTTCGGGGTAGCCTTTGAGTCGAAGATAGTATGTAAATCTATCGGCCAAATGATGCATGGGGGCTACATCCTCAATAGGGTCTGGGCTAAGTTGAATAAAAAACGGGTTCAGACGAGCTTTATAGCCGCGTTGAGTCTTTGTAAAGCGCGTTACTACCATTCTCTCCAGTGCCTCGGTGAAAGCGTGCTCCTTGCCGTCCGGAGTCTTCATCTTATGCATTATTCTGACCATCACACCGACTTTACTCATATCCGACGCCTCCGGAAACTCGGTATTATGGGGTGTATAGGTCAGAAATACATACTGATGTTTCTCTATGGCCTCTGCTACTATGTCGGAATTTCGGTCGCCCTTCAAGACTATAGCCGCACCGGTGAAGGGAAAAGGCGGACAGTCAGACAAAGCCACTACTGGGACGTTGAGCAAGGGCAATTCCATGTGTTCCCTACTTGAATCAAGCGACTCGCCACCTATTTGCTTCATTATCACAAGCGGCTTCTCTGTCATATAATCTAAAGGATTCTCTATGTCGTCTTTCTTTTTGCCTTTCATATCATTATATCTCTATAGTCTTCGATACTCTTTTGTATTGTTATCCCGAATTACTGTGTCGGAACTCTAATATCAATTGTTATTGATAATCGGAATGCAAAATTAATCAAAAAAAATGTTAATTGCCGATATTTTTTGAAAGTGGATACTATTTTTGTTATCTTTGTGATAATGGAGAGAGTAATGATGCGCGACCGGAATGCACCGTTCAGATTTAAGCAGTTTGCCGTCAGCCACCACCGCAGCAGTATGCGAGTGGGGGTGGATGGCGTTCTGATTGGTGCATGGGCCGGAAAAGATGCCTCCGGTGTCAGGCATATTCTTGATGCGGGATGTGGTTGCGGCCTGATTGCACTGATGGCTGCACAGCGTTTTGAAGACGCATATATAGATGCCGTCGATATCGATGTCGCCTCTATGGAAGAAGCCTCAGCCAATTTCTCTGATTCGCCCTGGAGCAACCGTCTCAAAGCCGTTAATGCCGATTTGAATGAGTGGATGTCTCATGCTCAGAAAAAATATGATCTGATCATCTCCAATCCTCCGTATTTCAATGCCGGCATATTATCTCCCGACACACCGCGCGAAAAGGCTCGCCATCAAGACTCGCTTTCTCCCGGAAGACTGGTGACAATGGCGANAAATTTGCTGAATACNGATNGTCGCCNCGCCCTTATCTCACCGAAAGACTCCTTGTCGGAGATAATCAAGNCGGCCGAAGCCTNCGAAATGGCCGTAAAGCGTATCACCTATGTTAAAGGCAATCACGAAAGTGAGATAAAACGAGTCATGGTAGAGCTGGCTAAGGTGAAAATTCCGCCTGATACCAATCACAATAACTTAATTGAGGAGGTTTTAGTCATAGAGGAGCGACGAGGTGAATATACTCCGGAATATAAAGCACTTACCGAAGATTTTTACATAATATTCTAAGTATAGATTAACATTAGATATTCAAGCACTAACAATGAGTAATCTGATACAAAAATACGTTTTTGTTTAAGTTGCGAGATTTATCGAGCAAAAAAAGCAAGAATAATTACTCCCTAAGCGCTATCTGCTAAACTTTTTTAACTTTTAAATGTCTATATTGTAAAACGATAAATTAAGTCCAATGAAAAAGCTGAGAAAAAACATGATGATGCTCGTCGCTGTGATGACGGCAGTCAGTGCGTTGACAGTCTATGCCGACGATTATGAGGACGATATCTATTATAATCCCAAGAAGGATAAAACTGTCAAGACCAATAAGAAACAATCTAATTACATAAGTAATTTTCAGGATCAGGATGTGGATGCCTACAACCGCCGGGGACAATATTATGTCACTCCGGTCGATACCATAGGCACTGCTGTGAGCAATGGCGAAGATTTCGTCTATACTCAGGCTATCCAGAATTTTTACAACCCCACAATCGTAATCGATAACGCCGATCTCCTTTCCGATGTGCTCGAGAATTCATACGGTAATGTAGACGTGGTGTATAATTTTCTTGGAGTGCCCTCTTTCAGTCCGGTCTATTATTCCGCCCCCTCATGGAGTTTCACCTTCGGACCTCTTTCAATAGGCATCAACGACCCCTTCTGGTGGCCATCCTCCTACTGGAACTGGGGCTGGGGACCGACATGGAGTTTCGCCTACAATAATTTCTGGGGTCCTGCCTGGGGCTGGGGCTCACCCTGGGGCTGGGGGCCGTCATGGAATTGGGGACCCTCATGGGGTTGGGGACCCGTCTGGGGAGGCGGTCGTCCGCATTATGACTATCGACCCGGTGGCCGTGTGCCCACAGGTCCACGTCCGGGTTGGGCAGGAAATACCCGTCCGGGTCATACACCTCGTCCCGGCACCGGCACGCGTCCCGGCAGCTACGGCTCCGGTCATTATTACAACCCCTCTTCCGGATATCTTGGCGGTGGCGGTGGTAGCGTACGTCCCGGTCATACTTCCAGACCTGGTGTCACCGGAAGCACCGGCACAAGAAATCCCGGTAGCGTGACAGGCGGCAAAAATGACGGCGGACATCGCAATCCCACCGGCGGATATCTCAACACCACCGGCAATAAGCCCGGCGTAAGCACCGGCAACAAGAATACCGGCAGCTCTTCGACTACTGTGCGTCCCGGCACTTTAGGCGGCTACAACAACAGCCATTCTTCCGCTACCAACGGTAATAGTGGTGTAAGGCGTTCGGATAAGTCTTCAAGCAGTTCGAGCTATTCGAATAACAGCAACAGTAATAAGAGTTATAACAGCAATAGCAGTAGCAGCAGTCATCGCACGGGAGGCTACAACTCGTCTCACTCTTCCGGCAGCTACGGAGGCTCTCGCGGCAGCAGTTCTCGTGGTGGCGGATACGGCGGACACACTTCCGGCGGTCGCGGCGGTCGCAGATAATGTCGCAGATAATATTTATACTCACAATAAGGTATGGTTTGGGTCCGAATATTATAAGTTATATCTAATCAACTAACTGAGTGATGAAAAAAAGAATTTGTATATATTCCGTGATGGCGCTTGTTTACGCCGGCGCCGCTAACGCGCAGAGTGCTGTTGACGCATATCGTCTGGCTCAGCCTGATATGAAAGGCACTGCTCGCTTTATGTCTATGGGCGGCGCTTTCGGTGCTCTCGGTGGGGATCTGTCTTCATTGTCGCAGAATCCCGCCGGCATTGGCGTGTATCGCAACAGCGAGATTGGTTTTACTCTTGACCTCGACGCACAAAGCAGCACTACTCAGGCGCAAGGTCGGTCGACTACCCTTGACAACACCCGCTTCTATCTCAACAATATAGGCGGTGTGATGACTCTGCGACTTCCCTCCACCACCGTGCCAAACCTTAATTTCGGTTTTACTTACAATAAGACTACCTCATTCAATCGTCATTACGGGGGAACCATCAATACTCTTTCCAACTCTCTGTCTAACTACATCGCCGGTGTCACCAATGCTGACGGTACAAACGTAGCGGACGTAACTTATACCGACACTTTTGACCCTTACAATCCCAATGACGGCTATCCGCCTGCTTCATGGCTTTCCACTTTAGGATATTACTCTTACCTTATCTACCCGGAGGGTAATCCTAATAATCCTACATGGACGGGACAACGGGGCAATAACACCTCCGGCTCCGGTGGCTTCGAGATTGATGAGCGTGGATGTGTAGACAGTTATAACATCGCTTTCGGTGGAAATATCAATAATATCGTGTTCTGGGGTATGGATTTCGATATTACCGTGCTCAATTACACTGCCAATACATATTGGGGTGAGAGTCTTGACAATGCTTACGTCAACATGAACGGCGACGGACCCGAACCCACAACTGCCGACTGGAATCTTACCAATCTATATAATGTGACGGGCACTGGCTTCAATTATAAACTCGGTGTCATCGTAAAGCCGATTCAGGAATTGAGACTCGGTTTTGCATTCCATACTCCCACATATTATTCGCTGACAGAGACTTTCCGTGCGGGTACTCAATTCCGTTATGGCGACGTGCNGAATTANTCCACAGAATATACCAACNACGGANATCTTGCCAACAANTATATGAATTACATGAGCCCCTGGCGCATCATCGCTTCCGCAGCGGGTGTGATATCCAATCGTCTGATTGTTTCTGCCGATTACGAGTGGGCTAATTATAACAGAATGAGCTTCAGCGATTCTCCCGCCAATTATGATTATGATTACGGCTATGGATTCGCAGCCGCGACAGCGGGAAACTTCTATAATACCAATAATGAAATCAGCATGTATTATAAGCCTACCAACACGCTGCGCTTAGGTGCTGAATTTAGAGTGACTCCCCGATTTAGCGTAAGAGCCGGATATTCATTTGTATCTTCACCCGTGACGAGTCGCGCACAAAATAACGACGTCATTATCGAGACTGCCGGCACCATGCCGCAATATCGCTTTGACAATACCACCAACTATGCTACTTGCGGTATAGGCTATAAGATACAGAAATTCTATGTAGACCTCGCATACGTCTATAAGCGCATGAATTCCACTTATCACGCCTATTCAGGTGATCCGGAAAATCCCTCTATAAAGAGCCCTGAAGCCTCCGTACACTTCAACAACAGTCAAATCGTAATGAGTGCCGGTTTCAAATTCTAAGAGATATAAAATATTAGAATAAGTTTAGACCTCTTTCCAATTTTTTGGGAAGGGGTCTAAATTATTATAGAATTTACCCTCAAAGAATTATAGAGTATTTCCTCAAAGAGATTTTGTGCTTAGCGTGCATTTGAGGATTAGCGGTTTGCCTTTGATGCGTGTGGCGATAAGGTAATTGTCACCTCCGGGTATTACTTTGAGCGACTTGCTGAGGCTCTCGGCGTCTATCGGATAATTGCGCACTATTACATTGTAATGACTCCCTTTAAGCCGTCCCTTCTCTTTCTTGTCGATAACTCCGTTTATTTCAAATATTCTACCCGGAAGTCCCTCGGGATATGTCTCCGATAGGAAGACGTGACTGTTGACGTCAAGCTTTAGCAAGCCGGGAAATTGTGCCTGAAGTATATTCCACGCACCGGTCTTCATTATCGCTGCATTTGGTATGCAGACGTATTTCCCGCATAGACTTTTGTCTCCCTTAAGACCTAAATCGTCTATATAAGAAATATTGGAGTTGTCTACATCTGATAGCGGGAAAGAAAATGATGTGACATCCTTGTAATTCCTTATATCCACGCAGACAATCTCCGTGTCACCTTCATAATCACGTTTCTGCTCGGTAAGCACTTCTTTCAGTTCGCCACGTTGGCAGACGATATGGATAGCCTTCAGGTGAGGAAAAAGTCTGGTCGCCATTGTGATGTCAAGCATAGGGGAATGTTTCACTATTACTCGTCCAGCTTTGCTTAATAGCAGTGAATTAGCCGTTACTACATCCGGCAGACAGTCTGCCGGATTAAAAACTCTCGCATTACCCTCCGAACGCCTTGCAGGGTCAGCGAAAATGATATCAAAACCATCCGTTGTCTGGCCAAGGTATTTCATAGAGTCGCTGTTCATTACAGACAGACTTCCTACATTCTTTGCCGAACTGATACCTAACGCCTCTGCATTATGACGCAGAGCAGCCGCCTTGGTAGGATCGAGTTCGCAGGCAATCACTATATTGTAGCGTGCTGCGGTCAGCGCATCAACACCAAGCCCGGCCGTCATGTCAAGTATGCGGCTACCTTTGCCGAACAGAATTGTATGATATTTTGCTACATCCTGATGCGTCGCTTGTTCGGCTGCTAAGACTGACGGAAAGATAAAGGTCTTCTCTGTAAGAAATTCCGAAAATTTGCGATGATATTTTTTTCTCGCCAAAATTTGGTCTATAGCATGATGAAGCAGGCGGCGGTCAGTCTCCGGTATTTTAGCCAACTTGAGATATAGCGCNTTANCNTCCGAGTCAGCATTGGCTGNGACAANCTCCAGCATTCGCTTCAAGTCTTGANTAGAGTCTATCCATTCTNTATCCTCTTCCCGGACTATTCCCGCTTTAGTATCATGCTTCTTCATAACGGCAAAATTATAAAAAATTCACTTAATTTTACTTATGAAGGGTCTTAGATTGAAAAATATTAGTAACTTTGTATTGAGCCTGTAGTATGCGGGCGATTGAATAATGTTTCCACTGAACTCAATATATAGATATAACAACTTGCCGTACAGAAGATTACTTCTTTTGTTGGCCGCTGTTCTTATGCTCTTCCCTTTCAGAGCATTTTCAAAAGAGACTGATAAGGGCGAATTTGTCGTGGTGCTTGATGCCGGGCATGGCGGTAAGGATTACGGTGCTTCTGAGAATAACGTCAATGAGAAGGATATCAATCTGGCGGTTGCAAAAAAGGTTGGTGAACTCATCTCCAAAAAGATGAAAAACACGCGGGTAGTCTATACCCGCGACAACGATGTCTTTGTCACTCTTCAGGGGCGCGCAGATATCGCCAATAAAAATAAGGCCGACCTGTTTGTCTCTATCCATACCAATTCGGTGGATAAAAGCAATAAAAACCGGTCGACAGTAGCCGGTGCTTCGGTGTATGCCTTGGGATTGCATAAAGACGACAATAATATGAACGTGGCTCGCCGCGAAAACTCCGTTATCGAGATGGAGGGCGACTACAAGCAGAAATATTCCGGCTTCGACCCCTCTAAAGATGAGTCATACATCATCTTCGAGATGGCTCAGAAGAAAAATCTTGCTCAAAGTATAAAGTTTGCCAATGAGGTGCAACAAAATATGGTAGACATTGCCGGCCGTCGGGACAGGGGAGTGCATCAGGCCGGATTTTGGGTGCTTTGGGCCACCTCCATGCCCTCCGTCTTAATAGAACTTGACTTTATCTGCAATCCGGAGTCTGCCAAATTCATGAAGTCAAACAGCGGTGTAGACAAGATGGCGGAAGCTATCTTCAAAGCTATAAAAAATTATGAAGAGAAATATGGCGCCTCACGTCGCGGTTCTTCAGCAGCAGCGCGTCCTGTGCGCAATGATCGCTCTATCGAGCAGATAATGTCCGACTCTCGCGAAGCGGGTCTTATCTCCTCGGCCTCCGGCTCTTCCATCTCTTTTGATGAGACTGCGACAGCAGATGCCGGCAGTGCTCGACGTGATAGAAAAGACGTGTCACACAGTCGCTCGGCCGCATCATCTTCTACCAAGACAAGCGCTCGCCGACGTCGCTCTCAGCAATCGGCAGTAGCCTCTGCTGCCCGCAACTTCCAGTCCGGTGAAATCAAACTGATATCCGAGACTGATGCCACCCTCGCTCGTGCAGACATCGACGATGCTGAGGTGACTGCGAAGGCGCAAAAAGCGGAGGACGAGAAGTCGGCCGCCAAAAAGAAAGGTAAAAAGGAGACAAAAAATAAGAAAACTCCAAAGTCGGGTGTGAAGACCAAGCACAAGATGACTACTGTCTATACCATTCAGATATTAGCCAGCAACGAGCAGTTGAGCGGTAGTTATCAAGGCTTCTGCGGTCTGTCGCCCATATACTCTTTTCGTGAAAACAATCTTTATAAATACACATACGGTGAAGGCAAAACAAGGGAAGAAATCGAGCCACTGTTAAAGAAAGTGCGCGAGAAAATACCTGATGCCTTTATCATAGCCAAAACAAGGTCATCCAATTGATGACGTATAATGTTACTAATGTATAGAATAAATTCTCTTAAGATATGAGCAAGAAAATTAATAAAGAGTTTGTCATCGGACTTTCAGTCATCGTCGCTATAGTCATTCTTTTCTTCGGAATAGATTACTTGAAAGGTATAAATCTCTTTCAGCCGGCCAATTTTTATCATATAGAATACAAAGATGTGGCCGGTCTTGAGAAGTCGGCGCCGGTCACCATCAATGGCTTCAAGGTAGGTCAGGTGCGCGACGTGGCAATAGATTATGCCCATCCCGAAAAGGTGAAGGTCACTCTTGCTCTTAATAAAGATCTTAAGTTGCCGGAAGGCACTCAGGCCGAACTTGTATCTACGCTCCTGAGCGGTGCATACGTAAACCTGATATTGGGTAACAGTAAGACTATGCTTCCCATAGGGTCAAACATCGAGCCTAAACCTGCCTCCGATCTTATGGCATCCCTTCAGAATGAACTGATGCCGGCCATCGGCAACATCCTTCCGAAAGTAGACTCGCTGATGTATCACCTTAATGTGCTCGTAGCCGATCCGGCTCTGCAACAGTCTATTCAGCGTCTCGATGGTATAAGCAATAATCTCTTGCTCACCACCAACGGACTCAATGCGCAAGTCAACGGCCAGTTGCCCGGTATAATGTCCGGCGCACGCACAGCCGTCGTAAATCTTGACACTATTACCGCTAATCTCGCTATCCTGTCAAGGGATTTGAAAACGTTGCCTTTGCAGCCAACCGTTGACAACCTGCAGCGAATTACGTCTAATCTCGAGCAATTTTCCGCTCAACTCAATAATCAGAATTCTACACTCGGCAAACTCACCAACGACCCGGCTTTGTACGATCAACTCAATCGCGTAGCCACCGACGTAGACTCGCTGATAGTAGACATCAAGCGCAATCCCAAACGCTACATCTCCATCAAACTCCTGTAAAGTTTAAGACCCCTGCGTTATCATTTTTGTTGAAAGGAGTATAAAACCCCATATTCGAGAAATGGGATCTAACTACATATTTTCTAAGTCAAGTCCCCGAATAGTAGTTTCAAATCCCTTTAATGCTGCTACTTGTGTAAGCATAGTAATGACTTTTTTATCAAGAGTATTTATATTAATGTTTCTTCTTTGACGTTTTATTTCATAAAATTCAGCTGTCTTTTCAATTTCGTTAGCTGCAATCAGGTCGATTTCATTTTCACCTTTTCGATTCCACCATCTTCCTAAGATAGTGTATTTACCTGTCTCTGCTGCCTTTGCATAGAAATAGCGTTCGAGCATCTTTCCCGAGAATGTTGCATAGTCGCGTTTAATCAATGTTCGCATCTGCTCGTATGCTCCAATTTCCAATATGTGTCCGTATTTGAAAATAAACCGAAACCAGAATGTGAAGAAGTTATCTTGAATCGTATACACTGCATTCTTAGTCTGTGGTTTGGATTCCAGAGGTGTCTCCTTTTTTATTATTCCATAGTCCTCATCAAGTCGTGTCAAGTAACCACCTATCTCTTTTCCTATCAAAACTTCAATCTCACCCCTTCGAGTATGACCGGATGCTATTGCCGAAAGAATTGAAAAGTATGTATCGTATTCCTTACCAAACTCTTCAATAAGAATAGCTCTACCTTCGTTTATAAAGATTGAATCAGCACTTATAATGCTATCAATCATAGAGTCAACGGAGTAAGCATGGTCTTCCATTAGGAGTTGCACATACTTGGCGACGCCTCCGGTAAATGAATATAGGGCGAGCAAATCATCGTTTGTGTATGCAGAAGCATGATCTCGTAAAATCTCTTTCAACACTGAAGGCTGAAATGCCTTTATTTGCATAAATCGGTTTTGTCGGTTATAAAGTGGCTCTTTTTTATCCCTGAAAATCTTGGTCATCATAGAATATACGGAACCACAGACTATAAGGTTAATTTTTGATGTAGTATGGTTTAAATCCCAAATTTTTTGTATGTCGCTGAAAACAGATGGGTTAACTCTTGAAAAATTCTGGAACTCATCAATAAATAATGTGAAGCTCTGTTCCTTTGAGAGATTAATAAGGAAATCGAAAATTTCAGCAAAGTCTGCTGGCGTGCCACCCAACTTAATACCAAGTTTTGTCTCTACCTCTTGTCGGAATTCCTCACATAATAGATTTTCGGCTTTGCGACCTACAAAGAAATACACCACAGGAATATCCTCGTATGCTTTAAGTACAAGTGATGTTTTACCAATTCGGCGTCGTCCGGTAACAACTGTGAACTGAGCATTCTCTTTGGCGTTCTCCCGTATTTTATGAAGAGTCTTTATCTCTTCGGTTCTATCATAAAATTTCATAAGTAATTTGTCTATAATAGAAACTATCGTTTCGGAAACCACGGTTTCTATTTTGCAAAATTAATCAAATATTCTGAAAGTAGAACAATCATCGCAAAAAGAAACCTATAATTTTCAGTAAAATTATTTACCTTTGCACATCTTAGGTATTTAATAATTGAACAAGTTTTAATGTATGATATGAGTGATCAGTATGTTTATAAACAAATCGAGATAAATAACTAAAACATCAATCAAATGAAAAATTCTATTACTNTAATCCACAATCCTTGTTTTGTTGATGACAGCTTGCTCTAAAAGCAAAACAGTTGATTCTCCAATTCTCGGAGAATATGAGTGTGAATTTACTCATCCTCAAAAAATACTTTTTGGTGATTTGACATTTAATTCTGATGGAACTGTTGATGGNAGAAAGCCTGATAGTGAAGTGTTTGAAAAAAAGATTTTTACTTACGAAGTTGAAAATGACTCAATATTGACCCTTACACGTTCATTTGAAGGTGACAAGACGGAGTCTATATTTGTAATTACATCAAAATCTTCTGACATAATTAACCTCANGTTGAAAGNAAAAATCAGAANAGTAGGANGANATGCATNTNCCGTTTGGAAACCTTCTTCTAACGAAGTTANAGTTGTAGAATACGACAGTAAAAAAGATTCAATNCTATACTTGCAGTTCTTAAAAAGAAATAGACTCATTTGTTAAGAAAAAATTATTTAGGAATCTAAAATTTTATTTTACTTAAAGTAAGATAGTTATACAAAAAAGGAGAAAAACAAATGATTTTGCTATTTTTTTTCTCCTTTTTTATAGTTTATTTTGTAGAGCGGAATCTCGCGCACGGGGATTCCGCTGTTTTGAACCTCCGTGTCATCTTTTATATAGTGCATAATAGTCAGTAAGCCGCGATGAGCAACGATTTTGAAGCAAAATGGTCTAAGTGTCAGGATTTTATCCGCGACAATATTGGTGAAAACAGATACAATATCTGGTTTAGCAAGACCCGTGCTTTGTCATTCGCAGACAATACCCTGACTATTGAAGTGCCCACCCACTACTATTTCGAGCAATACGAAGACGTATTCTACAATGTCCTCTCTTCGGCAATGCGTAAGGAGTTTGGCGACGATGTCCGTCTCAACTATCGCGTGCGCATGATCGACTCTCCCAGCGGTGAGGTCACTTTGCCCCATTCCGGCAAAAGCAAGGTAGTGGGCAGCCGACTCGACATGGCTTCTGTTAAGACTGCTCCGGCCCAACCGGTCGCGCAGTCTCAGATGCCCTCTTTCGACTCGCAGCTCAATCCGGCTCTTAATTTCGAAAACTATTGTGTAGGCGACTCCAATCGCCTTGCCAATACTATCGCGCAAGCAATATCCACCAATCCCCGCAATTCAGATTTCAATCCCTTCTTCCTGTATGGTGATGTCGGTGTAGGTAAAACTCATCTTGTCCAGGNCATAGGTATNCGGGTAAGAGAGAATAANGCCGGTGCCAAGGTGTATTATACCACCGCCCGACAGTTCCAGCATCTTTACGCTGAAGCCATCATCACAAAAAAAGTGCCGGATTTTATCAATTGGTTTACAATGATGGACCTCTTGATAATAGACGACCTTCAGGAGATATCCAACAAGGTGAAGACCTCGGAAGTGCTCTTCCCCATATTTAATCATCTGCATCAGAGCGGTAAGCAACTCGTCTTCGTGTGTGACCGTCCTCCGATGGAACTCGACGGTATTTCCGACCGACTTATTGACCGCTTTAAATGGGGACTCACTGAGAAATTGCCGCGACCGGACGCCTCTCTGCGCAAGGCTATTCTGAAATACAAGGCTAATAAGAACGGCCTTGAATTGCCCGAAAACGTCATCGATTATATCGCCTGCAACGCGGTTAATTCTGTGCGTGAGATAGAGGGCATAGTCATGGGTATCCTCACCAGAAGTATTTCGCTCAATGTGCCGATCACTCTGCAGTTGGCGCAGGAAGTGCTGCGTAATACGGTGAAGGTCACCGACCGGAAGCCCGTCAATTTCGATATGATAGTGGAGGCTACGGCAGATTATTATAATATCAATCCCGACGTCATCTTCTCAAAGAGCAGAGTCAGAGATATAGCGGATGCACGACAGGTCATAATGTATCTGTGTAAAAAGCATGCCGGACTTTCCACTACCGCTATCGGCAACAAACTGAATCGACGCCACNCAACNGTATTGCATNGCATCGATGCNGTCAAAGNCCGTCTATCCGTCACTGCTGATTTCGCCCAACTGATAGCAGGCATAGAGTCCGAACTCCTCTCCTAAGACAGGAGCCCATCCCTGACTCCTAAACTCCAACCCCTACCCCCTAAACTTCAACTCATAACTCATAACTCTAACCT
>WFLX010268903.1_pt1 | contig 15819 bp, 27 predicted proteins | sample 4967041 | NCBI WGS metagenome assembly WFLX01 (sample SAMN12857096, study PRJNA449069) | gut metagenome | isolation source: stool from male and female vole | host: Microtus ochrogaster | place: USA:Florida | collected 2017 | reverse complement strand
GGTGAAGTGTATGGCAAGCGCGATCTCGCTCCCCAGTTCACCAACAACGCAAAGGAAAGCAGAGGCCAGGGCAACGGCGCACCCCGTCGCGGCGGCTTCCGCAAACCCCGTAACAACCGTTAAACCAACCCACCAACTGACCAAGCAAAATGTTACANCCTAAGAAAACCAAATTCCGCCGCGCCCAAAAGGGCCGCATGAAAGGAATTGCCCAGCGTGGCAATCAGCTGGCATTCGGATCCTTCGGCATCAAGACACTTGAGTCGAAATGGATCACCGGCCGTCAGATTGAGGCCGCCCGTATCGCCGTGACCCGCTACATGCAGCGTCAGGGTCAGATCTGGATCCGCATCTTCCCCGATAAGCCCATCACCAAGAAGCCTGCCGAGGTCCGCATGGGTAAAGGTAAAGGTAACCCCGAAGNCTTCGTGGCACCNGTCACCCCCGGACGTATCCTCATCGAGGTGGAGGGCGTAAGCTACGACATCGCCAAGGAGGCACTCCGCCTGGCAGCCCAGAAGCTCCCCGTCACCACAAAGTTCGTTGTCGCCCGCGACTATGATCCCACCCAAAACGTGTAATCCGTCATGAAGAAAGAAGAAATAAAGGAGATGTCGACCGCCGACCTCCGCGAGCGCCTCGAACAGATGGAGAAAGAGTATCGTCAGCTCGTGATCAACCACTCCGTCTCGCCCATCGACTCGCCGGCCAAGATCACTGCCGACCGTCGCATGATAGCCCGGGTGAAGACTGAGCTCCGTATGCGCGAACTCGCTGAAAAATAATATTCCCAACCCCTCCCTAATTCAACTGTCACAAAATGGAAGAAACAAGAAACCTCCGCAAAGAGCGCATCGGGGTTGTGTCCAGCAATAAGGGCGACAAGACTATCACCGTCACTGTAAAGTGGAAGGAGAAGCACCCCATCTACGGTAAGTTTGTCAACAAGACAAAGAAGTTCCACGCCCACGACGAGAAGAACGAGTGCAGCGTCGGCGANACCGTACGCCTCANGGAANCCCGCCCCCTCTCCAAGACCAAGCGCTGGAGATTAGTAGAAATCATCGAAAAAGTTAAGTAACAAATGATACAGACTGAAAGCCGTCTTACCGTAGCCGACAACTCCGGCGCCAAGGAAGCTCTCTGCATCCACGTCCTCGGTGGCACCGGCCGCCGTTATGCCACTGTCGGCGACATCATCGTGGTGTCAGTAAAGAGTGTGATCCCCTCTTCCGACGTCAAGAAGGGCACTGTATCGAAGGCTGTCGTTGTCNGCACCAAGAAGGAGATCCGCCGTCCCGACGGTTCANACATCCGCTTCGACGACAATGCCTGCGTGCTCCTCAACAATGCCGGCGAACTCCGTGGCACCCGTATCTTCGGCCCCGTTGCCCGCGAGCTCCGCGCTACCAACATGAAAATCGTCTCCCTCGCCCCAGAGGTACTTTAATCCCAATATCCCCCTTACGTCAATATGAGCAAGTTACATATCAAGAAGGGCGACACTGTCTATGTCCTCTCAGGCGACGACCGCGGCCAGAAAGGCCGTGTGCTTAAGGTCGAAGTGGCCAAGCAGCGCGCCATTGTCGAGGGTGTCAATATNTGTGTGAAGGCAACCAAGCCCTCCGCTCAGCATCCTCAGGGCGGCCTCATCAAGAAAGAAGCCCCCATCCACATCTCCAATCTTGCCCTCATCGATCCGAAGACCGGCAAGCCCACCCGCGTGGGCCGTCGCAAGGATGCCGAAGGCAAGTCAGTACGTTACGCTAAAAAATCCGGAGAAGTTATTAAGTAATGAGCACCACAACCCTTAAGAAAGACTATACAGAGCGCATCGTTCCCGCTCTCGAGAAGGAGTTTGGCTACACCACCGTTATGCAGGTGCCCGAACTTAAGAAGATCGTCATCAACCAGGGTCTTGGCGAAGCCACCCAGGATAAGAAGATCATCGAGACTGCCATCAACGAGCTGACTGCCATCACCGGTCAGAAGGCTGTAGCGACTCTGTCGCGCAAGGACATCTCGAACTTCAAGGTCCGCAAGAAAATGCCTATCGGCGTGATGGTAACCCTCCGCCGCGAGCGCATGTACGAGTTCCTCGAGCGTCTGATCCGCGTGGCTCTGCCCCGTATCCGCGACTTCAAGGGCATCGAAGGCAAGCTCGATGGCCGCGGCAACTACACTCTGGGCATCACCGAGCAGATCATCTTCCCCGAGATCAACATCGACAGCATCTCGAAGCTCCTCGGCATGAACATCACCTTCGTGACCTCGGCCAAGACCGACGAAGAAGGCTACGCACTCCTCCGCGAGTTTGGCCTCCCGTTCAAGAACGCCAAGAAGTAATAACACCCTGTCAACACTCTTTATATAGAATATGGCTAAAGAATCAATGAAGGCCCGCGAGGTGAAGCGCGCCAAGCTCGTTGCCAAGTATGCCGCCAAGAAAGCAGCCCTCAAGGCCGAAGGCGACTATGAAGCACTNCAGAGCCTGCCCAAAAATGCCTCCGCCGTGCGTCTCCACAACCGCTGCACCATCACCGGTCGTCCGAAAGGCTACATGCGTCAGTTCGGTCTGTCGCGTATCCAGTTCCGCGAGATGGCTTCGGCCGGCCTCATCCCCGGCGTGAAGAAGGCCAGCTGGTAATCCCGCCGCAGCAACGGAGCGCAGCTGCCATCACTGTTGCAGTCAGTCCGGCCAGTCGCCGGCTCATAATAGGTCTCATACCGGCCGCCGCAGGCAGGGATCACCCTCCTTGCCTCGCGGTCGGCGGGCGTGAAGCCGGAGCTCCCTGCCCGATCCCTCCCGTCTCTACCCCCTCTTGTCCTCCCACCCCCTCCTTTCCCGGCAAAGAAAGAATATACCGCATCATAGAGTATTAAATATTGTTCNGAAAANCCGAATCAATTTAACCCCTAATCAAACAATGACAGATCCCATAGCAGATTATCTGACAAGATTGAGGAACGCCATCAAAGCCAACCACCGCGTGGTTGAGATCCCTGCCTCAAACTTGAAAAAAGAAATCACGAAGATTCTCTTCGAGCAAGGCTATATCCTTAACTACAAGTTTATCGACGGCGAGACCCCCGCAGGCGTCATCAAGATCGCCCTCAAGTATGATCCCGTCGACAAGGTCAACGCCATCAAAGACCTCAAGCGCGTGTCGCGTCCGGGTCTCCGCCAGTACACCGGCTACAAGGATATGCCCCGCGTCCTCAACGGCCTCGGCATCGCTATCCTCTCCACCTCACAGGGCGTCATGACCAACAAGAAAGCCCGCGACCTCAAGATCGGCGGCGAAGTGCTCTGCTACGTTTATTAATCCTTTAACCATCACCGAATATGTCACGTATAGGTAAAGCACCCATCGAAATACCCCAGGGCGTAACTGTAAAGGTCGACAACAACGTTGTGACAGTTAAAGGTCCCAAAGGCGAGCTCAAGCAGGCCGTCAATCCCGATCTGGACATCAAGATCGAAAACGACCACATCTACATCTCCCGTCCCACCGACGACCGCGAGCATCGTGCCCAGCACGGCCTCTATCGCGCTCTCATCCACAACATGGTCGTAGGCGTTTCAACCGGCTACCGCAAAGAAATGGAGTTGGTTGGCGTAGGCTACCGTGCCGCCGCCACCGGGCAGGTTCTCGAACTCTCGCTCGGCTACTCCCACGCCATATACATCAAGCTCCCGCCCGAAGTGAAAGTCGAGGCCAAGACGGAGCGTAACAAAAACCCTCTCATCATCTTGGAGAGCGACGACAAGCAGCTCCTCGGCCAGGTGTGCGCCAAGATACGTTCGCTGCGTAAGCCCGAACCCTACAAAGGCAAGGGTATCAAGTTTGTCGGCGAAGTTATCCGCCGCAAGTCAGGCAAGAGCGCAAGCGCTAAATAATTTCATCAACCTTACTGAGAATTTATTCTATCATGATCTCCAAGATACAACGTCGCAACAAAATCAAGGCCCGCATCCGCGGCAAGATCTCTGGCACCGCTGCACGTCCCCGCATGTCGGTTTTCCGCAGCAACAAGCAGATCTACGTACAGGTTATCGACGACCTCGCCGGCCAGACACTCGTGTCAGCCTCCTCCAAGGGCATAGACGAAGGCACCAAGACCGAAATAGCTGCCAAGGTTGGCGAAGCTATCGCTCAGAAGGCCCTCGCAGCCGGTATCACCGAAGTAGTATTCGACCGAAACGGCTATCTCTTCCATGGCCGTGTTAAATCACTCGCCGACGCAGCCCGTAACGGCGGTCTTAAATTCTAACATTTCACTCCATGGCAAAAAGAAATAATCGCGTTAAGTCAACTGCCGATCTCGATCTCAAGGACCGCCTCGTAGCTATCAACCGTGTCACCAAGGTGACCAAGGGCGGCCGCGCTTTCACCTTCGCCGCTATCGTTGTCGTAGGCAACGAAGACGGTGTAGTGGGCTGGGGTCTCGGTAAAGCCAACGAAGTTCAGGCCGCCATCGCCAAGGGCGTCGAGGCTGCCAAGAAGAATCTCATCCGCGTGCCCGTCCACAAGGGCACTATCCCCCACGAGCAGGTTGCCAAGTTCGGCGGCTCGCGCATCATCCTCAAGCCGGCCTCTCACGGTACCGGTGTGAAGGCCGGTGGCGCTATGCGTGCCGTGCTCGAGAGCGTGGGCATCACCGACGTTCTTGCCAAGAGCAAGGGCTCGTCCAACCCCCACAACCTCGTTAAGGCCACCATNGCCGCTCTCGACGAGATGCGTTCGCCCGCCATCGTGGCCCAGAACCGCGGTATCTCCGTCGACAAGGTGTTCAACGGCTGATCTTCGCCAGCAATATCATATCCTTAAAAATCTCATTCACCCATATATATATGGCACAGATCAAGATTACACAGACCAAGAGCCGCATCAACGCTCCTGCCATCCAGAAGCGCACCCTCGATGCCCTTGGCCTCAAGAAAATGAACCACACCGTGGTCAAGGAGNATACTCCCTCCGTGATGGGTATGGTCAAGGCCGTTCATCATCTCGTAACTGTAGAGAAGGCCTGATAGGGCCTGTCGGCTTAAATCATTNTTCTCCTCTCTCCTCCCTTTCTATTTATCAACCATAATTTATAGACTGAAATAATGGAACTCAATACCATACGTCCGGCNGNNGGATCTGTNACNCGCTCNACNCGNATNGGCCGNGGCCCCGGCNCCGGCAAGGGNGGCACATCNACNCGNGGTCACAAGGGTGCCAAGAGCCGTTCGGGCTATAGCCGCAAGATCGGCTTCGAAGGCGGTCAGATGCCTCTTCAGCGCCGTCTTCCCAAGTTCGGTTTCAAGAACCCCAACCGTGTTGAATACAAAGCCCTCAATATCTCCGATATCGAAAATCTCGCAGCTGCCCGCAACCTCGAGAAGATCGGCCTGGACGATCTCCGCGCCGCCGGCCTGATCTCGCGCAAGCAGCTTGTCAAGATCCTTGCCAACGGCACCATCACCCGCGCCGTTGCTGTTGAAGCCAACGCTTTCTCCAAAGCTGCCGAAGAAGCCATTGTTAAGGCAGGTGGCTCCATCAACAAAATAGGCTGACTCAGATGAGATTTATCGAGACAATAAAAAATATCTGGACAATCGATGAGCTCAGGAACCGCATCGGCATCACGCTGCTGCTTGTCCTGGTCTACCGCCTCGGTTGCTACGTCGTCCTCCCCGGCATCAGTCCGGCCGATCTCGACGCTCTTAGCAACTTCACCAACAAGAGCGGTCTGATGCAGCTCCTCGATATGTTCTCGGGCGGTGCCTTCTCTCAGGCATCGATCTTCGCCCTCGGTATCATGCCATATATCACGGCCTCGATCGTGATACAGCTTCTCGGCATGGTGCTCCCTTCTTTCCAGAAGATGCAACGCGAAGGTGAGAGCGGCCGCCAGAAACTTAACCAATATACCCGCTACCTCACCGTCCTGATCCTTCTGCTTCAGGGCCCAGCCTTCCTGGTCAACATACGCATCCAGGTGGCAGCAGCAGGCGGCGCTTCNGAAATGGGTTTCTGGACCATCGCTTANCTTACCGTGATCCTTGCTGCCGGCTCCATGTTCATCATGTGGCTCGGTGAGCGCATCACCGACCGCGGTATAGGCAACGGTATCTCGTTCATCATCCTCGTGGGTATCATTGCCCGTCTGCCTCAGGCTCTCAGCTTCGAGTTCATGTCGCGCCTTCCCGGCTCGACCGGNTCNCAGGGCGGTCTGATCATGTTTGTGGTCGAGCTCATCCTGCTCTTTGCCGTTACGGTAGGTGCAGTGCTNCTCGTCCAGGGCACCCGCAAGGTACCTGTGCAGTATGCCAAGCGCATGGTCGGCAACCGTCAGTATGGCGGCGCCCGTCAGTACATCCCTCTGAAGGTCAATGCNGCCGGCGTGATGCCCATCATCTTCGCTCAGGCCATCATGTTTATTCCGATCACTCTTGCCGGTTTCAGCACCAGCTCGACAAGNGGTTTCGTTGCAGCATTCTCCGATATCAACGGTTTCTGGTACAACTTCGTCTACTTTATCCTTATCGTAGCGTTTACCTACTTCTACACCGCTGTTACCGTCCGCCCCAACGACATCGCTGAAAACATCAAGAACAACAACGGCTTCATTCCCGGCGTCAAGCCCGGCAAGAAGACCGCCGAGTATCTTGACTCGATCCTGTCGCGCATCACGCTCCCCGGTTCGATCTTCCTCGGAATCGTGGCNATCCTCCCTGCCTTCGCACGCTTCTTCGGCGTAAGCCAGAATTTCGCGCAGTTCTTCGGCGGCACATCACTCCTGATTCTCGTCGGTGTAGTGCTCGACACTCTCCAGCAGATCGAGAGCCATCTGATGATGCACCACTACGACTCGCTCATGCGCGACGGTAAAATNAANGGCCGCACCACCGGCAACGNCTATTGATGCCTGCCGCTGAATATATGGCCAGTTTGAATCAATCTGTCTGTCATTGATCCGCGATGATATATCTCAAGACACCTGAGCAACTCGAGCTCATGCGCAACGCAGCCACCCTCGTGAGCCGCACACTTGGCGAGATAGCCAAGTGGGCGCTCCCGGGAGTGACCACCCGCAAAATCGACACTGTGGCCCGCGAGTTTATCCGCGACAACGGCGGCATNCCTGCCTGTCTGGGCTACGGCGGCTTTCCCGGCACTGTGTGTTGTGAGGTCAACGAGATTNTTGTCCACGGATTCCCGTCGCAGTATGAGCTGCGCGATGGCGATATCTTCGGTGCCGACACTGTTGTCGAGCTCGAAGGTTTCTGTGGCGATATGTGCTACACATTCCCNATCGGCGAAGTCGATCCCAAGACAATGGATCTCCTCCGCACGACCAAGGAGTCGCTNTATGTCGGTATCGAGGCCTGCCGCCCCGGCCACCGTATCGGCGACATCTCCAACGCTATCCAGACCTACTGCGAGCGCCGCGGCTACTCGATAGTCCGCGAGATGTGCGGCCANGGAATAGGAGCCAAGATGCACGAGGATCCCGAAGTGCCCAACTTCGGTCGCCGCGGCATCGGCCCCGTCATCCGCAACGGCATGTGCATCTGTATCGAGCCGATGGTCAACATGGGCTCGCGCAATGTAGTCATCGAACGCGACGGCTGGACATGCCGCACGCGCGACCGCCGTCCGTCGGCCCATTACGAACATACGCTGGCCATCCACGACGACGAGACCGAGGTGCTCACCACCTTCGACTATGTCGCCCAGGTGCTTGGCGACAGATTTATCTGACACTTAATATTCAGCTTCATTCATTCCGAAGATCCTATATGGCAAAACAAGCAGCAATAGAACAGGACGGAGTCATCGTCGANGCNNTNNNNAACGCGATGTTCCGNGTCGAACTNGAAAACGGACANNANNTCACCGCTCATATCTCNGGCAAGATGCGTATGCACTACATCAAAATTCTTCCCGGCGACAAGGTGAGGGTAGAAATGTCGCCCTACGATCTCTCGAAGGGCCGCATAGCGTTCCGATACAAGTGACATANACCTCTTCGACGCNTCCTAACTCACGACANAGCAATAACATAACGAAAAAATAGCATAATCATCATGAAAGTCAGAGCTTCAGTAAAAAAGCGCACCCCGGACTCGAAGATTGTCCGCCGCAAGGGCCGTCTTTACGTCATCAACAAGAAAAATCCTAAATATAAGCAGCGTCAAGGCTGAATTTTTACTACTTTTGCAAAAAAATTAGTCATCAAGTTTATATGGCAGTACGCATAGTGGGAGTTGACCTCCCCCAAAATAAGAGAGGTGAGATAGCCTTGACCTATATCTTCGGCATCGGTCGCAGCGCTGCAAAGAGCATCCTCGACAAGGCCGGAGTTAACCGCGACATCAAAGTCAAAGACTGGACCGACGATCAGGCCGCCAAGGTTCGCGAAGTGATCTCTGCCGAGCATAAGGTGGAGGGTGACCTCCGCAGCGAGATCCAGCTCAACATCAAGCGTCTCATGGATATCGGTTGCTACCGCGGCATCCGCCACCGCAACGGTCTTCCCGTCCGCGGTCAGAGCACCAAAAACAACGCCCGTACACGCAAGGGCCGCAAGAAAACAGTCGCCAACAAGAAGAAAGCTACAAAATAATATCACCAGTTTATGGCTAAAAAGACAGTCGCAGCTAAGAAGAGAAACGTTAAGGTCGACGCCAACGGTCAGCTTCACGTACACTCTTCCTTCAACAACATTATCGTGTGCCTGGCAAATTCAGAGGGTCAGGTCATCTCATGGTCCAGCGCAGGTAAGATGGGCTTCCGTGGCTCAAAGAAGAATACCCCCTACGCAGCCCAGATGGCCGCTCAGGATTGTGCCAAGACCGCTTTCGACCTTGGCCTCCGCAAGGTGAAGGCCTATGTAAAGGGTCCCGGCAACGGCCGCGAATCCGCCATCCGTACCATCCATGGCGCCGGTATCGAAGTGACCGANATCATCGACGTTACTCCGCTGCCCCACAACGGTTGCCGTCCTCCCAAGCGCAGAAGAGTCTGATCTTTCCCGCCGACCGGATCAGATGTCAGGAGTCCGGATCCGGGTGGAGGATTCTCATATCGCGGGCTTGCCGCATGGCGCGGCAGGAGCATCCCAGGCGTCGCTCAAGCCGGCTCTATTGCCGGCGACGCCGCTCCGGCTAATTTTTTCGATCAACCAGCGCCAGCCCGAAAGCAGCGCATATATCAGTCTCTGATTATGCCGCGCCCCGATGAGGCACACTCTCCCCAACCCGCCGAAATGANTCCNCGCCCCATGTCCTCCGACGTCGAATAGACCATACTTTTCATCACCTCTCTATGGTCGCGGCTGCACGTCGCAGGCATCCGGGCAACATCCTGCCGGAATCTTCCGACACCTTTTCCCATCCACGGCAAGATCGTCGTTTCATCCATCCTCTCCCTCGTTTATCTTCCTTTACATAACTTCAGCACAAACCTACTTATCAATGGCAAGATATACCGGTCCTAAGACCAAGATCGCCCGCAAATTCGGCGAACCTATCTTCGGCCCCGACAAAGTCCTCTCCAAAAAGAACTTCCCCCCGGGCCAGCATGGCGCCAACAAGCGTCGCAAGACCTCCGAGTATGGTGTTCAGCTCCGTGAGAAGCAGAAAGCCAAATACACCTANGGTGTCCTCGAGCGCCAGTTCCACAATCTCTTCGAGAGAGCATCACGCATCAAGGGTATCACCGGTGAGATCCTTCTGCAGCTCCTCGAGAGCCGTCTCGACAATGTCGTATATCGTCTGGGTATCGCNAAGACCCGTGCGGCAGCCCGTCAGATCGTCCTCCACCGTCACATCACCGTCAACGGTCAGGTAGTTAATATCCCCTCATATCAGGTGCAGCCCGGCGATGTTGTCGGTGTCCGCGAAAAGGCCAAGTCTCTCGAGGTCATCGCCGATTCACTCGCAGGTTTCAACCACAGCAAGTATCCCTGGATCGAATGGGACGAGAGCGCCAAGGCAGGCAAGTTCCTTCATGTCCCCGCTCGCGAAGACATACCCGAGACCATCAAGGAGCAGCTCATCGTCGAGTTGTATTCTAAGTAATCTTAATTTCGATCCAAATGGCTATCTTAGCATTTCAAAAACCCGACAAGGTTATCATGCTTGAAGCCGACAACTCCTTCGGCAAGTTTGAATTCAAGCCCCTGGAGCCCGGCTACGGNATCACNATAGGCAANGCNCTNCGNCGNATCCTNCTCTCCTCCCTCGANGGCTTTGCCATCTCGTCGATNCGCATCGANGGCGTCCTTCATGAGTTTGACACGATAGAGGGAGTGGTTGAAGATGTGACCAACATCATCCTTAACCTCAAGAAAGTTGATCTCAAGCAGGTTGTTGACGACGTTGACTTCGAGCGTGTCCTTATCAATGTATCCGGCAAGGAGGAGTTCCGCGCCGGCGACATAGGTAAGGCTCTTAGCGGGTTTGAGGTCCTCAACCCCGACCTTGTCATCTGTCATTTGGCTCCCGGAGCTTCTTTCTCAATTGAGCTTACTGTCAACAAAGGACGCGGATGGGTGCCTGCGGAGGAAAACCGCAATCCTTCCGATGATGTCAATGTTATTGCCATCGACTCGATCTACACTCCCATCAAGAATGTCAAGTATACCGTCGACAACTTCCGTGTAGACCAGAAGACTGACTACGACAAGCTCACTATCGAGATCACCACCAACGGCTCCATCCTTCCCAAAGAGGCACTCAAGGAAGCAGCAAAGATCCTGATCTACCACTTCATGCTCTTCTCCGACGAGAAGATCACCCTCGAGACCAACGAAGAAGACGGCACCGAGGAATTTGACGAGGAGGCACTCCACATGCGTCAGCTCCTGAAGACCAAGCTCGTCGACATGGATCTTTCTGTCCGCGCCCTCAACTGCCTCAAGAGCGCCGAGGTCGAGACTCTCGGCGAACTCGTCCGCTACAACAAGACCGACCTCCTGAAGTTCCGCAACTTCGGCCGCAAGTCGCTCACTGAGCTGGATGATCTTCTCTCTAATCTCAACCTCCAGTTTGGGATGGATATTTCACGATACAAACTCGATAACGACACCATCAAGCAATGAGACATAATAAAAAATTCAATCACCTCAGCCGCAAGAAGGCTCATCGCGACTCACTGCTCGCCAATATGACCATCGCCCTGATCATGCGCAAGCGCATCTTCACCACGCTGGCTAAGGCAAAGGCTCTCCGCGTGTATGCAGAGCCCCTCATCAACCGCGCAAAGGACGATTCGATGGCCAACCGTCGTCTTGTCTTCAGCCACCTCCAGAACAAGGAGGCTGTCACTGAGCTCTTCCGTGAGGTCGCTCAGAAGATCGCCGACCGTAACGGCGGCTACACCCGTATCCTCAAGACCGGTCACCGTCTCGGTGATAACGCCAAGACCTGCTTCATCGAGCTCGTAGACTACAACGAGGCTATGCTCAAGACATCAGGCGAGGCAAAGAAGAGCCGCACACGTCGCTCGCGTCGTAAAGCGGCTCCCGCAGCCGAGGCCGCTCTTCCCGAGCTTCCCGCAGCCGAAGAGCCCGTTGCAGAGCTTCCCGCAGCCGAGTAATAACACTCTACTGATAGATTCCGGCATCCCCGCCCTCAAACTGAGCGGGGATGCTGCTTTTTTTGTGCGGCGATTGGGCTATTCCCATGAAAAATTATTAACTTTGCAGTGATATAGGCATCNTTTGTCCGAAACTTAGTCACAACACAAACAATAACATAATCCACCGTTATGAAAATCGAAAAAATCATCGGTCGCGAGGTTCTTGACTCGCGTGGCAATCCTACCGTTGAAGTCGACGTAATCCTCGAATCCGGCGCTTTCGGCCGCGCCTCCGTTCCCTCCGGCGCATCTACCGGCGAAAATGAAGCTCTCGAACTCCGCGACGGCGACAAGAGCCGCTACATGGGCAAGGGCGTCACCAAGGCTGTTGCCAACGTAAACGGCCCTATCGCCGAGGCTCTCATCGGCATGTCTGCTCTCGACCAGATCCGCATCGACGAGACTATGCTCGCACTCGACGGAACCGAGACAAAGAGCAACCTCGGCGCCAACGCCATCCTCGGCGTTTCCCTCGCCGTTGCCAAGGCTGCCGCTGACTATCTCGATCTCCCCCTCTACAAGTATATCGGTGGCTGCAATACTTATGTGCTCCCCGTTCCGATGATGAACATCATCAACGGCGGTGCTCACTCCGACGCTCCCATCTGCTTCCAGGAGTTTATGATCCGTCCCGTAGGCGCAACAACCTTCAAGGAAGGCATCCGCATGGGCACAGAGGTGTTCCATAACCTCAAGAAGGTGCTCCACGCCCGCGGCCTCTCCACAGCTGTAGGTGACGAAGGTGGTTTCGCTCCCGCTCTCGACGGCACCGAAGATGCCCTCAACGTTATCATGGAGGCTATCAAGAAGGCCGGCTACACTCCCGGTAAGGATGTCACCATCGGTCTTGACTGCGCTTCGTCTGAGTTCTATGTTGATGGCGTTTATGACTATCACCAGCTCAAGGACGGCACCGTCAAGGAGCCCAACGGCAAGAAGCTCACCTCGAAGGAGCAGGCTGAATATCTCGAGAAGCTCATCACCGAATATCCTATCGACTCTATCGAAGACGGCATGGCCGAAAACGACTGGGAAGGCTGGAAGATCCTTACCGAGCTCATCGGCGACCGCTGCCAGCTCGTAGGCGACGACCTTTTCGTGACCAACGTGAAGTATCTCCAGAAGGGTATCGACCTCGGTTGCGCCAACTCGATCCTTGTCAAGGTTAACCAGATCGGTTCGCTCACCGAGACCCTCCGTGCTGTAGAGCTCGCTCANCGCAACGGCTNCACCGCCGTTATCTCCCACCGCTCGGGTGAGACCGANGACGCTACCATCGCCGACATCGCTGTTGCCACCAACGCTGGCCAGATCAAGACCGGTTCCGCTTCGCGTTCCGACCGTATGGCCAAATACAACCAGCTTCTCCGCATCGAGGAGCAGCTCGGCAGCGCCGCTGCTTATGGCTATGGCCGTAAGAGCCGTCGCCCCCAGGCCTAANAATTTCCGGTCCCTTACTGACCTTAAACTATAAGTGATATCGCCGCGATGAATTGTCCGTCCCCACGACCGGTGGCCGGCAATCACCGCGGCGAATTATTTTTAATAAATCGCCAGTTCTCGTATGATACTTCAGTTGGCTGTGATTTTTTTCTACCTCGCGCTCGGCGAGCTTATCGTGTGGCTCACGGGAGTGCCGGTGCCGTCGTCGATCATCGGCATGGTGCTTCTCGCCGCGTCTCTCAGCTCCGGACTGCTTGATATCCGGCGTGTTGACCGTGTGGCCGACTTTCTGGTGCGCAATCTCGGCTTTTTCTTTGTCCCTGCCGGTGTCGGGCTCATCAACTGTTTCGGACTTATTTCCGCCGAATGGCTGCCCATAGTTGTGGCTGCTGTAGTGTCCACTTTTTTAGTGATTGCCGCAACCGGATGGAGCCATCAGACGGTGAGGCGTTTCCTTTCGCGCCGCTCGTCGGCTCATCATGCTTCAGCTGATCATGGAGTTTCTCACTAACCGCTATTTTCTTCTCGCGCTGACCTTCGGGAGTTTTCTGGCCGCGCGTAGGCTGCAGCGTTGGGCCGGAGGCACACCGCTGCTCAATCCCATCCTTCTCTCGATCATTGTGATCATTTTGTGGCTGGTATTTACCGATACGCCNCACTCGGCTTATGCNCCGGCCGGCGAGNATATAGACTTCTGGCTTAAACCGGCTGTTGTAGCGCTCGGAGTGCCCCTTTCGCGTCAGCTGTCGGTTATACGCCGGCAGATGATTCCTCTTCTTGTGGCTGAGACTGTGGGTTGTGTCGTAGGCATCGTTTCCGTTGTCCTGATAGCTGAACTTTTGGGAGCGAGCCGTGAAGTCGTGCTCTCGCTCGTGCCTAAGTCTGTTACCACGCCCATTGCCATCGAAGTTGCCCAGACAATAGGAGGCATACCGGCTCTCACAGCCGCAGTGGTCGTGTCGACGGGCATCTTCGGCGCCATTGCCGGATTCAAGATGATGGGAATGTCGAGAGTCAAGAGCCCGATTGCCCAGGGCATCTCCATGGGCACGGCAGCTCATGCCGTTGGCACCTCAGCTGCCCTTGAGCGTTCGCCCCGCTACGGTGCGTTTTCATCCTTGGGGCTTATCCTCAATGGTCTGCTGACGGCTCTTCTCGCCCCGTTTATTCTCGCCGCCCTCGGCTACGGCGTATGAGGCTGGTCAGTTGTTTGACATCCTGAACACCCTTATGCCGGCTATGTCGCGCCTGCGGCGTAGATAGTCGGCAAGCGGCTTATCTTCCATAACCACCTTGCCGGCTGTGGATGATGCATGGATCAGATGCGGTTTGCCATTCATCATCTTGATGATTCCCATGTGGCTCACGTCGAGTCCGTCTTTTTTGGTTACGAATCCAATTATATCCCCGTCGGCCAGTTGTGCGCCCCCTGTCATAGTGCTTTTAATATACAGCAGCCGATGGCCGTGAAAGCCGCTCTCCACATGTTTCATGGCGGCGTAGGTGGCTGAGTCTTTCAGGGCAGGGTAGTCGTCGCGATGAGACGTGATCCAGTCGAGGCTCTTGATCATACGGTCGCTCCGGCCTATTCTGTCGGTGACCTCGGTGACCAGTCCGAGGTTGGAATTGTCAAGAGCCCAGTCTGAGATGTAGTGTAGTCGTGAAGCATAGCCTTTCATTGTTCCGCCACGGTAGCGAAGCCTCTCGAGGTTGAAGGCGAAGTCGCGCCATGACGACCTCTTTTCGGCGGCGCTCAGAGCCAGAGCCATCGCTGTCTCGACAAATGTGGTGCAGTCCATCCCGTCGAGATTTATCCTGAGCCGTTCCTCATCTCCTTCCAGAGTCCCTTCCTTATATGGTGTGCCGATAAACTGCTCGGCCATCTGGAGCACATAGCTCTGGGCGCCTTTTGTCCGGTTGCTCTGGGTGTCGGCTCCGATGAGGATCTTTGTCAACCGGGTTGTGTCGGATTTTTCATCGTTGAACTCGATTTTTGAGGGGATTGCCTGCGCCGAGACAGAGGCTATATATATAAGAAGCGACCCGATAATGATTGAAAGGCGTTTCATTGACATCATGTTTTTATATAGGGGTGGAACTGATGGGTGATTTTACCGTGCAAAATTACTAAACCCTTTTGATCTCTGCAAGCCGATTCAGGTCTATACAGGGAGTGTTTCCGGCAATCCAAGACCATACTTCCCGAAAGTGCCATTTTTGAGCATATTTCAGCGAAAAGTCGGTTTGGAAACCAGTATGATTGTTAATTAAAGTTAATGAGTGAACAATATTTTGGGGCTTATTTAGCTGATGGATAGAGAGAAAGGCTGATTGGGCGCGAAAAGGGTGAAAATAATTTTTGCTGAAATATTTGCACAATTCAGAAAGTCGCCTTAACTTTGCACTCGCTTTCGGGAACGATGCTCCCAAAGCCGAGAACATTGAAAGATTTACAATAGACAAGAAGTAGTACAAGAGTCATTATAAAATGATGCTCAAGTCAATTTCTTAACCAAGTCGAAACACAATAGCAATAACAGGACATTCTGGCGAGTCAGCTCAGTCTTGGATGGACGTCCGGGTCCGGCAGCCGAAGAGGTTGCGTACCGGGTCGACACAACAAGTACAAAAATTGAGAATATATAAAAAGATATATATTAACAACGAAGAGTTTGATCCTGGCTCAGGATGAACGCTAGCGACAGGCTTAACACATGCAAGTCGAGGGGCAGCAGGGGGA
>WFLX010013374.1_pt1 | contig 15819 bp, 11 predicted proteins | sample 4967041 | NCBI WGS metagenome assembly WFLX01 (sample SAMN12857096, study PRJNA449069) | gut metagenome | isolation source: stool from male and female vole | host: Microtus ochrogaster | place: USA:Florida | collected 2017 | reverse complement strand
ATCCTCCACATGCTGCACCACGTGGCGGTCCCAAATTTTGTCAAAAAGAGTGTTAGCCATTTCCTTTAATATTTTTTACATGTTGAAACTCATTATAAGTCTTAGCAAATGCCATGTTGCATTTAACAATGCAAAATTAATCTAAAATTCATAATTTTCCTAATATTTATGACATTTTTATTTTTCCATGGGAATGAGCAGTCTTTCACTATTCACTTTTAACTTTTCTCTATTCACTAAAAAATCACCCTTTCTCTCAAAAAAATTGCCATATCTCTTAAATTTTTATGTTTCAATCTTTGATATAGTCAAAATTTTCACTAATTTTGCAATCCGAAATCAAAATACTTCTTTAGAGATATGACAAAAGCAGAAATCGCAAACGAAATTGCCAAGAAGACTGGCATCGACAAATCTACCACAATAGAAGTCATCGAGCAGTTCATGAACGTCGTAAAAGACAGCCTCGCTCACGGTGAAAACGTCTACCTTCGTGGATTCGGCTCATTCATCATCAAGGAAAGAGCTGAAAAGACAGCTCGCAACATCACTAAGAACACAGCTGTTATCATCCCAGCTCACAACATCCCGGCTTTCAAGCCAGCTCCAGTCTTCAAGGAAGCAGTTGCTAAAGGATAATAAAATCCTACCGTAACGTTTAAAGCCCCACTCCGACATGTCGAAGTGGGGCTTCTCTATTTTTTCTGAGATGATTGTCAATCGTCGTACCTGATAAATTTTCCCTTCTCGGTAAACTTAACATCTTGGCCATTGGAAAGCTCTACATCATAACCATAATTTTTCTTCTCAATTCCAGTCACTTTAGCTTTCTTCTGGTTTTCATTCACAAATGTCTTTATAGGATTCGGTATCAACGCTGTAGGCACAGAAGTGCTCTGCCCTACTTCCACTTCCTTCCAGTTGCCGTGCTTGTCAAAGGATATCTCCGAGCCGTCGGTCATCACTACATCATATTCCCTGATTCTGCCAAATTCTTTGCCAATCTTAATGTGACTCACATCTGCCTTAAAATTTTCCTTCAAGACTGTCTGTGCGGTCTCCGGGAGGATATTGATGTCGTGCGAATAATTGTTTCTTGCGGAAGCGGTTGCGATNCCTAAAACTACTGCGAGCAATAAAAATAACTTTTTCATAGTATCAAGCGGATAAAGTGGTGTGTTTGTGTGTTTTTAATAGTATCTTTATCCTTAAAATGCCTTGACACTATCTTCGGTTCATCATTTACTAAAATGTAATCACATTGCAATATTTGTTTCTCTGTTGCAACAAATTCGATACTTTTATCACTCGCAGCAGTCTTTTGGTCTTATCTCACCTTGCTTCGTACGATGCGTCCATCCTTATACGTAGCAACCTTTATTGAGACTCCTTGTCCCTTTCCTGACATCTGGCGACCTTGAAGATCATACCATTTCACATCTACTGGCGTCTGATCCAATGCTATTTCCTCGACAGAGTCTGGATCTCCCCAATAGCTCATTTCGCTATAGACATCCTCACCGTTTTCATTCACATAGATGCTCCTTATTCCTACACTTTTCACTTCTCCTTCGTATGAGAAATACACTGTATGGTCTTCACCTTCTACCCAAAAATCATTCCAATCATCATATAGATAAGGTATACGGTTTGTGTTCTCTACATTCCAATCTTCATCAACNATATCAAAGTATTGCAACTCTCCATTGACGTAGATTTCGTAATAAAGGTTCTCTACATGCAGGATATTCCCTTCCTCATCTACATTAGGAAGCATAAACCANACAGAATCTCCCCAATCGCTCGGATAGAATTCCAATCCGTATGGAGCTGCAGGAGCTGTTTCTGGATTTCTGTGCTGTAGTCCTATAGTCACATCATCATAGAAATAAAGTGCGAAAAGATCCTTCGGAGTTGAGTTGATGATGTAGCCTCTCTCCATTGTCAATTTTCCATTTTCTGCATCGTAGGAAAATATAGCACTGTCTGCGTATGAGCAGGCAAGATATGTCCCACCTTCATCATCCTCTTGCTCAAAGAAATTTGCTCCGCAGAAATAGCTGTAGTAGAAGATTTCCATATCAGCTCCAAGATACTGGCCAGATGGGAATGTCACTTTCCCATCTGCTATCTTTCCCTTCACCCATGCATCGGGAAGCGAGCGGTCTACTCCATTCACATAAAAATCCTCTCCGTCGATAGCCACCTGTACAAAATTATTGGTATATCCATCGTTCATCACCCAATTGGCCACTTCCAGACCTTCAGGCAACGACACTGGAACTCCACTGGCTGCAACCATAGAGATATTCCTGTCGCCAAATCCTTTCCAAATCCACACGTCGTTGCCTTCAAGGCTTTCGTCAAGCGTATGCACGCACACTCCCAAGAGCATCTCTGGGTCAGCAGAGGTCAACGATCCATCTTCACCAATATTAAACACGAAGCGTGCATCATCTGTCACTACGAAGTATCCTACATTATTCTCGTTTATCACCACCTTCATCGGTGCAAGATAGACGATGAAATTTTCATCATAATAATCATCATACTCCTCATAGATGGCTTGCACCCCTTCCATCACCAGGGTATTGTCTTCTCTCTCAAAACGGGTCCAAGTATTCACTGGATATTCCGATGCCATGTGGCTTAGATAGACACTCCCGTCTTCTCCCTCCACCATCTGCACCACAGAACCAAGTATCACTCCGTGAGTGGCCATAAAGGCCTCTGTGACAAAGCCATCACATTTACGGTCAAGCCATGTCAGCTCTCCCTCTGGAGCATCAAAAATAATGTTATTGTTCACTTCGGCTGCTCCCATTTTCACTTGCGGAGCATAAGTCTGAGCATTTGCCATCGCGGCGCCCCCAGACACTGCTGCAACCGCAGCAATCATCGTAAAAAATCTTTTCATATTAGTTCTTTAAAAATATTATTTTGAATCATCTGCAAATTTAATAAAAATCCCACACATCTCCAAGCCTCAAGTCAACCCCGACCATCTCGAAGCTATTTCCGCTCGCAACTTCTGCGGCGTTTCCGAGTGCTTCTCAGCATAATTTGTATTCCCTAAAGCCCCTAGAGGCTTATTTACACTAAAATTCTTGTAAAAACTAAAAATTTTTTATACCTTTGAAAATTCTTTCTAATACTAACCTATTTTTAGACATCAATGCATAAAATCTTCATCCGCTCGCTGATAATCGGAGCGATAATCGGTATGATTCCCGCACACTCTCACGCGCAGGCCCGGTACGATTTTTCTCGACTCCAGATGGAAAATCTTGGACGCGGCGTAGTTGCTGTCCGTGAATCTCCCGATAAAGTCAATATTTCTTGGCGCTACCTTTCTCAAGACCCCGAATCTCAAGCTTTCGATATCTATCGCGACGGAAAGAAAATCAACAAGACTCCAATCACTGAGTCCACTTATTTCTCCGACACCTATAAAGACACAAAGGCTGCTACCTATGAGGTGCGTCCTACCAAAGGTTCACTCTCAGGCTCTTTTATTCTCCCTGCAAACGCACCTCTCGGATATATCGACATTCCTTTGGATCGCCCGGAACTTGGAGTCGACATTTGGGGCAAAGAGTATTTCTATAATGCCAACGATGCCTCTATAGGTGATGTAGATGGCGACGGAGAATATGAGATTATTCTCAAATGGGACCCTACCAACTCCCACGATAACGCCCATGATGGTTTCACTGGGCCAACATTTCTCGACTGCTACAAACTCGACGGCACGAAGCTGTGGCGCATCAATCTTGGCGAAAATATTCGCTCAGGTGCCCACTATATCCAGTTTATGGTATATGATCTCGACGGCGATGGAAAGGCTGAAGTGGTTTGCAAGACTGCTGATGGCACTATTGACGGCACAAATCGCCTCATTGGCGACCACCGGGCCGACTGGCGCAATATGAAGGGACGCGTCATTGCCGGTCCGGAATATCTTACTGTCTTCAATGGAGTCACAGGCGAGGCTATGAGCACTGTCCCTTACCAGCCAGCTCGNGGNGANCTTAANGATTGGGGCGATGGNTANGCCAACCGNAGNGANCGNTANCTNGCNGCTATNGCNTATCTNGATGGNGTCCANCCNTCNGTNNTNATGTGNCGTGGNTATTANGCNAAAAGNGCNCTNGCAGCNTANGATTGGGATGGAAAGGAACTNAANNTNAGGTGGNTNTTNGATTCNTCNGTCCCGGGCAATGAAGCTTTTGGAGGTCAAGGNAANCATAATCTNCGCNTTGCTGATGTAGATGGAGATGGTTGCGACGAGATTATCTATGGCCAGATGACTATTGATCATGACGGCTCCGGGCTTTACTCGACTGGCATGTATCATGGCGATGCTATCCACCTTATCTCAGACATCAACAATGAAAAATACTATGTATGGGGTTGTCACGAGAATAAGAAAGATGGAACTTCCCTTCGCGATGCCGCCACTGGCGAGGTCATTCTTCTTTATCCCAGCGATAAAGATATAGGCCGATGCATGGCTGGCGACATCGACCCTACCCAAGAGGGAGTGGAACTATGGTCTCCAAGCAGTGGAGGTTTACGTTCTTTCACGGGCGAACTTATCTCCCCGCAAAAAGATTTCTTAGATGAAACCCATGCCAACATACCAGTCAATTTCGGTATCTTTTGGGATGGCGATCTTCTCACCGAGCTCCTCGATGGAGACACCAAGACCCTCAATATTAGCAAATACGACTGGCAGTCAGGAAAAGTCAATGTCATCAACAATCTTGAAGGAGCGGCTTCNAACAACTGGACAAAAGCCAACCCATGCCTGCAAGCCGACATTCTTGGTGATTGGCGCGAAGAGGTGATCACTCGNACCCCCGACAATGAGTCACTTCGCATCTATGTCACCGACTATCCCACCGACTATCGCTTCCACACCTTCATGCAAGATCCAGCCTATCGTGTCAGCGTAGCCAATCAGAACGTTGCCTATAATCAGCCCCCAGAACCCGGCTTCTACTTCGGTCCCGACCTGAAAGGACGCCATTTCCGAGGCACGTTTATCAAATAGTATTATTCACCATCAACATTGTGCTGCGGGCGTAAGTCCGAAGTCCAAATACTAATCATGAAAACTCATAAATTAGCACTTTTAGCCATTCTGGCTNTAACAGCCTGCGCCCAGCGCGATAAGGCCTCCAACGACCAGGAAATCAACGACTCTACCACTCCACTCCATCTCCTCCAGCCCGACTACAAGACTCCTTACGGCCAACTTTCTCCCGATTCCGTCAAAGCCGACATCGACCGCGTCTTTGCATACATAGATGAAGTGACGCCCGCCAAGATGACCGACGGAAAAGTGAATCAAGGCACGTATCGCCTGACCAGCTACGAGTGGGCAGTAATGTACGATGCTCTTCTCGATGCTGCAAAGATCACCGGCGATAAGAAATATTCCGACTATGTCAGTGACCGAATACGTTTTCTCGCCTCGGAGGCCGACAAGTCCGGCGACGTGTCGGAAGATGGACAGCTCAGGCAGGTGAAAGATCCTCGCACTCTCGATGATGCAGGGGCTATGGCTGGAGCTTGGATGCGCGCCGCTATGGCTGACTCTACCCTNCANATCGNCCCCTACATCGAGCANTACTGGGCTGTCNTNGAGCAGACTCCGGTGCATCTTGCTGATGGCACGATTGCCCGCAATCGCCCTCATTACAATGCAATNTGGCTCGATGATATGTTCATGGCTCTCCCCTCCATGGCTGTTCGCAGTCAATACAAGGGTCATCCNGAGCAACTCGATGAGGCTGCCCGCATCGCCACAGGATTCTTCAAGCGCATGTGGATTCCAGAGAAGAANATATTCCGCCATGGCTATCTTGAAGATGCTTCCCATCAGCCATCAATGGCTTGGGGACGCGCAAATGGTTGGGCTATTCTCACTCTCTGCCAGCTCCTCGACTATCTACCCGAAAATCATCCGAAGCGTGCAGAAATTCTCGACATGTATCGTAAGCATGCCGCCGGACTTGCTGAGTTGCAAGGCATCGACGGCTTCTGGCATCAGCTTCTCGACCGCCCTGAGACATACGAGGAAACTTCAGCGACCGCCATTTTTGCCTACGCTCTTGCTCATGGCGTCAATGAAGGATGGCTTGAAGCCACCACCTACGGACCCGTAGCCCAATTGGCATGGGAAGCAGTTTCCACCAAGATTAATCCCAAGGGTGAAGTGGAAGGNGTATGTGTNGGCACTGGCATGGGCTTCGATCCAGCCTNCTATGCTTATCGACCNGTCAGCGTGAAGGCTGCCCACGGCTATGGNCCNACCATCTGGGCTGGNGCNGAAGTCTATCGCATGCTCAAAGACAATCACCCTTANGTAAANGACAGNGCCGTCCACTACTACGACGTCGATCCGGAAGCCACAATGCCTCTCTTCAGCCTCGACAAAGACGGCAAAGCCATNGAAATCCGCCATTAATAACTTTTGAATATGAAAAGATANATTNTCTCANCCTCCCTCCTCTTCAGCTTANCCCTNTCAGTNTCNGCACAGACTGACGCCTACATCAAACTTCGTGATGAGAAAAAGACTCATCCCCGCATCGAATGCATCACTTTCCCCGGCGATACCAACACCCGCCAGATGTATGATGCTATCTATGGGCATGGAGCTGTAATCGAAAATCCATGGGTTGCCTATCGTGTTTATATGGACAATCGCCAGAGCCTCGATCTCTATGTGAAGCAGACTCCGCGACTCGAACTCGATGTGACTGGATTCTACACTACTCCCGATCAGCTAAAGGAAGGATACGGCATAGACGTCCTCTGGGCAGGTAAGTCGATTGGTGCCGGGTCATTCCGTGGACTCCAAGATGGAGCCCCTATCACTATCGACACCGTGGGGTCCCGCACTCAGAAGGTAGTCGATGACCATACTATTCAGGTGATCGACAAAGATTGGATTTATAACGGTCATCCTATCCAGATGACNCAGACGTATTCTGTNGTTCCCAATAGCCGAGACCTCTTTGTAGAAGTNAAACTCGACGGCTACCTGCCGGATGAAATATTCTGCACCGGAATCCAGAAATTGGAGACGGATAATCAAGGCTTCATAGATGCTTCCGGTAGAGCAGCTTCATGGGGAAGCAATGTCCCTGACAAGGGGCACCCTGAAGTAGTGGAGCAAGTAGGACTTGGTATAATCGTTGAACCNGAAAATGTGGTNTCNACCGAGGAGTCNGACCTAAACTATCTCGTGAAGGTGCGNCCCAACAGCGANGGCATNATNCGCTACCGTGTGATNGCAGCCGGCGACCGNGAGAAAAACGGCTTCAACAACTACGCCGACTGGTCAAAATACATCAAATCCCTCAAATACACTGAATGAAGATGAAAAAAAGTATTTTATCTCTATCATTCCTTGCTTGTTTGTCTTTGGGAGTATGTGCCCAAGAGACCATCAACTTCAACTTCGACTGGAAGTTCCTCCCCGGTTCTCATCCCGGTGCCGAGGCAGTTGAGTTTGATGAGTCCTGCTGGCAAACCGTCAATCTCCCTCACGATTTCCAAATTTCCCAACCTTGGGTTGCCCCGGAAGAGGGTGACAGCGGCGATAAGTCTAACCTCATGGCCAATATTGCCAGCAAACTCAGCTCTCGAGGNTTCAAGGAAATGGGCGAAGGCTGGTATCGAAAGACGTTTACCCCCGACCCCTCNTGGGAAGGGCANCGGGTGCTTCTCGATTTCGAAGGAATNATGCTCGTTGGTGATGTCTATCTTAATGGAGAGCGAATCGGTGGCACCGACTATGGGTATCTCGGGTTCGAATCTGATATATCCAAGAAGCTNAAATACGGGGAGCCTAACGTGATTGCAGTGAAAGCAGATACCGGCAAGCCTGAAAATTCACGTTGGTACACGGGCGGAGGCCTATATCGCGATGTAAACATCAAGGTTGGCGATCCAAAGCAATATTTCACCCGCAATTCTCTTTATATCACGACTCCGGAAGCAAAAGAAGAGAAATCTACTATCCTCGTGGGAGGCGAACTTGCTAATTTCATCAAGACCGACAGTATCACTGTAAGCATAGAAATCTTCGACAAAGCTGGCAATACTGTCTATTCAAAGACTCAGAACCATTGGAAGCATCCCCGCCAGCACGTGCGCGAGTTCCCGCTCGATAGCATCACTCTTGAGAATGTGACTCTCTGGGACACAGAGAACCCATACTTATATACTCTAAAGGCAACTCTATATCGTCCCGATGGGTCGGTAGCTGACACGGCCACCGAGCGCTTTGGTATCCGCGAGGTAGAGTTTTCACCCGAGTTCGGTATGAAACTCAATGGCAAGAAGGTTCTTCTGAAGGGTATCGCCAACCATCACACTCTTGGTGCTCTTGGAGCAGCGGCATATCCTGCTGCAATGGAAAAACGCATCAAAATGCTCAAGGATTTTGGATTCAACCATATACGTTCTTCTCATAATCCCTACAGTGAGTCCTTTCTCGACCTATGCGATGAATATGGCATTCTTGTAGTGGATGAGCTCTACGACAAGTGGACCCAGCAATATGCCGGGGGCAGAACTCCTTGGGAAATCCGTTGGCAACAGGATGTGCCGGAATGGATCAAGCGCGACCGCAACCATCCAAGTGTGGTGTTCTGGAGTCTTGGCAATGAGCTTCAGCTTATCCCAGATCTCCCATTCAACGACTGGGGTGTTACCCCTTATCATCTGCAGAAGCAGCTTCTTCAGCGATACGACAGTACTCGCCTTGTGACNGTTGCCATGCACCCGCGTGGACGAAATGAACACACTGATTCACTTCCGGCTCCTCTCGTAGAGCACACCGATATCGCCGCATACAACTACCGATATATGTATTTCCCNGGCGATTCGAAACGTTACCCTTGGATGATCTTCTATCAGAGCGAAGCCAACACAAGCAACATGGGACCCAATTTCTTCGAAATGGATCTCGACAAAGTGATTGGTCTTGCTTATTGGGGCATGATCGACTATCTCGGTGAGTCGCAAGGATGGCCTGAAAAAGGGTGGACTCAAGGAGTCTTCGACATTTCTCTTGATCCAAAACCAATGGCATATTTCCTTAAGTCTTTCTTCAAGCCTGAAGAGCCTCTCGTCTTCATAGCTCCCTTTGAGACTACTGAGACCACTCAGTGGAATGGGGTGACGATGGGTGGCCGCAAATTTACCGACAGTTGGAACTTCGAGCCTGGCACCGACGTGAAACTCTTCACTTATACTAATGCCGACGAAGTTGAGCTCAAGGTAAATGGCAAGAGTCTTGGTCGCAAAAGAAATCAGATCGACGACACTAAGGCTCGCAACCGCATCCTATGGGAAGATGTTCCCTACGCCCAAGGTAAGGTTGAAGCCATAGCGTATAAAGATGGCAAGGAAGTGGCTCGCCATTCACTTATGACTCATGGAGAGGCTAAGAAACTAACAGCCGTACCTGACAACTCTGATTGGAAAGCCGATGGCATTGACCTGCAGCATGTGAAGGTTACGGCTGTCGACGGCAAAGGACTCACCGACAAGGGAGCCAATCAGCAGCTCACATTTGAAGTCGCCGGACCCGCTGAAATAGCAGGTGTAATTAACGGAAACCTAAGCAGCGGCGAATTGATGACAGGCAACACCCGCTCCCTCTACAACGGCACCGCTACCGTCATCCTCCGAAGCACTCGCGAAGCTGGGCCCGTCACCCTCACAGTGAAATCTCCCGGTCTCCCCACCAAGACCCTCCCCCTGCGCACCAAATAATCAAGCCGTCCAGGCGCGCAATATTCCAAGGACCCCAGACTAAACTCTGAGGTCCTTTTGTTATTTACATCCTCCCCGTCCTCTGCTCCCCACCGCGCTCTGCGTGAGTCGTGCAACCCCAATTTAACAATTCTGTAATAAAACTTTAATATGTTTCTATTGCGCCAATTCACAAAAGTAACTAAATTTGCTTTCCCAAACTGACCAATCTAATGAATAGAATCTATATAATCTTTCTTCTTTCTTTGGTGGCTCTCTCATCAATATCAGCCACGGCCAACAACAAGCTTGGCCGACAGGCACTTATTGAGAAATACACCAATCAACTTCAGACTGCTACCTCGGCAAGAGATAGTGTCAGAATCCTCTATTATATTTTCGATCTTGGCGACCGAAGCACACAGAAGCAAGTAGCATGGCAACTCTACCATACCGCTGTACGTGCTGAAAATCCTACTGCCCAACTCGATATGCTCAGAAATCTCGGCGCCCTCTTTGCATACGATGATTCCACCATCAATGTCTTGCTGAAATATGCCGATAAGATCCCCAACGAAGAGTCTCGGGCTGCAACCCGCACTTTCATCTTGAATCAGCAGATCAGCCGTAAGAGTCGAAATCCAAAAGACACCCAACTCCAGGCGATGCTTCTCGACAGCATCACAAAGTCGCACAATCTGGAAGGGAAGGATATCTACGACCGTCTTTCGATTCTGTATCAGATCATCCAGTATCTGGGTGTTGATGCCGATGGTGTGCTCTTCAAGGAGTGTCTTGACACGTATGCAGAGCTCATCGAAAATCTCCCCGTCAGCGACTATCCTTTGAAAAATCAGTTCTATACAACGGCTGCCGTAATCCACTCAAGAATGAACGGGAATTCTGCAAAAGCCATTGAATACGACAGGAAACTCCTTGATATAATCGATCAACTCCAGCAGATGTATATCAAGAAAAAACGTAAATTCCGCAACTACGACACTAATAAATTCATAAGCTATCGTCGTATGTTGGGCAACTATCATGCACTCTCTCCAGAAGAAATTGAGACTATCCATGATAGTATCCAAGCCCTGTATGAACGTAATGCAGACGTAAAATCTACCATGGACCGCGAAGGCCAAGCTTATGCCTTCTACTATATGGCCACAAAAAATTACAAAAAAGCCATACCGGCCATTACAGGCCTACTGACAAATACACAACTCTCTGCTTATCAACGTCAGAAATATTATGGTATGCTTATAGAGGCATCCAAAGCAATTGGCGACCAAAAGACTTATATCAGCTCTATGGAGCATTTCATCAAATACTCAAGCGACATCGACAGTCTTAGGCGCCTGACCATGCAACGAGAGATAATGCTGCGCGACAGCATCATCACTCGTCCGCTGCTATATAAAGAGAAAAGGCCAAATCACATAAGCAATCGTGAGCACATAAAATTTGAGCAGACGCTCATGATAGTAGCGTCTGCCCTCGCGATTCTTCTTATTATCTACGTAGTCCTTTATATCCGACTACGCCAAAAGATATCCTAATTTTTCCTCAATACGCACCACGCATTACGCACCACGCAAAATATNATCGCATAGCCATTTCCCGACAGCCTGAGTTCCATACTCCGACTTGCCTCCTTCGCCAAGATCTGGAGTCACAACTCCGTCCTTGATAGAGGCATCTACGGCTTCTCTTACTTTCTTTCCCTCTTCCTTAAGTCCGAAATGCTCAAGAAGCATAGCCACTGACAGCACCTGCGCAAGAGGATTTGCGATNTCGAGTCCTTTTGCTTGGGGCCATGAGCCATGGATTGGCTCAAACACTGGGGTGCTCTCTCCTATCGAGGATGATGGAAGCAGACCCATGGATCCGCTCACAACGCTCGCCTCATCCGTAAGAATATCACCGAATGTATTCTCAGTCACTATCACATCAAAAAAGCGTGGATCTTGGATAAGTTTCATCGATGCGTTGTCGACAAACATGTAGTCGGTCGTCACATCTGGCCATTGAGATTCCATCTCCTGCGCCACCTTGCGCCAAAGTCGGCTCGATGCCAAGACATTGGCTTTGTCTACGACCGTGAGGTGCTTGTTGCGGCGAGATGCAAGTTCGTAACCCACCTTAAGGATACGCTCGATTTCAGGACGCGTATAAAGATTGGTGTCGTATGCCTTGTCGTCAGATTCAAATTTCTCACCGAAATACATACCGCCGGTCAATTCGCGTACACACACGAAGTCGGCTCCCTCCACTATCTCTTTCTTAAGAGGAGACTTGTCTTCAAGTCCGGGGAAAGTCTGGATAGGACGTATGTTGGCAAAGAGTCCGAGTTGCTTCCGCATAGCAAGAAGACCTTGCTCAGGACGCACCTTTGCTTCTGGATTGTTGTCATACTCAGGATCACCCACTGCGGAGAAAAGCACAGCATCGGAATCCTTGCAAAGCTTGAGAGTCTCTTCCGGGAAAGGATTGCCGGTAGCGCGGATTGCTGCCGCCCCTGCAAGACCATTCTCAAACTCAAACTCATGGCCAAATTTCTCAGCCACAGCCTTCATCACATCCACGCCAACGCGTGAGATTTCCGGTCCAATCCCATCCCCGGCCAAAACTGCAATTTTCAGCTTCATATATTATATTTCTTTATTGTCAAAATGTCAAATTGACAATTTGTCAATCTGACATTTAATCTTTAATATTAATCTTTAATCTTTTGCGATTGGTGCTGCTGCCTTATTAACAGCATCCAAGAATGCCTCAGCCGAAGCAGCTATGATATCGCTGTTGGCTGCAAAACCATTGTGGTTCACTCCGTCGCATTCCACTGTCATGTGGACCTTACCCACGTCGTTGCTTCCCTTGTCGAATGCCTGGATAAGGAAATCTTTTATCAGCATCTGGCGGTTGATGATCTTCTTGATGGCACGGATAGCTGCATCCACCGGACCATTACCCGTGGCACATGCCTCAAATTTCTCACCCGCGATGTCAAGCCCTACACTTGCCACCGGACGCATACCTACCCCACTCGACACCTGCAGATAGTCCATCTTGATGCGATTGCGGGCTGTACGGTGTTTTCCAGCAAGCATCAGCACATCTTCNTCGGTCACTTCGCGCTTCTTGTCGGCAAGTTTCAGGAAGTTTTCGTAGCACTTGTCGAGCGCTTCTTTCTCCATGTGCACGCCGAGAGATTCCAAGCGATGCTTCAGGGCTGCGCGTCCGCTTCTTGCAGTGAGCACGATTGCATTTTCATCGATACCTACATCNTTCGGGTCTATGATCTCATAGCTCTCACGGTTTTTCAACACTCCATCCTGATGTATGCCTGAAGAGTGTGCAAATGCGTTGCGCCCTACTATGGCCTTGTTTGGCTGAATCGGCATATTCATCATGCTCGACACCATGCGGCTTACGGATGCAATCTTCTTGGTGTTGATATTGGTAGTCAAGTCGATTTCAGGGTGCGACTTGCATATCATCACCACCTCTTCCAGCGATGTATTGCCCGCTCTTTCGCCAATACCATTGATTGTCACCTCTGCCTGGCGTGCACCATTCAAGAGTCCGGAAAGAGTATTGGCAGTCGCCATGCCAAGGTCGTTGTGGCAGTGGGTTGCGATAGTGACATTGTGGATTCCATCCACATGCTCCATCAGATACTTTATCTTCTCGCCAAACTCGCTTGGGAGGCAATAGCCAGTCGTATCAGGAATATTTATCACAGTAGCACCGGCCTTGATTACAGCCTCTACTACCCGCGCTAAGTACTCATTGTCAGTGCGTCCGGCATCCTCAGCATAAAACTGAACATCCTCCACAAACTTCTTGGCATACTTCACGCAAGAAATTGCTCGCTCAAGAATTTCCTCTGGAGTTGAATTAAACTTGTATTTGATATGATATGGTGAGGTTCCGATGCCGGTATGTATTCTCGGCCGCTTTGCAAANCGAAGTGCCTCCGCGGCAATCTTGATGTCGGAATCCACTGCACGTGTTAGCGCACAGATGGTGGGCCACGTAACAGCCTTGGAAATTTCCACCACCGAAGTAAAGTCTCCAGGGCTTGAAACCGGGAAACCGGCTTCAATCACATCCACACCAAGACCTTCCAATTGCTTTGCAACTTCCACCTTCTCGGCAGTATTAAGCCGGCACCCCGGCACCTGTTCGCCATCTCTGAGAGTGGTGTCGAATATATAAACTCTGTCACTCATAATCCTGTAGAATTGTAGAATCTATTTTTAATATTTTTATTTCTTCTTTCTCTAAATAAGACTTCTTATTTATCCTATTTATCCCCTTCTCCTTATTTATTCCCTCACTTTGAAACCACAAAGGTAATAAATTAAAATTTTATTTACAAACTAATTCCACAAAACAACCCATATTTTTGTTATTTCCTCCATTTTTTGCTAATTTTGTATCCAAATTTTAATTCAACTTTCGTAAGCGAAAGTTGAGGTTTATGATGGGTTTATAGGTTTATCAGTTTAAAAATCCAGCTACTCGTCTCATTATGCATAAGGAAGACTAAAATCCTATAAACACATAAACCCATAAACTTATAAACCTTAAGTTGAGCTTGCGAAACTTAAATAATATACATATCATGAACGAACTGTTTTCAGTCAAAGACAAAGTCGTAGTCATCACCGGCGGCACAGGAGTGCTCGGAGCATGCATCGGCGAATACCTTGCCCTTCAGGGAGCTAAAGTGGTCCTCATGGGNCGTCGTCAGGAAGAAGGCGACAAAATCGTAGCAGAAATCCGCGAAAAAGGTGGCGAAGCCATCTTCCTTACCACCGACGTCATGAATGCTGACCGAGTTGAGGAAAACTGCAAAGAAATCCTTGCAAAATATGGCAAAGTCGATGCCCTCCTCAATGCAGCCGGCGGCAATATGCCTGGCGCAACAATTGCTCCTACTGGCAATTTCTTCGATCTCAAGATNCAGGAATTTGAACGTGTGCTCAACCTCAACCTCACAGGCACAGTCATNCCTACTCAGGTTTTCCTTAAGCCTATGGTTGAAGCTGGACAGGGTGCAATAGTCAATTTCTCCTCAATGGCAGCGTTCCGTCCTATGACTCGAGTGTGCGGATATGCAGCTGCAAAAGCAGGCATCAGCAACTTCACCGCATTCCTTGCCAATGAGGTTGCCACCAAATTCACTCCTGCAATCCGCGTCAACGCCATTGCACCCGGTTTCTTCCTCACAAACCAAAACCGTGCACTACTGACTAACCCCGACGGTTCGCTCACCGAACGCGGAGCTGACGTTATCCGCCAGACTCCTTTCAAGCGTTTCGGCAAACCAGAAGAACTTTGCGGCACAATTCAATATCTCATCTCTGACGCNTCCACCTTCGTCACAGGCACAGTAGCCGTAGTAGACGGTGGCTTCAACGCCTTCGCCATGTAGTTTGATTAATTCATAATGCATAATGCATAATGCATAATCAGCATGGCGAAAAAGAATGGTTATCAAGTAGAAGTTCCCGGGGGTAAAAGCGAAGTGCTCCTGCACACGTGCTGTGCCCCTTGCTCCTCAGCTATAGTAGAATGCCTTCTCCAGCACGGCATCCGACCCACCATCTACTACTGCAACCCCAACATATATCCCCTTGAGGAATACCTCAAGCGCAAAGATGAATGTACCCGCTACGCCCAAAGTCTTGGCCTCGACATCATCGATGCCGATTACGACCATCAGGCTTGGCTTGGCTGTGTGAAAGGGTTGGAAGGGGAGCCAGAACGTGGAGGTCGCTGCCTAAATTGCTTCAAGATGCGTCTGCGTCAGACGGCTGAATATGCTCGCGAGCATGGATTCAGCGTAATCACCACTACCCTCGCATCAAGCCGATGGAAAAGCCTTGAGCAGATAGAGGAAGCAGGGCGTGCCGCTTGCGCCGACATTCCGGAAGTCACATTCTGGGCTCAAAACTGGCGAAAAGGAGGACTCTCAGAGCGCCGCGTAGCGATCATCAAAGAAATGAACTTCTACAACCAGACCTACTG
>WFLX011473671.1_pt1 | contig 15829 bp, 15 predicted proteins | sample 4967041 | NCBI WGS metagenome assembly WFLX01 (sample SAMN12857096, study PRJNA449069) | gut metagenome | isolation source: stool from male and female vole | host: Microtus ochrogaster | place: USA:Florida | collected 2017 | reverse complement strand
CTTCTGCTTAGAAAAGCGCGCCACCGTAATGAGGACGCTTTTCCCGTCGAGCCCAAGTGCGACTTTGCTGCGACCGGCAATGTCCCGTGCGCCTAGCGGAAAGATTCCATTGCGGACGACCGTCATTCGGTTGCCCTTGACCCCCTTGCTCTCGAAGCTTAACTTCGATGCTTCCGAAACGACAATATGATGCGTAAGAGCATCACTTTCTCTGGCATAGCGCTCCTTCTGCTCGGCATCGGTGAGCAGATAGGGGAGATGCTCCGTACGGATAACCGGGATGCCGCAGGCGACCCCGGCGCGCGCTATCTCATGCCCCTCCCAACCGATGCCAGCGTGAACGTGGAGCAAAGAAACGCCCGAAAACTCCAGCCAATGTTCGAACGATGCATTGTCATCAATGCCTTTGACCGCGACGCCGCAACGCGCAGCCCTTGTCAGCAGAGCGGCTTCGATCCCATCGATGGCGGCAAGCGTCACATCGAACTGGCCCTGGAGCGCCCGACCGAGCGTCAGCATGTGCTCACCCATTCCGGATGGATCCACGCTGTCGGTCGCAAGCACTATGCGCAAACGTTTGTTCATTGAGCGCTTGCAGCCATGGCGTCGCTCAGGACTGTCTTCACCATCCGCCGATAGGGTGCTAACGCCTGACGAAGAACCCGGTCCAGATTGAAGTATTTGTAGGTTGCCAGTGGTCCGAAGATCGTTAGGTCCGCGCTCTCCCGTGCCAAGGCCTCATACTGCTTGTAGAGTGCCTGGTTTTCAGGCCGCGGAATCGGATAGTAGGGGTCCCCGTCGGCACAGGCGAACTCATAGGAAATGCTTGTTTTCGGGTGGATCTGCCCGGTCAGATGCTTGTACTCGGTAACGCGGGTGTAAGGCACGGCCTCAGACGGATAGTTTACGACGGCTACGGGTTGCATGCGACTGATATCATGCGTTTCGTGCTGGAACTTCAGGCTGCGATACGGCAGCCGGCCAAAGCGGTAACCGAAATATTCGTCGATTGGCCCTGTAAAGATTGTATGCGCTGCCAGGTTGTCCCGTTGGATGTCGGCATACTCGGTGCCGGTCATGACAGTGATGTTCTCGTGATCCAGCATCTTTTCGAACATTTCTGTATACCCATGAAGCGGCATCGCCTGGTAAGTGTCGAGAAAATACCGGTCGTCCGTATTTGTGCGCGTCGGCACCCGCGCCGTTACCGACTTGTCGAGCTGCGTGGGATCAAGCCCCCATTGCTTTCGGGTGTAACCCTCAAAGAATGCACGGTACAAATCACTGCCGATCTGTGACACGACCACATCCTTCGACGTCACGATCGCATCGCACGGCTCGGCGCGGCTGGCCAGAAACAGCGCGGCTTCCGCCTCGTTCTTGAGGTCAAGACCGTATAGGGCGTTCAGCGTCGTTCTGTTGATGGGAACAGGCAATAGATGATCGCCGAGTTGTGCAAGTACCCGATGCTCGTAGGGCCTCCAAGCGGTAAACCGCGAAAGATAGTTGAGGACGACCTCGCTGTTGGTGTGGAAGATATGAGGTCCGTACCGATGAACCAGGATGCCGTCTTCATTGTGGAAATCATAGGCATTTCCGGCAATATGCGGTCGTCGGTCGCAAAGAAGCACGCGCTTATTGCCATCGGATGCAAGTCTCTCTGCCAAAACCGAGCCGGCAAACCCTGCACCGACAATCAGACAATCGTAAGCCAAAGAAACCGCGGCGCCTGATCTTTGACGGTGGCTTCTTTTAGGAGGCAGCTCGGGCACCATCCGCCGTGTCACAGCTTCATCCATCAGAGCATTCATCGCAAGGAACGTCTTGTCCCAAGATGACCCCGCAAGCATAGTATCGACTGATGCCAGCCAATCCGTGCCTGACCTTTTCAAGGTGAGCGCACTTTCGCATGCCGTAGCGAAATCATCGGGGTCTCCCGCCAGAAATACGCCACCCACATCACCATAAAGACGCACCACATCCGTAATCGGCGTGCTGACAACTGGCCGCCCGGCTGCCAGATATTCCGGCGTCTTCGTGGGGCTGATGAACTTCGTTGCCTCATTGAGGGCAAAGGGCATCAATGCCACATCCCATCCCGAAAGATAGGCCGGCAGTTCAGTGTATCTCTTTTGGCCGAGATAATGGATGTTTGGAGCCCTCGGCAGATCGTCCCGCGAAATCTTGGAAATCGGACCGATAAAGATGAAGGAGAAGTTTGGTCTCGCTTTCGCCACCGCATCGATCAGGGCCAGGTCGAGACGCTCGTCAATAACGCCATAATATCCGAGTTTCGAACCGGAAATCGTCCGTTGATCGGACGGTTCCTCACAGTTCAGCCGTGCAGCCTGAAAATGGCTTGCGTCGACACTCGATGGAAAAGGATGAATGTTGGCATGGAGATGGCGCTTCGCCTCGTAAAGGCTATGTCCTCCAGTGAATACCGCATCGGCCCGCCCGATAAGCGCAGCTTCCGTTTCCTTCAATTGGGGCGGTGCAAATTTGAAATTCGCCAGTTCGTCCATGCAGTCATAAATGATCGCCGACGCATCCACATGGCTGGCGAAATCATACATCATCGGAGTGTAAAACCACAGAATTGGGCGTGTCGCGCCGCAAAGCCCGAGAAGATCATCTAGCAGTTTTCTCAGCGCACGTTCCCGATCGCCCTCACTCCATCCATGCGGAACCCTAGGGCGAACGGCCTTGACCCCCGTTCCGTCGAATGAATGAATCTCGAGATAGGCAAGATGATGGTCTGTCGGAATAAATTCCTCAAAGAAGAATACCTGCCGATCTTTGGCAAAGCGGTCCATCAGGTGTTGCGGGCGCTGAAACACAAAATCCCAGCGTAAGTGAGAAAAACAAATAAGGGGCGTGTGCTGGGCCGACACGGTATGTGCCGCTTGAGAAAACGAACTGAAGAGATTCATTGCACATCCGCGTTTGAGAGACGGATGCAAACTAAGATTTCATTGGTTTGTTCCGCGCATTACCTTCGAAATATCTAATATGCTGAAAAATCCATCAGTGTTCTCAGCTTTCGCACCGAGTGCGGCCAGGTCCAGTTGTCGAGCACCGTTTGCCGGGGCGAGAATTCGGGAAGGGTCGAGAGCATCTCGAGAATCCCTTCGTGAAACGCTCCAGCTGCTGCGACGCGCCCAGTCTGTGACGTAATATATTGAAGACCGCACCGAAGCGCGCTGTTGGCAAGGACGGGCAAACCGGCAAGCATGTATTCGGTCAGGATCGCTGGCGCCCCATCATCGACGCCGCAAACGACGCCAATCTTGGCCTGGTTCATTAATCGGTTTATCTCGGTAAATGGGACAGAGGGCGGACCGACGAAGTCAACGTTGATCTGCAAGTCACGAGCTTGCGCACGCAAAGTTTCGCTCATCTCCCCATGACCAAAGACGCACAACGCGCGATAGGAGGGCGGGAGTTTCGCCAAAGCTTCGAAAAGAATGTCGTGACGCTTGTAGCTCTGCGCGGCGGCGACATAGATGACGTCATACGGCTTCGGGCTCTGGTACGGATAAAACATACTGTCTGAAGCGAATTCCGGGCCGATGGGCAGGATGGCAGTTTTCATTCCGGGATGCCGGTCGGTCACCTCGTCTGACTGCCACTTAGCTCCGGTGAGCACGAGATCGAAATGCCGGCTAATCTCAGGCGGGATACGCAACGCTGGCGCATCAATGGAATTGTAAATCAGGTAACTGCCTTTACAAGCGGCGAGTATGTCTTCGGAAACGCCAAGGCCCCATACGCAAAGAACGTCAGGCGGACCAAATGTGAGAATGTGGGCCAGCATGTCGTTTGACGCAAACGGTACTTCCGGACCATTCATCTGAAATGAACGTCGCAAGAGAGGTCGCACTTCCCCTAAATCTGTCTCCGGCGGATCGTCCCCGCGCCAATGTGTCCAAATCTCCGCAGCATCGACTATGCCCACTTTCAAGCAGGCCAGAGGAAGACGGTCGATATATCCGCCCTCTACCACAAAATCGCGATGTGCCGGTTCAACTACCTTAGGCTGTTCGCGCGCACGCTTTTCCCACTGCTTCTGGAAATACTTAACGGAGCGTATCCGGGAGGCAAATGCCCGCCCGGCCTGAGAATCGCTGATGACGGCAAGGCGTCGATGTATTGGATGCGAGGTCATGCTGTAGACGGAAGAACCATGCCGTTAGTTCCTGTATGCAGGCCTTTGAGAAACTGATGCATAGTTCGATCCGCCTCGATGGTGATTGTTGCGAATTTTGACCTTCCGACGGTAACCGCCGCCGGACCATAGCGCCGGACCGAAGCCGCACTGGCCGTCAGACAGTTCAAGCGCACTTCAAAATCGCGGCGACCGGCGACGGCTATAATTTGTCGAGAAAAGGCACGCCACGCTCAATGGCCCCAAACGGCACGGCACGCTGATAGACTATCTACGACCCCTCGCCTGTTATCAACCGGATACAGTGAACCCGCGCGGGCGCTCCTGCCGTGGATCCGGGCTCCCTAATAACCAAATATTTTCGCCTTGCCGCACCCAGTCACAGCCGCCGTCGACCTGGAAGCAACCGATCCACTATGACCGGATGGGCAACGCCCGAATGACCGCCAAACCACCCTGCGACTGCACCCAACACGAGGGCGAGGAAAGCAACCAATGCGCCGGCTGAGACAGCCGATGCAGCGGCATCGGCGGCGTCGATCGCCTCCTGCTTCGTCCGCTCAACCGCTTGGGTATACTGCTCCTCCATCTGCGTAACCTGTGTTCGCGCTTCTTCGACCGGAATGTTGCGCGCGCTAGCTAGAGCCTGTGCAGCTTTCTCCCGCGCAGCCTCTGCCTCGCTTTCGTTACCCGTCACCAAGGCCCGGATCGACGTGATTGCGGCGTTGTTGAGGGCTTCCGCATCGGTTCCAGTCGAACGAACCTGCCGTTCGATGGCGTCGAGCGGGTTTGCCTCCGCGATCATAGGCGCCGCGGTCTGCGCAACAGTCTGACCGAGCCCTCCAACCGCGCTGGCAACCCCACTGAACGCTCCCCCGACGATGCTCCCGACAGCGGTTGTCAAGAGGTAGAGAACGAGTAACGTGGTGAACGCCCATGTTGTGAGACCGTGTAGCGCTCCAGCCGTTTCATCGGTCTTTCCCGACATACGGGCGGCGATATAGCCGCCAGTGAATGCCGAAACGATCCCGGAAAGCAGATACCAGATGCCCGCGACGATCGAGAATGTGCTTGCCGCCGGGTTGTCGCCGCTCTGCGGATCAAGCGTAGCTACGCCGATCCCGACCCCCAGCATTGTCAGCAGGACCTGAATGACAAGAGCTACCACCACACCCGCAAAGATAGCGCCCCAGGACACTTTGTTGACGAGAATGGTGTGTGCGTTCTCGACTGGCGTGATGTCCGTGCGAACGGCCTCATCTCTGGTCGAAGGCCCTTCGGAGTAATCGCTCATGTTCCCGCTCCTATTCGAGGGGCCGATTTATCAGCCGCCGCGGATGATTTTTCCGCGATTCAAACTTCAGAGCTGAACAATCGTTCCCTAAGGCCCCTTAACGGGCAGATTGAACTGCCTCCCATTTCGACCGAACAGTCGGCACAAGCAGAAGGGCTCAAGCACAGGCTTGAGTATAGGCTTATGTCCAACGACTTCAGACGCATTGAATTGCTGACGGGTGATGCCCGCCGGAGGCGGTGGACAACCGAGCTGACGATCATGGAGCAGAGTTTCGAGCCAGGCGAGACGGTATCTTCGACCGCTCGCCGCCATGGCGTTGCGCCCAATCTGTTTTACGGTGGCGCAGGCTCTTGAGTGAGGAGGTGCTGCCGCCGTGGATTCAGACGAGCCGGTTGCCGTCAATTCGGAAGTGAAGAAGCTTGAAGACCGCATCCGGGATCTGTAGCGCATGCTCGGCCGCAAGACGATGGAGATCGAAATCGTGCGCGAGGTTCTTTCCAAAGCAAGCTAAAAAAGACATATCGCGGCCAATCTTGTTGCCGAAGGACGGTTCCCGATGAAGACCGTCGCCAACACGCTGGGCGTTTCCCGTTCCAACCTCGTCGAGCGGTCGAAGGGCAGATCGGAGCCGCGCGGGAGTTGCCACAAGGCAGAGGATGCCGATCTTCTGCCTGCCATCCGCAGGCTGGTGGATCAAAGCCTACCTATGGCTATCGGCCGATCGCCGCGCTCCTCAATCGCGATAGGCGAGCCGCCGATAAGCCTGTCGTCAACGCCCAGCGGGTCCATCGCATCATGGCCAACCACGCCATGCTGCTGGAAAAGCATACGGCCCTTCGCAAGGGTCGCATCCATGACGGCAAGGTCATGGTCATGTGCTCCAACCTGCGCTGGTGCTCCGATGGACTGGAGTTTGCCTGCTGGAATGGCGAGGTGATCCGTCTCGCCTTCGTCATCGACGCCTTCAACCGCGAAATCATCGCCTGGACGGCCCTCGCCAATGCAGGCATCTCCGGCTCCGACGTGCACGACATGATGTTGGAGGTAAGCGCAACCGCGCGACAGTGTTCCTGTTGCTGCCGCCGGATCGGCTCTCGACCTATTCCAGATGGCTGCGTCTGCTGGTCACCCAAAGCCTGGCGGACATGGCGCGTCGATCGAACGCGCCATGGGCCTGATGGCCGGCGATGGCGTTCAGCTCTGGCCAATCCTGCAGGACATCCATCAACTGCGCGCCACGTAAAGGTGCCGTTGAATTCGCCTGCATCGCTTTTGAATTTGGTGGGTGACGCGCTCCAGAATCCTTGTGGGATCGCCAACGATTTCAGAAGTCCGCTTCGTAACATCTTCGCAGGCGTCTGCGACCACAGCGGAAAGTTCTCCGACCCTTCTGACAGTTGATGCGCAACTCAACCCAATCTCCTCAGCTACTGCTTGCCAATCGCGTCGCCCCAAGTCAGCCGCGATGAAGCGCCCGGCAATGCCTTGAGGTAGGCTCTGATCGACCTGACGGTAAACAGCAGCACACATTAAATCGTAAAGTGGCGCGATCTTCGCAGATCCCGCCGCACCGATCAGGATGGAATAGTTCTTTGCGTGCGAGTCGGAGTTGCAGATCAGCACGTTGGAAATCATCGCATCCAGAAGCTTCACGCGCTCGCCGGGGGAAACCAGATCACTGACGGCATCGAACATCATCTTCAACGTCACGCCGCCACCTGTCGAGGATCGCTCGTATTTCTGTAATGGAAAATGTCCTTTCAGCTGGCAAAGGTCTTCCTGGTGCAGCCTGCGGATCTCGCCCTGCGGGGCCGCGAAACGGTCATCTCGCTTCACCAGCAAATAGCGCCTTTTACCGGCTACGCCGATCGAAGCTTCGGCCGCTTCCAGTCCACATGCCCGTGCAAGGGCCAGACGGGCGTTATCCGGCTTGATGATTTGGGTCGATGGCGTGCCGTCTACCGGTATCGAGATGATGCGATCTCCATCGACAAATACGGGCAGCTTCTCCTGCACACCTGCAAGCGACATCGAGACCCCTCGTTCTCCCACCAGAAAGGGTTTCGCTGGAAGCTCGTTGAGGATGCGCTCCAGCGTCACCTTGTCCAGAATAGGCTCCAGGCTGACGCCTGCCTTTCTTGGTTCGCCGATCGACAGCGCTCCCGCCGTGTCTCGGCCGATGTGGCCGAGCAGGCCCACGATGTCCTGAGGAGATACTTTCAGCCGTTGACCGATTTCTGCGAGATGGGTTTCCGGAAGCAGGTTTGCGAGCCACGGCAGCAGCCTGTCTGCACCGACCGTTCCTGAGCGCAACCATGGTCAGCGAAATTGGGAAAGCCGAGCGGCGCGCTTCCCAGATCGATCGTAGTCAAGACGCCATTCCCCTTCGAAAGTCATCTCAGCGACGGGCGAAGTTTCGTAGAAGATGGTTGTCATCGACCATCCCCGAAGGTCGGCAGGAAGCCGAGGTCATCGTCCAACGCAGCTGAAGGCGCTTGGGCTGTTTTGAGGTCGCCGATCTCGATGCCGACTGTTCGTGCAACGATCAGAGCTTTTTCGAGCTGGCAGCTTCTTTTGCCAGATTCGAGCTCGACGATGAAACGTTCACCCGTACCCGAACGGGTGGCAAGCTCTGCCTGGGTCCAGCCGAGGACTTTCCGTTTCTCCCTGACGGCATCGCCGAAATCGCGTGCGGACCTGAACATCGAGCATCTCCCAGCAACGGCTTACCGTACAGGAAGACTCGCTCGCTTTCGATGCAAAACTTACCGATCGGGAAGCTTAAACGAGTGAGGCGCACATTCTTCCCGACAGGGTCGAACGTGCCATGGGAAACTTCAGTCCGGTGCGGACAATTGATTGACGCGCGTCAATGTTGACGCATCATAGATCTGACGCCAACACAGACACCTTTCTAGACGCCCGCCCGATGCATCAGCTTCTGCAAAGCCGCGGGATACGACATCCGGTTCATTTCACAAAACTGAAGAAAGCGGTTGAAGGTCGTAACAGGCGGCCGAATGTTGAGGTTGGCAGATGGCGCGGAAGGTTTTCGATGAGTCAGCTTCTGGATTGGTTCGCGAGGAACAAAACCGTGGCGGTCAACAATCTCGTCGACCTTGGCGTCCGGAATCCCGGGGCGTCATCCTTGTCTGGAGTGATGTTGGCGAGCTTACCGCCGAAACCTAGATCCTTGCCACTCATGCCACGGCCCTCGCATCGATTACAAGATTGACGAGTTCTTCTGCCATGCGGAAGGCATTGTCCTTTGCCGCCGGCAGTCCACTCACTTCCTTCGGCTCAAGCGAGTTGAGCTCCTGTTGGTAGAAGAACATGGCTTCGTTGAGGTGGTTGCGAAACATCGGCACTTCGCTTGCCGTCAGTTGGGACCGTTCCCGGGCGGATTTGATGGTCGGTGCTCGGCTGAGCCGTTCTGGCAATTTGGCCTCTCACGAGACATTGAGAGGGGCCATACCAAGACGGAAGCAAGTCGATTCCGGTGGCCGAAGCTCTTCGTCGTCGCGATATACCCTTCGTGTTCACCATCGGTACGGCAGCGGGGGCATGGCGGAGTTTAGCAACGAACTCGCTTTGCAAAACCGTACGAACTTTGGAACTGAAGGGCATGCTCGTGGACTGAGTTGACGGAAGCCTGCCGTCTGGCGCCAATTTCCAACATGCCCGAAAATCGTCGATTGGATGAAGAACGACAGTTGCCTGGCGCCGTGCATGCGTGATCCGCGGTTCCAAGCGCTCATTGAATTGAAGCGAGGGCTGACGCCACGGCCATTCAGCTATTAAAGAGTCCTTGATTTCGCTTCACGGCCGACGAGGAACTAGACCCGTCGGCAAATATGCTTTGGCGCGCGTTCGCAGCCCATTTGAAACAAACCGCCGCCTGCAGGGTTGAGCGCGAAAGATAGAGGCAGCCCGAATGCACTCGCTCAACGTCGCTGGTATCGTAATTCTCCTTACGGTCATTGCGCTGTTCGTCCTGGCGTGGATCGTAGTTTGATGAGTAAGTCTGGGAGCTGGGGCTCGTTGACTTGCTTCATGGTGACCGCCGTCAATCGGCCTCACGCTCTCTCTCGACGGTTCCAATATGCGGTTAGATTAGCTGTTGAATCCCAAGAAAGCCGTAGAGCGCGATCACGAGCAGGACGAGTACCAGCAATAGAATGATCATCGTCAATCTTCTTTTGGTCATTCCGCGGGAAATAAGAGCCTACGACTCGTTTGGAATAGGACTGAAGTCTTACGCCTAACGAGTTGCAGCGGAGATGGCCCCGTTGTCATCCTCCATGAGCTCTGTCGACGAGGCGGTATGGGAAATTGAAGCCGCTGCCGATCCTCATGCGAGCGGCCCACTGCGATGCCAGTGTTGCGACCTTGCTATTTGGCGTCAAAGCGTTCAAGCATCTTCTTCAGCCGAAGGTTCTGTTCACGAAGCTGTTCAGCCAGTAACCGCTTGAGGCGCTTGTTGTCTGCGTCCAGCGTGGCAAGCTCGTCGACGGAGATCGGATTGTCGACAGTCCCGTTCTGCGGCTTTCGAGCCTCGGTCCCAAGCTCCGAATTGTGCGCAATCGCCTGGGCGGGGGCGCGCTTTCGACGAGTGCCGGTTGTCGTTCGACGCTGGGATGCTGGTTGGCTCTCCGGCACTTGAGCCACAGCTTCGGCCGCCACCGAAAGATCGGCAGCATGCTTCAGGATTTCAGTCTCTGCACCTTCGGAGGACGGCACAACTGCGACATCGCCGCCGTCTTCGCTGGCAGAAGCCGCATTTGACGAATCAGCCAGCCCCATTTCAGCTGAATCAGGGGTCAACGGTGCCTCATTTGAACTGAACAGATGCGACGCCTTCTCTTCCACTTCCCGGGCCAAAGCCCTGAGATCTGTGTCTCCCCAGATTGAGTTTGCTTTGGTTTTTGGCTGTCGTCGCCCCGACTTGAATTCAACAACGAACCTTCGTTGTGGCGTCTTCATCTGCTTTTGATCCCACGAGTCGTGTAAAAATGAACGCCGATTGGCGCCGCTGCATTCCTGCTGGCGCACCAATACAGCCATTCGTAACGTGGTTCAACCGCTCGCCAACCTCGCAAGCGGGCACGCCTTTCACCCGGCAAGAACGGTGAATAGCACAGCTTCGTCTGCCGCGGCCAGAGGCGAAAACAAGCTTTCGGCTAAAACGAAACACGCCGAGGAAACGCCGCCCGGCGGACTCCCGGTCCCGGTTAGTCCAGACCGAGCCTCTTGCGCAGCTCGGCATTTTCCGCACGCAGCTTCTCCGCCAGCAGCTTGCGGAGCCTCTGGTTTTCCTCTTCGAGCTCTACAAGAGCTGCCAGGTCATCGCCGGCCGGGAGGGGCCCAGGGTCCTTGGTGCCCTTTTGCTCGCCAGGCTTCGCAGCACTTTTCCAATGATAGTAGGTTTGCTCTGATATGCCGGCGCTCTTGATGGCATCCTTTAGGGTGCTGCCTTCGCTGACTTGTGTCTCGATCTGCTTGAGCTTCTCGCTCTTTTCTTGCTCGGTATACCCCCTGCGTTTAGCGGCGGGCGTCTTTGCTTGAGCTGGTTCGGCAGACGCCTTCTGAGGCCGTGGCGACCTCCGCTTCTTAGTCGTTGATGGTTTCATCTCTGTGTCCGTCACTACAGCCGCAGCAACTGGTCCCGTATTACTCTCGTCAGCCATCAGCAATTCCTTCCTTTAGTACATCGCCTGTTTTCGGCTGAGTGCTCCACAAAGTCAACACAACCAGCAGAGTCCTGCTTTACAGATAGTTGATGTTTGACTAGTGCGTAGAGGCCGTCCTGAGGCGCAGCACCGGCACGGCAATATACGCTCGAATCTATTCCAACAATGGCCGGCGGCTCAGCAGGCTCTCGAACTGATGCAATTGAATGGCGGCAGGGCTTTGGCGCCGAGCAAGGACGGCGCAAGTTTGCACTTATCGGGACCGACGCCAAGCTCAGGAAACTTCAAATCGCTCAAGCATCTTCTTAAGCTGAACGTTCTGAAGATGAAGCTTTTGGGCGAGCTGGATCCTCAGAATTTTGATTTCTTCGTCGAGACTTGCCACTTCATCGAAAAACAAGTCACTCGAAGACGAGGGTGGCAAGCTTTGATGATACTTTGGAGCGACAGCGCGCTGCTTAGCCACGTTGAAGTTGCCTCTCTTCCCACGGTCTCGACGCTTGGTCTGCTGCTTGCTCTCCAACTTCGTGCGTGCAGCGCTTTGCGGAACCAGCAAATTCGCTTCGGCACCCAAATGGTTAGCTTCATAGGGCCCCAGTGTTTGAGCCTCTTCAGCATCGATTGGCGGTTCCAGATCCTGTGAGACAACGTCATCGCCTATTGTCTTATCCGAATGCCCGAATGCGACCGACCCTTGATCAATCGAGACGTCCTCCTCGCGAGCAGGTGGGCTGGCAGCGATCGTCGAATTGTGCGGAAGTGCGGACGTATGCTCCACTTCGCCCCCGTGAGCCTTGGGATCAGCGTCATTCCCAAGCGAACTCTCTTGCGCTTTCAACGATGGTCGACGCGACGTCAATTGCGCGAGGAACTTCCACGGTGCTTTCATAGTGTTCCTATCTTCAGGCAGCCGGACCCGGCTCCCAGTCCTCGAGTTCGGTGCACCAGCGGGTGCGGATCATGCGTCAGGATAGAAACCCAGTCAGACCCTGGCAATGAGAATGAGGTCGGTTGTGTAGGACACACCCGGAATTCCGTCAGAAACAACCGTCCGCGCCTTCCTTGCGGCCGAAATACCTGCACATCGACCAAACTGGGCTGAGCGGCAGCAAGCAAAGGAGACGATTTTGAGCAATCGGTTTCGAGCAATGCGGAGCGGAAGCTGGAGCTGACAAGCCGGATCGTCGCAGCCTCTCTAAGTGGCAATGCGGTTCCTGTCGGCGATTTGCCGGATCCTATCCAGCAGATCTTTTCCTCTCTGAGCGGACCATCTCCGCGACATCAGGCTGAGCCGGCCGTTGGAGAACAGCGCCCGCCGTTCCGATCAAGAAGTCCGTGACAGTCGATTTCATCATCTGCCTAGAGGATGGTGAAAAGTTCAAGTCCCTGAGGCGCCACCTGATGGACAGTACGGCCGCACTGCGGAGCAATACCGGGAAAAGTGGGGCCTCCCAGATGACTACCGCATGATTGCTCCTAGCTATGCTCGACAACGAATCTGTCAATCCGGCCATACTGGCCTGTATTCACCTCTTGCGACCTTGCCAAGGGCACCTTTCTTAACCTCTGCAGGCTATTTTCTTACACGTTTCCGCAAAGAAAACGGGGTTTAGGCGTCCACCGATGATGACCGTAATGAGCTGCATCACAAACGAACACAACCTGCTATTGGTCTCCGTGGCGGCGCTAATTTGTCTTTTTGGCTCGGCAATAACTCTGAGACTGCTGAACCGTGCGGTAAGCGCCTCTGGTGGGCAGAGGTTCGGCTGGCAGTTTCTAGCGGCGGTCGCTGGCGGTGGCGGCGTATGGACAACCCACTTCGTCGCCATGCTGGCATACGAACCTTCCGCGCCCGTTTCATTCGATCCAGTTATGACTTTGCTGTCATTGGTGATCGCCATGGGTGGCCTCGTTGCCAGTTTCTCCATCAGTGGCATAAGAGCGAACCGCATGTTCGCCCCGCTTGGAGGCGCTGTGGTCGGGCTGTCGTATTCAGCAATGCACTACACCGGAATGTTCGCCTTTAGTGTCATGGGGTTGATTGAATGGCAGCTTGGTTACGTCGTCGCTTCGATACTGCTCCCGGTGGTATGTTCAGCAGTGGCGGTAGCCCTGGTGTCGCGGCCGGATCTGCGGGCGCAACGTTTCTGGATGGCCGTGACGCTCTTTGTCATGGGCATCGTGGGTCTGCATTTTACCGGAATGGCGGCGTATCGTATCACGCCCCTGACAAGCAATTTTCCTGAGGTCTCCCCGGCCGCCGCTCTCGCCCTCGGCCTCGCTATTGCGATTGTGGCTCTGATCGTCGTCGGTGCCGGTATGGCGAGCTATCTAATCGACACCGATGTTCGCGCACACTCGCAGCAACAGCTTCGTTACATGGCCGCCCACGACGCACTCACCGGTCTGCCCAATCGCATCAGCTTTACAGACCGACTGATTGAGGTTCTTCATGAAGCTCGAGGGTCCGGCCGCAAGTTCGCGGTCATTGGCATCGACCTCAATCGCTTTAAGGAAATCAACGACACGCTCGGGCACAGCGCGGGCGATGAAGCGCTTCGCATCGTCTCGCGTCGCATGGCGCAATCCCTCGATAGCGACGAGTTTGTGGCGCGCTTGGGCGGCGACGAGTTCGCAGCAGTGAAGACATGTGTAACAAAGAAAGAAGTCTCCGCATTTGCCGACCGGCTTGCGGAGATTTTCGGCCGGCCCATCCGTGTTGGCAACATAGAGGTGACGGTAGGTGCAAGCATGGGAGCTGCCATCTGGCCGGACGATGCCGAAGCTCCCGACGAGCTGGTCAACAATGCTGATCTCGCTATGTATCACGCAAAGCACACCTTTCTGGACGTGCCATGCTTCTATGACTCGGGGATCGGCGCGTCCGTGCGCAAACGACGGCAGCTGGGCGAGGCACTGCGGCACGCGCTGGAGCAGGACGAGCTCGCCATTCACTACCAGGTGCAGAAGTCCCTCTCAACCGGCGAAGTCCAGGGCTACGAAGCGCTTTTGCGCTGGACCCATCCGCAGCTCGGGCCCATTCCGCCATCCGAGTTCATTCCGATTGCCGAGGAGAATGGATTGGTTCGGTCCCTCGGGGTCTGGGTACTTCGCCGGGCCTGCATGGACGCTGTAACGTGGGATAAGCCTTGCCGTGTGGCCGTTAATGTCTCAGCCGTCCAATTCATGGATGCCAATTTGCCTCGGCTGGTACATGAGGTTCTGATTGAAACCGGCTTGCCTCCCCAGCGGCTGGAACTGGAGCTTACCGAAACCGCATTGATAAAGGACAAGGGTCGCTCGCTGCATATCATCGGCCAGATCAAAGCACTGGGGGTCGGCTTGGCCCTGGACGACTTCGGAAGCGGCTATTCTTCGCTCGAAACATTGCGATCTTTTCCCTTCGACAAGATCAAGCTCGACCGAGCCTTTGTTGACGGCATTGAATCAGACCGCCAGTCCAAGGCTATCGTAAGAGCAGTGCTAGCCCTCGGCAAAAGCTTGGATATTCCCGTCCTAGCCGAGGGTATAGAGACCGACGAGCAGATGTCGGTTTTGCGCTTGGAAGGATGCGACGAAGGGCAAGGCTATCTGTTGGGAAGGCCATCACCGATCGGCGATCTCGCGCAAAACCGCCAGCCGGCGCAGAGTGACACTCCGCGACATCAGCGCGTCGCTTGATAACAGGGAGCAAAACAACGGCAACGGCGGGCAACGCATTCTCCCACCATACGACAAGAGCATGCGAACGGCAGGAGCGTAGCGTCGACGCAATTTCGCGGTTGTTCCTCGCTGGCCGCAACGATCCCTCCCAAAGAGCCTCGGATCGCTCATGCGCTTGCCACTCAGCGGCAAAATCTCATCCCGCTTCAGAAAACGAGAGCCGCATCTCAGAAGACTGCAGATTACTGCGTGCGGGCACATCAGGCGGCAATATATCCGTCGGACGTCGGGAACCCCTTGCCGGCCGCTCGGGCCTTCACGGCTAAGTCCGCAAAATTCCCAGCAGCTCCGATGTCGAACGGCAACACGCGATCGCCAAACAGTTCGAGCACCCCGTAGAGCGTTTCGGTCAGAGCTTTCTTGCGCCGGCCATCCGGCAAAGCACCGATGCCAAACAGCAGTTCGCCCACGTCACACTGGACAGATACAGGGTCTCAGCGACCTGATCGTTCAGCCAAAAGTGGCACGGCCGGATGGGGGGCTGGTTTCATCGCCTCGGAGACGACATTTGTATCCAAGACGATCATTTAAACCTCATTGGCTCTGCCGGCGACTTGTCACGCACCTCATCAAACACTGCGAAATCATCATTGGTCAGTCCCAGCCGCCTGCCGACCCCAGCCAAGGCATCCCCCATGCGAACCCGCTGCTCCGGCCTTACCGCACTTTCCAGAATGTCGCGGACTTCCGCCTCGGTGCTGCGGCCGTGCATCGCCGCCCGCACGCGCAAAGCGCGATGCACCTCATCAGGAACATTCCGTACTGTCAGGATGGCGCTCGGCGTGCCGCTCTTGCGCGAAGGAAGTCCAATCGGCGTGCTGGCATTGTCCCGCTCAACGGTACGTCCCGTCACAGGGAAACAAGTCGAGCTGGCATCGACTTTCGCTGACCCTGGCAGCGATCGCGATCGAAAACGTACGTTTGTTCCAGGAGGTGCAGGCAAGAACCGAG
>WFLX010190636.1_pt1 | contig 15840 bp, 15 predicted proteins | sample 4967041 | NCBI WGS metagenome assembly WFLX01 (sample SAMN12857096, study PRJNA449069) | gut metagenome | isolation source: stool from male and female vole | host: Microtus ochrogaster | place: USA:Florida | collected 2017 | reverse complement strand
AATCCGTGATGTGGTGATGACAACGGGATATTGCAGCAATGTTTTGATGGAATACACGAATCAGATCGCCGGGAGTATGAATATAACCTATGTTGAAAATAAAAAATATGAGACCACAAATTATATTTATTCCATTNATCTGGCGNAGTCTCATNTAGAGGANGACATTCTGCTGCTGCATNGGGACTNGGTGTTNGAGGACTCTGTATTAAGAAAACTTTTGGAGACAAAGGAAAGCTGCGTGGCGGTGGATCAGGCAGCGGAACTTCCTGAAAAGGACTTTAAGGCGGTCATATCCGATGGCAGGATCGTGAAAGTGGGGGTCGAGTTTTTTGAGCATGCGGCTGCCGCGCAGCCTTTCTATAAATTATTACGGAACGACTGGCTTATCTGGCTGGAAGAGATTAGGGAATTCTGTCGGCAGGGCAGGGTAACGTGCTATGCAGAAGCTGCATTGAATGAAGTTTCTGACAGATGTGCGATAAAGCCGCTTGATATAAAAGGTGAGTTATGTGGGGAGATCGATACGCTGGACGACAGGGAGAGGATCATCTCTATATTATCAATGGAGGAGTAACAGATGAACCAGGGAACAACTTATTGGATCACCGGACTTTCGGGAGCAGGAAAGACAACGATTGGAAAGAGCTTATATCAATACCTATTACAAATAAAGAGTAATGTGGTATTTTTGGATGGCGACATTCTTCGTGAGGTATATCAGGNAGGAGANTATACATTANAAGNANGCAAGAAACTGGCGTATCAGCATGGAAGGTTATGCAGAATGCTGAATCAGCAGGNAATTGATGTGGTCATCTGTGTGATCGCCATGTTTGATGAATGCCGTGAATGGAACAGAAATGAAATCCCGGATTATCGGGAGATTTATTTGAAAGTGCCGATCGAGGAGCTGATCCACAGAGATCAGAAGCAGCTGTATTCCAGGGCACTGAGAAATGAAGTAGAAAATGTGATGGGAATCAATATGGATTTTGAGGAACCGAAGCAGTCAGATATTGTCATAGAGAATTACGGTGAAAATAATCCGGAAAAGGTATTGAGGATGATTGTAGAGAAGATGGGCATATGATATGTGCGACTTGAGGTTTTCTTTTGGTCTGCACTGCGAGCGGTGTTAATTTTACGTAAAATATCAATGTGTAGTTAGCAAGAGCGATATGTCTCTGGTTTTGGATAAAGAAAACAGGCAGATAGTGTTTCTGCTATTAAAGTTATTAAAAGCAATTGACAAATGCGTCTGCATTTTCTAATATAAAACTATCTAAGAAATTCTAAACTATGTGCGTTCGCACATTCAGACAGTTTCTGTCGGATTTTCTTACATGAAGGGTAAATGAATAGGGCAGGAACTGGGAAGGAATAAAACGCTTCCGAAAGATGCCGATATAGGACGATACGCTTGTGTCCGATGCCGGCGATGAAGTGCGTGGTATTCTATAACGGAGAGAAAGAGATTCCTGAGGTGGAGATTTTGCGCCTTTCGGATTCCTTTGAGAGCCCGAAGCCGGAGCACAGCCTTTTTTTTTGCGCATATTGAATGAGATGGAAATGCAGCCCGTCATGCATGAGTTTGTTGCGGAGACGGAACTGTGTCAGAATCGATATTTGGTTCAATTGTTACAGTCCGGTCAGATTATGATTGTCCGCTACGAGGATTATCTGTGCAGCGATATGGATAAAGAGGAATATAAAGAATACTTTTTGGATGCGTACGAGCGGAGCAACGTTTATGAATTTCCTGATAATGAAGACATTTACGAATATTCGGATAGAAGGGAAAGTCTTGGCGAGATCCGATCGCTCTATATGGCAATGAAAAAAGGATACCACTATTTTATGTCGNATGATGGGCANTCTAAATTTTTNGCAAAAAATTACTTTTCTAGTAAACANGCTANAGNGGTTAATTCGCTATATGACGTATTGGTCAAGTGTAAGGAAAGGGGCACGGAACTGACATGGAAGGACATCAATCCGACCGTGTCGAATGCAATGAATAAACGGCAGAATAAAATAGAAAGTCTTAAGGAGTTGTACATAATACAGAATGAATAACGTTCTTGACGGCGGGAAGGATACGAAAGCGAATGAATATCTATTCGAAAAGTACAAAAAAAGAAGGATGGAGCAGGCTACTCATGGGGGCAGCGCTTGCTTTGCTGGAGTTATATGCCCTATCCGGTATCAGTATGGCAAAGGAACCGGGTGAATGCGAAGTGCAAAACATATCCGAACATCCGGAGGAGGAGAACGGGCAGATTATCATTACGGATATGGGGATGCTGCCTGCAAAAAGACTTCCGGTTATTGACATTTACTATGAANATCCGGTCAATGCTTATCAGGAATTGAAAGTCCCTTCACAATATATCAGGCAGAGAGGGTATTATTNTATAGTAGACACTTATCACGNTCAGGTGCTTTATACNCAAAATCNAAATAAGCCGNTCAANGACTGGCAGGTTATGGCAGGAGGCATGAACCGTCCGCATGCGATAGCGGGGAATGGTGAGGTCTGGCTGGTTGTTGATACGGATAACAACAGGGTACTGGTATTTGAACGAATGAACGGAAGGTTTGAGAATACACAGTGTTTTGAACAGATTGGGATTCGGCCTCATGATATAAAATATGATGATGAGACAGACAGTTTTTTTGTATGGAGTTCTATGACGGGAGAAATGTATATATTAAAGCGGGATTCTGTATCCGGTCGGATGTGTATTCAGGAAGTGCGCAAGATCTGTGAATTGGACAACTATTATATACGTTCATTTACTATGATGGGAAATATGATTTTGTTTGTGTCAGGNACAAACGGATATANGCTGTTGGTTGATAAAAATTCTTTTAANGTGTTACAGCGCTATCCNGTATCGGATGAAATTGCCGGAATNGCGNGTGTGAAGATGATTGAGGACAGTTTCTATATTACGGTGGCATGTGATTTGNNTGGGCAGGCAGGAAGGGGNCNTANTCATNCGGANAAANGATCNCTGNGGANTGTNTTGAGGGAANTTNTGAAAATNTGAGNNTGGAGTTATGGTTTGCAGGGGATTNCCTATTACATCGAGCAAATAGATGACTGTTATTACATGACAAATCACGGCACGCCGATGAGTGTCTTTCGGTTTCAGGCGACATATAATGGTCTAAGCCAACCGGAAGCGGTTTATTAGAAAATTTGTGAAACGGAATCATAATGAAACTTCCGCTTGGATTGTTCTCCCAACTATTGTATAATAAAATTACATANAAAGACAGACAAACNGCTGCGAAAGACTCNGCTNCAGTTTTTNNGNATGTTTGATATGCATTTCGTGCATACTAAGGGAGGTGTCACATATNAAATGTATNAGAATGGANATGGAAGCGGATGNAAGACAATATGAGCAGGGAAAAGGAATGGAGGACGGCTGCGAGCTTTGGGCGGACNTGGTGACAAAGGGCTGGATCGTCACGGATACACTCGTCAAGATCAAGCGGGAAGACGGCGCCATTGTGTGTCCTTACATCAAAAACCGCAGGGGACGGATCTTTATCGGCGAGGGCGATTACCTGATCTATGATAAGGACGGAACAAAGCATGTGTGCGGCGCGGACAAAGTATTCCAGCGCTATCGTCCGGTTGAATAAAAAAGATTTCCGCGGCGCGGAAATCTTTCGAAGAAATCGCTTCGCGATTCTTCTGAAACCACGAAAAATCCTGTTGGATAAAAGGGCTGAGTTCCTTTCAAAGAATCCGCTTCCTGCGGATTCTTTTTTGATTCGCGCGCCCTTTTTCTGTCAAAAATAGAAAAAACCCTAAAGTAAATTCAAAAAGCGTCGATAAATGTTATGAGAGCGAATGATCCATGGAAGGAGGAGAACGGCTATGCGTATCGGAGGATTAACACAGGTACAGCAGTTATACAACGCACAGAAGAAGCCCGGCGTAAAGAAAAAGGCGGGTACGAGCTTTGCCGATCAGGTGCAGATTTCCAGCTTGGGAAAAGATTACCAGACTGCGAAAACGGCTGTCGCAAACAGTCCTGATGTTCGTGAGGATTTGGTAGCGTCCCTGAAGGAACGGATTCAGAATGGGACTTACGAGGTGAACAGCGGGGATTTTGCAGATAAATTGATAAAGGCGTACGGAGCTCTGTAAGAGAGCTTTTTGCGAAGGCCCTCTTACAGAGAATGCTTCTTATAGAATATAGAACAGATATAAGAAGCCTTTATAGCTAAGCACCTATGTGCGATCAGGAGGATTTCAGTGGCTAGCTTGATGGAAAATCTGATGGCTGTCTTGGACAGCGAGAATGCAGAATACGAGACGTTGCTGGAATTATCCAGAAGAAAGACTCCGGTTATTGTGGCAGGTAACCTGGAGGAACTGGAAAAGATCACGGATGAGGAACAAAACGTGGTAGAACGCATCAACCGACTCGATAAAAAACGAGTTGAGGTGACTGCGGATATCGCCAACGTCATGAACAAGGATGTTGCCAGCTTGAAGTTAATCAACATAATAGAGCTGCTTGAAAAAAGACCGGCGGAGCAGAATAAGCTCGCGGATATTCATGACCGTCTGCAAAAGACGGTACATGAGATGGTACGGATCAACGAGCACAACAGGGATTTAATCTTAGATTCTTTGGAAATGGTGAATTTTGATCTGAATCTTTTACAATCCNTGCGGTCAGCACCCGAAACGGCGGATTACACCAGTAACGCGCAGAGCGCGGGCATGGCGTATGGCGGCAGGGTAAATGCATCCTTTGATGCCAAGCAGTAGTTCAGAGCGAAGGCGGGAATTTCTATGTCATTAATGAGCGCGTTGTATGTAGGCCGCGGAGGCTTGCAGACAAGTCAAAATGCATTAAATACAGTGGCGCATAACGTATCCAATGCGGATACGAAAGGGTATACCAGGCAGCAGGTGCAGCTTGGAGACCATGTATATAATACGATCAAATATAACTTTTCTGGGGTGTCCAGCCAGCAGATCGGCTTGGGCGTTGACTACACTCAGACCAGACAGGTGCGTGATGACTTTCTTGATAAGCTCTATCGCAAGGAGTCCGGTCGGAGCGCTTTCTATGAAGTTTCTTATGATACCCTGTATCAAATTGAGAATATTTTTGGCGAGCCGGGCGAGAACCCGTTCCAAGCTGCGGTTGACAGATTGTGGGAAGCAGTGGAGGAACTTTCTAAGGATCCGAGCAGCGCTGTGAATCAGGGACTTTTGATTCAGCGTTCAAGCCAGTTTATTGACGAGGTGAATATTGTCTACAAGGAGCTGCGCTCCTATCAGGACAACTTAAACCAGCAAATATACGATAACGTCAAAACAATCAATAAGTACGGCAAAGCCATCTACGACTTAAATGAGCAGATTCAGCGGATTGAGGCGGCAGGCGTTGAGCATGCAAACGATCTGCGCGATAAGCGCAATTATTACCTCGACGAGCTTGCCAAATTGACGAACATGACCTGTTCGGTGGATGTATTCGGCAATTATAACGTAAGGATTGAGGGAGAGAGCTTTGTTTCAAGGGGACAGTTCTATGAGATAGGGGTGTTCACCGAGGATAATGGATTCTACACACCATATTGGGTAAATCTTGCGGAAAAGACCCTTGACCGGTATGGCAGGGAGACGCTTGATATTTCCCATGCCAAGGTTGTCGATACGAACAGACCGATTTCCACGGCGATCAACACGGACATCGGAAAACTGGAATCCCTGCTGTATGCGCGCGGCGACCATCGTGCGAATTATACCGAGCTCGAGACGGAAGCGAAGTATGATAAGATCCAGAATTCGCTTATCATGAATGTACAGGCGGAATTTGACCGTCTGATTCATGACATCACGACGGGAATCAATGGGATTCTTGAGGAGGCATCCGATCCTGCGAGCGGTTATCTTTGCAACAGTGACGGCAGCCCGATTCAGTTGTTCGTGAAGAATGTGACGCCTACACATATCTATAATGAAGCGACGGGCATTTGGGAGAAGATGAAAGAGGATCCGGATAACTTTGAAACCTTGTTTACGGCCGGAAGTATCCGCTTGAATGACGACTTGGCAAAACAGCCGACTCTGCTCGGATTTGTTAAGCCGGAGGGCTCGACGGATTATGAGACGGGACAAAAGCTTTACCAGCTGTTTGAGGAAGAAACGCACGCATTGAATCCGAATCTGAAGACCTTGGCGAATTTTTCTGATTATTACATGAACTTGACGAATCAGATCGCCAATTCCGGCTACGCATATAAAAAGTTGACGGAGGATCAGCAGGATACGCTTAACGCAGTGACTTCGGCGAGGGAGCAGATCATCGGCGTATCAACCGACGAGGAGCTGACCAACATGATAAAATTCCAGAACGCCTACAATGCAAGCAGCAGGTATATCAATGCGGTGGATGAATTACTGGAACACTTAATCAATGCACTTGCATAAGCGGTCAGAGTGATAAATAACAAATCCGTGTGAACGAATGGAGATCAGCGGATTCGGGTTATAAGACAGGGGAGGAAATGAGATGCCTTCACAATTTTTTGGATTAAATATAGCATATTCGGCTTTACTGTCGTCAAATGCCGCGCTGAATACGACGGCGAATAACATCGCGAATGAGGAGACAAAGGGATATAGCAAGCAGCAGGTTGTCACACAGGCTTCTGATGCGATGCGCGTCTTTTCGAAATACGGCTGCGCGGGTGCGGGGGTCGATACGTTGTCGATCGAGCGTCTCCGTAATGAATATTATGACANCAGATATTGGAATAACAATGCAAATCTCGGTGAGTATACGGTAAAAGACGANTNTATGAAAATGCTGGAGGATTATTTCAAGGATGATGATGAGGTCGTAGGATTTAATACTCTTTTTGGGGCGATGTATGACGCGTTGGAGGAGTTGTCCAAAAACGGAGGAGATGCGACCTATAAGCAGGCGTTTTTGCAGAGCGCGACGAGTCTGGGGGATTATTTCAATTCAATGTACGCCAGTCTGCAAAAGACACAGAAGGATTTGAATGCTGAGCTAAAGGTGACGATCGATCAGATCAATTCCTTTGCGTCAGAGATTGCTTCATTAAATAAGCGGATTAACGTGATTGAGCAAAGCGGCGGCAATGCCAATGAGCTTCGCGATCAAAGAGGGTATATCATTGACAGATTATCCGAGATGGTCGATGTGGAGACGGAGGAGCAGACCATTTACGATCCGAACAATCCCGACCGGGATACACACATGACGAGATTTATCGTGAAGATTGCGGGGGGACAGTCCCTTGTATCCGGTATGAATTATAATACATTAGAATGCGTGGGACGATCCAATACCGAAAGGCGGAATCAGTCGGATATTGACGGTATCTATGATATTAAATGGAATAATGGAAACAATTTTGACCTGCACAATGCGAGCCTGAAGGGAACCTTAAGAGGTATTATCGATGTGCGTGACGGCAATAATAACGAGTATTTCCATGGCACGATCACCTCGATCGGACAAACGGAGCCTGATGCTGACGGAAAAAGGCATCAGACCGCTACGGTAGAGGTGACGGCGGAATACCTGAAGGACCTAAATAAATCCAATTTGGCGGAGTTCGGTAAGATTCGTCTTTATGATAAGGAAGTATGCTACGATAATTTTACTTTCTCCTATGACGCAGAAAAGGATAAGTATTATTACACGTTTGAGATAAGCGACACTAATGCGGCGCTTGACAGCGGCAAGATCGGAAAAGAAGCCGCGGTCGGAGTGGGAAACCGATATCAGGGGATTCCTTATTATATGCAGCAGATGAGCGAGTGGCTTCGGGAGTATTCTCAGGCGTTTAACAAGATTGTGGCGCAGGAAGGTTCGGTTGACGGCTATGGTGACCAAGCGAAAAATCTGTTTGTGGCGAACAGTCTGACAGGAGATTTTCAGTATAACTGTGTCGGCGAACCGGATAAGGTGGATGCAAATGGAAATCCGGTAAGCTATGCGATCAAAAGCACGGATAATGCCTACTACCGGATCACGGCGGGAAGCGTTGATATTGACACGGCGATCAACCGGGATGCGGCGCTGCTTGGAACCCATACGGTGGCTACCGCAGGACAGGACAAATATGATGTCGTGGAGCAGATGATCGATCTGCATACGAACAAAAGCAGAATGAGTTTCCGCGGCTGTTCCTCAGAAGAATTTTTGCAGTGCATTTTATCGGACATCACCTTGAACACGGGAGCTGCGAGAACATTTCACGCCAAGTATGATGAGCTTGGAAACACGATCGATAATCTCAGACTTTCCGTGTCAGGTGTGGATAAGGATGAGGAGGGCGTCGATCTTGTAAAATACCAGAACGCTTATACGCTCGCATCTAAGATGATCAACTGCTTTACGGAAATTTATGACAGACTGATACTACAGACCGGTGTTTAAGCATAAGAAAGGAAGGCTGCTATGCGAATTACAAATAAGATCATGCAGAATAATTCCCTGCGGAATATCAATACGAATAAGGAGCTGCAGAGCCAGCTGAGCATTCAGATGCAGACGGGCAATAAGCTGACAAGACCGTCCGATGATCCGGTGGTTGCAATCCGTTCCCTGCGCCTTTCGACGAACTTAACGAAGGTGACGCAGTATAATGAAAAGAACGCGACGGATGCCGAGAGCTGGATGAAGGCGACAGAGGACGCGGTTTATGCGGGCGAGGAGCTGATCGAGTCAATGTATAGATTATGTAACAGTTCCACGAGCGATGATAAGAATACTGCGAATTATCAGGCGGTTCTTCTTGAGTTACAGCAGAGTGCAAAGGAATTCTATGATACCGGCGATACGGATTATGGCGGACGGAATGTATTTACGGGTTACCGGACTGAGTCGAAATTACAGTTTTCGGAAGGCCAAACGGTAGAGTATCAGATCAAAGAGGAGTTCACGCTGAAGGATTTACAGACGCGGACGCATATCAACACAAAGGATCCCAATAATACCGATCCGGATGGTGATATTTTCGGTTATACGGAAGCGGTGGGATTTACGGTGGACGAGACGATGGTCGTGCCGGAAGAGTATAAACGTTTCCGGCTTGCCTATGATGATCTGAAAGTATCAGATCCGGTTGATCCAGATGCGGTTGTTGCGGAAATAAGGTATCTCAATCCGGCTGATCCTGCAGCAGATGCAGATGGATATGTTTCAATTCCACTCAAATCCAGAAATTCGACGGATGCCGGAGCTTATACGCCGGGTGTGGAAGGAACACTGGGAGAAAATGACGGGGCTTATCTTCTTGCGGATACGGGAGAAGTGGTTCTAAGTGAAGAGATCGTCAAAAAGATGTCGGCGCTTCCCAATACGACGAACTATTCCATTGTCTATGAAAAGAATGAATGGGTGACGGGGGATTTAAGGCCGGAGCATTATTTTGATTGTACTGTGACGAAGCTGGGACCGGATGGCAAGGATGTGACCTTGGAGTATGAATCGGGCAGTAAACAGAGGATCGAGTATGATCTGGGGGCGAACCAGTCTCTTCAGGTGAACACGGTTGCTGATGAGGTATATGTTCATGACGTCGGGCGTGACGTGGAAGACCTTGAGGTCGCGATCAATCAGCTGGCGAAGCTCGACGACATCGTGAACTGTCTCGAGGAAAAGATAGCCTCCTTGTCGGAAGGAGATGAATTAGATGCGGCAAATCTGCAGCTGGCTGCGGCAAAGAAGGCGCAGAGTCTTGTCAAGGATCAGGTGCAGAAGCTGTTCGGCTCGACCATGACAAGCATGAAGACCTATCAGGATCTTGTCAATCTTGCGGGAACGAACATCGGTACGAGAGGTGCGCGCTTAGATTTGATCAAGAACCGGTTGGAGGGGCAGCAGGCAACCTTTAAGGAGCTTTACGTCAACAACAATCACAAGGAAATCGAGGATTCGACGACGGAGCTTGCCAGCGCAAGACTTACTTATGACGCAGCGCTTTCCGCGACGGCAAAGATTCTGGAGACGAGCCTGATGAACTATATCTAACAAAAATAAGGTTAATGAATAACCTTAGGAAAGAGAGGCATGATGCTATGAAAATGAAAACAAGAATTTTCGGGGAAGTGGATATTGATGAGAGCAAGGTCATCCGTTTTGTGAACGGGATCATCGGGTTTCCTGATCTGACGGAGTTTGCGCTGATCCACGACGAAGAAAAGGGTTCCCAGACATCGGTACGATGGCTGCAGTCCCTGCAGGAGGAAGGCTTTGCCATGCCGGTCATCGATCCGCTTTTGGTAATGCCGGATTACAATCCTCAGGTGGAGGATGAGCTCTTGAAACCGGTCGGCAGCTTAGATGACGACCAACTGTTGGTACTGGTAACGCTGACCGTGCCGCGTGACTTGACGAAAATGACGGTGAACTTAAAAGCGCCGATCGTTGTGAACGCTGCGAAGAGGAAAGCATGTCAGATTGTTGCAGAGGGCGATGAGTATGTTGTAAAATACCCGATTTACGATATTCTTCAAGCCTCAAAGAAAGCGGGTGAGTGATTATGCTGGCATTATCCCGTAAAAAAAATGAGGCGATTGTCATCAATAACAATGTGGAGATCACGATACTTGAGATCAAAGGCGAGCAGGTGAAGCTTGGCATCAGTGCGCCGAAGGAGGTTCCCGTATACCGCAAGGAGGTTTACCTGCAGATACAGGAATCCAACAAGAACGCTATGAGCATTGATGTGGAAGCGCTTTCCAAGCTTTTTCAGTAATGGATAACGGTTTTTTAGAACTTTTGTTATGGCAAAAGGCAAAATGACTGTGGAACAGACAAAAAATGTTTATAGAGATATAAACATTTTTTTGTTTTACACCGATATAGCATACAGAGAGCCGAAAAAATTTGNTTCGGCAGTAACGATACTATATCATACAGCNATCACANGGAGGTGATTAATCATGGCAATTGAGGCAATTAACGGAGCAATATCCTATCAGGCACAGACTTATGTACNACCTAAGCNGGTATCCGGCTCAGAGGCAGGCACCACGGAGGGTGCACTTCAGGATATTTCGGTCAATGTTGACCAGACGACGGCAGCAGTCGTGAAGACGCAGGAGTCCGACTCGAACGGACAAGATAGTGGCAGCAGGCAGTCAGCGGACGCAAGGGAAGGGAAAGAACAGCTCAAAAAAGCAATTGCGGAGCTGAACAAGAATTCGGACAATTCACAGGTTCAATTTGGCGTTCATGAGGATACGAACCGTATTACCCTGAAGATCGTTGACAAGGAGACCAAGGAGACCATCAAGGAATTTCCGGCGGAGAAAACGCTGGATATGATCGCAAAGGCATGGGAACTGGCAGGTCTGCTTGTGGACGAGAAACGATAACGGTACATTAACTATTTTCGGAAAGGGATAGGTGTTAATATGTCGATAAAGATTACAGGTATGAATTCCGGTCTGGATACGGATGCGATCGTCAGAGAGCTTGTTAACGCTGCGAGCACCAAGAAGGAGTCCTTGGAGAAAGCACAGACGAAGCTGGAATGGAAGCAGGACGCATGGAAAGACTTAAATAAGAAGATCAAGAGCTTTCAGGCTACGATCAGTAACCTTCGTTTTTCTGACGCATTCACAAAGAAGACAACGTCGATTTCCAACAGCAGCCTTGCGACGATTGTGACGGCAGATAATGCGGTAAACGGTTCTCAGACGTTGGCCGTTAAGCAGCTTGCAAAATCCGGCTATCTGACAGGCGGGCAGTTGAGCAAGGATAAGAGCGTAAAAGGCAAAACCACCTTAAGTGATTTGACAAAGGGCTCTGCAACGGCGCTTGGCAAGGATGACAAGGCAAGTATCAGCGTCACGGTAAAAGGCAAGACGACGAATATTGATCTGACAGGTTCTTCGACCATTGACGACGTGGTATCAAAGTTAAACAGTGCCGGTGTCACGGCAAGCTTTGACCAGAATAACCAGAGATTTTTTATCAGTGTGGGTACTAGCGGAGAAGGCGGGGACTTCCAGTTAAGCGCGAACGACACAAACGGCTTAAAGGCGCTTTCCGGTCTGGGTCTGCTCACAAAAGAGGAGCTTGATAAGAACGCGAAAGCAAATTCTGAGTATGCGGCGCTCTATGATGCGGCAAACGGAAAGCTTGACGAGACGGCAGCGGCATCCTATATTACAGCACGCGCGGATTCCTATGCGGCTGCGATGCAGAAGTCTTTGGCGGATGCGGATGCCATGCAGGGATACATTGATACGATTGCTTCGCTGAAGGCGGATTGGGATGAGAACCCGACAAAGCAGTCTTATGAGGATGCGATTGCGAAATATGCTGACAAGGACGGCCTGAATGATGCGAAGAAGCAGCTTGAGGAAGACCGTGCGGCATGGGTGGAGAAGACGGAATATCTGAATCTCAGCGATAAGAAAAATGCTGGCGAGGAGCTTTCCGAAGCGCAGCAGGAACGCCTTGACAAGCTGACGGAAACCTATGGAAGCGAGACATTTACCAAAGACGATCTGGATGCTGAGGCAACGCGTCTGGCCGATGTTCAGAGCGAGATCACGGGTGCGGAGAACGCGTTTAAGAGCTATGACAGCCTTCAGAATGTGATCAAGACGCAGGAAGATGCGATTGCGGCTGCTGCGAAGAATGCGCAGATCCTGAATGATTATTATGCGGAAGCAAATGCAGATGCACTTCAGAATATAGCGGGTGACAGCTACAGCGAGAAAATGGCAAATATCAGTGCTCAGATTACTGAGGCAACCGCAAACGGCGCCGACACAGCTGAGCTTGAGGATATGTACGCACTGCTTTCCAAGATGGCTGCAAACGAGGATATTACCAAGATGGCAGCGGATTATCAGACCGAGAATGGTGTCAGTCTTGATACATCCTATGATGCGTCGGCGGGGCTTCGCAACAGAGCAGTCAATGCGCTTACGACCGAGTCAGAGGCGGCGTATGAGGCGGTGAATAATGCCGATCTGTATTTACAAGGCGCATCCTCCACGGCAGTACGCGTGACAGGGCAGGATGCCGTCATTGAATTGAACGGCGCAGAGTTTAGGTCGAGCAGCAATACGTTCTCGATCAATGGATTGACGATCACAGCAACAGGATTAAGCAATGTCATAGGAACGGATGCCGAAGGCAAGCCGGTTTACGAGCAGGCACAGATCACGACGCAGAATGATGTGAACGGCATCTATGACATGATCAAGAAGGTCATCAAGCAGTATAACGAACTCATCAAAGAGATCGATACGCTTTATAACGCGGCGTCGGCGAAAGATTATGAGCCGCTGACTTCTGAGGAAAAATCGGCGATGTCCGATGACGAGATTGAAAAGTGGGAAGAAAAGATCAAGAGCGCCCTGCTTCGTCATGATTCCGAGCTTGGTTCCGTGAGAAGTATGTTGAAGGAATCGGTGACGTCGAGCTTTACGATCGGCGGGAAGAAGTTCTCGCTTGCAGATTTCGGAATCTTCACACAGGATTATTTCTCGGCAGGAGATAACGAGCGGAGCATGCTCCATANNGACGGTGATTCCGAGGATGAAGNATCTNCCGGCAATAAGGATCTGCTGAGAAAGATGATTTCATCGGATCCTGAAACGGTGAGCAAGTTCTTTAATCAGTTTGCGAACAGCCTGTATGATAAAATGCGGGACGCATCGTCTACCTTAAAAGGTGTCCGCAGCTACGGCAACTTCTATTCTGACAAGGTGCTGACCAGTCAGTATGATGATTATAAGTCGAAGATCAAAAAGCAGGAAGATAAGGTGGCAAAACTGGAGGATAAGTATTACAAGATGTTCTCCACCATGGAAACGGCGATGGCGAAGATCAACTCAACGTCCAGCTACATCTCCAGCATGTTTGGTTAAGAGATCATACGGGGAGGAATAACATGATGTTAAATAACCCATATGCGCAATATACGAGCAATCGGATTGCAACAGCGTCTCCGGGCGAACTGACACTGATGCTCTATGAAGGGGCGATCAAATTTTGCAATATCGGGATTATCGGGATTGAAGAACAGAATATTCAGAAGGCGCACGATAATATTATGAAGGCGGAGGCGATCGTTCGGGAACTGCGTCTCACCCTAAACCATAAATATCCGGTTGCGAAGGACTTTGAAAATGTATATAATTATCTGATCAGAAGACTTCATGAGGCGAATCTGCGCAAGGATAAGGAGATTCTGGAAGAAGTAAACACACATCTTCGCAGCATGCGCGATACATGGAAAGAGGTTCTGCGCATGTGCAGGTCGGGTGAAGCGAATGATCCGCAGGCGCAGCTTCGCGCATAGCTTCAAAGCTTAGCAGGATGCGGAAACGGAACGATGCTGGACAGATGGGGTGCGGAACGCATCGGCAATGACGGGTGAAAGACGGGGATATTATGGCTGAGACGGAACGGTATATACAGATTCTCATTGAGAGCCTGAAAAAGAAAAACGAAATATTGGATACGCTGCTTGCTTTGAATGAAAAGCAGGCAGCGGTCATCCGTATGGAAGACAGCCTGGATGAGTTTGATGCGCTTGTCGATCAAAAAGCGGAGCAGATTGCGCTGCTGGATAAGCTGGATACAGGATTTGAGACAATCTATCAGCATGTACGTCCCGAAGTGACAAAGTATCCTGAGCGCTACAAGGAGCAGATTAGGGAAATTCAGTCCTTGATCACGGAACTGACGGATCGTTCCGTGAAGGTGCAGGCAACAGAGAATCGAAACAAGCAGGGGATTGAGCGGTATTTTGCAAATGCCCGCAAAGATCTGCATAATTCGCGCAAAAGCGTCAATGTGGCAAGCAGCTACTATAAGAGTATGACGAATACGCAGTATGTGGATCCGCAGATGATCAATTTTAAGCAGTGACCCGGCAGACGGGCTGTTCTGGCGAGGGCAGACGGCTTGCAGCGATGCAAAAGAGACGATGTTGTAAAAAAATTTCAAAAAGTTGTAAAAAAGTTATATAGCGGTATAAAGTTTTGAAAACGCGTACCGATATATATAGTGAGTAAAGGAATTACTTAACCGGTAACGAAACAAAAATACGTACGGTTGGCGTTTCGTTACTACAACCAAATCAAACGAGTGGCAGGGAAGCCACCGTAAATTCAAGGAGGAAAAGATTATGGTAGTACAGCACAATTTAACAGCAATGAACTCCAACAGAATGTTGGGCGTAACGACAAGCTCTCAGAGCAAACTGACAGAGCAGTTATCTTCCGGTTATAAGATCAACCGTGCAGCAGATGATGCAGCAGGCTTAACNATCAGCGAGAAGATGAGAAGCCAGATTCNTGGTCTTACACAGGCATCTGCAAATGCTCAGGACNGTATCTCCTGCGTACAGACNGCAGAAGGNGNGTTAGCAGAAGTACATGATATGTNACAGCGNATGAACGAGCTGGCAGTTAAGTCCGCAAACGGAACGAACACCACGGCTGACCGTGTTGCGATCCAGAAGGAGATCAACGCACTCGTATCTGAGATTGATCGTGTAGCTCAGTCCACACAGTTCAACACCTTGAGCCTGTTGGATGGTACGTTTGCTCCTTCCAAGGGCAACAATGTAACACTTCNGGTTGGTACTGCAAACAAGGCAGAGCAGACGATTGCAATCAAGATTTCCACGATGAGTGCAACAGGTCTTGGTATCGCAGGTCTGAAGAATGTTTCTCTGAAGAGCACAGCGAGCAGCTTAACGACTCAGGCAGGCGCAAAGGCTGCAATCACTCTGATCACACAGGCGATTGCAAAGGTTTCTTCTCAGAGATCTTCCCTTGGT
>WFLX010034924.1_pt1 | contig 15842 bp, 4 predicted proteins | sample 4967041 | NCBI WGS metagenome assembly WFLX01 (sample SAMN12857096, study PRJNA449069) | gut metagenome | isolation source: stool from male and female vole | host: Microtus ochrogaster | place: USA:Florida | collected 2017 | reverse complement strand
GGGGTAGAACGCCACTCCGCCATTGGAGGGCTTGGACAGCTCCCACTGTTTGTGGCTCTCTGTCACAGTAATGCTGCTTCGTGTGGCCTTGAGAAGATTGTCGGCCATGGTGACATTGTCGGTGAGGCTGACAGGATAGGTTCCGCTCGACTCTGCGTGGACAACGACGGCAGAGCCGCCCTTGACCTTTTCCGTCTCGGTGATGATGACATAGCCGTCCTTGACGTCGCTGACCACGAAGGCTGTAAGGTCGGGGTTGGTGGTCATGTCGAGGTCGTAAGGTGCCACGAGGGTAGTGTACATGGCCGGGCCGACAGAGACGTTGCAGCCGGAGTCTTCTGCAAGTTTCCAGAAGGAGCGGGGGTTGGTGCCGGCCACGGCAGCGAACGACTGTACGCAGCAACCCTCTTCGTTGGGCTCCTTGCGCAGGTTTAGTCCGAGAGTGCCGGCCGTCGTGAAGTTGTGGGGCGTATTGCCCGTATAGGAAAAGCCGTAGGCGTTTTCTTCGTTTGCGAACCGCATGACGGCATACTCTACCGGTGCATTGCCCAGCATCACTGTGGTCTCGGCGCCTTTGTAGCCTTGCAGGTAGCGTCCGGTGGCTGTGTTGCGTATGGTGTAGCAATTCTTGTTGTCGGTTTTTTCGAGCGTCCAATATGCGTAGGCATTCTTGTTAGGCGCGCATTCAATGCGGTTGTCCTGCCATCCGTTATCTACCCAATAACTGTCCAGTCCGACGTTTCGTATGCGGTTGGTTACGGTGAAAACCTTTCCGTCCAGCGGCCAGTCCTTGTTGGAGGGGTCATCCACCTCGCAGAGTTTCCAGAAGGAGCGGTGGTTGGTTCCCTCGGCGGCAGCATAGGTCTGCACAGTGTTGTCGCCTTTCCAGTTCCATCCGATGCAGCCGTTGGTGAAGTTGGTGTTGGTGAGGTTGGTGGATGTGATTCCGAAGCAGTTGATGCCCTCTCCGTCGGCAGCCAGCACCTTGTATTCGACGGGCTCGGTGCCCATAGTGATGTTCACCTCGGTTGAGGCCGGACAGAGCTGTGCGTAGCGGCCTGTCGCCACATTTTTTATGTAATAGCAGTCCTCTTTGCCTGTAGGTTCGAAGCGCCAGCAAGCGTTGTCGCAGAACGCGCCCATTGTCAGCACCGTGCCATTGTTGTTGTCCTGCACATAGAGGTTATTGTCGTTGCGGTTGCTGATGGAATAGGTCTTGCGACTGTCGATGGTGATGCNGGCCTCCAGTCCTACGCCGGCCGCCCAGCTGTTCCACTTCTTGCGGAGTCGGCTCACCACCTCGGGGTATTGCTCTGCCACATTGTTAGTCTCACTCAGGTCGTTAGTCATGTTGAAGAGCTGCCAGCGTCCGTCAGTGTGCTTGGTGAGCCGCCAGTTCCCCTCGCGGATGGCACGCCCGTTTTCGTGTTCCCAGTAGAGGGTGCGATTGCGGTTGAAGTTGCCATCGGCTTTGAGCAGGGGCAGCAAACTGCGGCCTTCGGCGGGTAGCGTCTGTATGTCGTTGCCCTTGTATGTTGCCGGATATTCGGCACCGGTGATGTCAAGGCAGGTTGGCATGAAGTCGATGAAGTGGCAGGCTTCGCGCACGATGCTTCCCTCTGCAACAGTCATTCCGGCGGGCCACTGCACGATGGTGGGGGTTGCGGTGCCTCCATGGAACGACTGCCGTTTCCAGTAGCGGAAAGGTGCGTTGACGGCTCCCGCCCAGCCATTGTCGAGATAGTTGTATGAAAGCTCATTGCCGGGAGACGCGGCGTTGCGTATCACCTTCTGTCCGTCACGCGTCATGTTGTGACGGTCGAAGTCGCCGATTGTGTAGTTCTCGCTCGATGCACCGTTGTCGGAGGTGAAAAGAATGAGCGTGTTGTCATAGAGTCCCTTAGCTTTTAGCTCCTCAACGATGCGGCCGAACCCCTGGTCCACACAGTCTATCATGGCGGCATGCACTTCCATGTTGGCCGCCTGTAGCGCCTTGTTGCTCTCCGAGTCCCAGCTGCGTCCGCTTTCATTTGGTGCATCGGGCGTTTCATCGGGATTGACAATTCCCAGNTCCACCATGCGGTCATAGCGTGCCTTGCGCATCGCCTCCCAGCCGGCGTCGTACTTGCCCTTGTACCTGGCAATGTCCTCCTGCTTGGCGTGCAGCGGCCAATGGGGCGCATTGTATGCCACATAGAGGAAGAANGGGTCGTTGCTCTTGGAAAAGTCNTCGATGTAGTCGATGGCGCGGTCTGTGATGAAATCGGTCGAGTAGAAGTCGCCGGGTATGGCATCGGTGTANAGGGGTTCTTCNTTATGCACCAACGAGAAGGGGTCGAAGTGGTTCGCTACGCCCCAGATGGTGCCATAGTGGTCATCGAAGCCACGGTTGCAGGGATATGTGTCAAGAGGAGCAAAGGGCGCATTGTTGAATGTGTTCTGATGCGAGAGCCACAGAAGTTGCTGCTCGTTGGAGCCGATGCTCTGAGTGAGCGAGAGGTGCCACTTGCCGCTCATGGCGGTTCGGTAACCAGCTCCCTTGAGTACTTCTGCCACTGTGACGCAGTTTTTCGTCAGGCTGCGCCCCATGGCCGTGATGCCGCAGGTGTGGGGGTAGCATCCCGTCAGGAGTTGTGCGCGCGAGGGGCAACTGCGCCCGCTGTTGTAGAATTGTGCGAAGCGGACGCCGTGGTTGGCCATGGCATCCAGATTCGGAGTGTTGATTTCGCCGCCGAAGCAGCCCATGTCGGAGTAGCCCATGTCATCGACTACAACCAACAGGATGTTGGGTTTCTGTACGTTTTGTCCAGCCAGCACTGCAGGCAATGCGGCGGATGCNGCCAGCGCAACGTGTCTGTAGAGTTTCCNGTTCAATGAGTCCATTTGCTAAAGAAAGAATAATNATATGGTTTAGGTAATTAAATGCAAATGTAATGAGAATGAGGCAATATAGAGTGCTTCGTTGCGTTAATGTATGTTAAAGCTACGTGTGGTTTCTTGTTTCGTGCCAATGAAAAGCGCTCGATTGGACTTTCTGCGTTACACTTCCTGTTANTTTTAATGAAGAAAGCAGACGAAGTGAGCCCTTGTTTGTACTATATCAACCTAAAATCTTGTAGAGTTATGCTTTTTTGNTTATCTTTGTTCGCGAATAACATAAATTATGACGCACAATGAAGAGGAAATACATACTGGCTGTAGCCTTTTTGGTCTGTATCGGTGTAAGAGCAGACTTTGCATTTCGGGAAGGACTAATAGCCGACATCACTCCACGCGGCTGGCTCCGTGAGTTTCTGATACGCCAAAAGACAGGCCTGACAGGGCACGCGGAGGCATTGTCTTATCCCTACAACACCTGCCTGTGGGCAGGAGAGATACCGCGCAACGGCAACTACGGACAGGACTGGTGGCGCTACGAGCAAACGGCCTACTATACTGACGGCTTAATCCGTCTGGGCTACTTGCTCGATGACGAGGAACTCATAGCGAAAGGCGAAGCCGGCATCAAATACACTATGGCGCATCCGCAGACCAATGGACGTCTGGGCTCCAGTGTCATCAGCAGCCTGTGGCCACAGGCCGTGTTCTGGCGTGCAATGAAGGCATACGCTGATGTGCATGGCGCCGCAACCATCAAGACGGCATTGCGACGGAACTACAACACCATGACGACCAACGATCTAACAAACGGACGGCGGCACATACTCAATCTCGAAGGTCTGCTTTGGTATTATGGCGAAACAGGCACCGGCGCCTTTCTCAACAAAGCCGAAGCGGCATACAAGGCCGGCGGTTTTGAGTTCGATGCAACACAAGCCGGAAGTCCGGACTACATCTACTTGCATGGCGTCACCTATAGCGAGATGCTGAAAATACCCTTATTGCTTTATGCCTATTCCGGCAAGCAGGAGTATCTGGACATCGCCATGAATGCTGAACGCAAGCTCGAACGGGACCATCTGTTGCCGGATGGTGTGCCCACCAGTGCAGAATATACGTTGGGGCGCGACATAGACATTGCCCATGAGACGTGCGACATTACCGACTATACATGGTCACTCGGCTATTTCCTCTCTGTCACGGGCGATGCCGAATGGGCCGACCGCATAGAGCGTGCCATTTTCAACGCCGCCCCAGGTGCCGTAACCGCGAATTTCGATGCAGTGCAGTATTTTTCGTCAGTCAACCAAGTGGTGTGTACCGGGACATCGGATAACAACTTTTTCAAGCGCGGCTCTACATGGATGGCCTATCGCCCTACGCATGAAACGGAGTGTTGTGCCGGCAATATGCATCGCATGATGCCCAACTTCGCTTCCCGGCTATGGATGCGCGGAAAGGACAATGCAATAGTGGCAGCCATGTATGCGCCCAGCGAGATAGACTTTAAGGTGGACGACACGGCCTGCCATATTGCCGAGGAGACTTATTATCCCTTTTCCGGCGACATTACCTTCCGCTTTTCGTTATCCCAGCCCACGCGCTTCCCCTTTGTGCTGCGCATACCGGGTTGGTGTACACATTATGTCCTCTCTGTCAATGGTAAGGCTGAGAACTGTACATATGCCCCGGGCAGTTTCGCAACCCTGACACGCGAATTCCGCGACGGCGATGTGGTGACTCTCTCCATGACCATGACGCCCAGGGTGGTGGAGGCGGCCAATAGGCAAGGTAAATATGTGGAGTGCGGCCCGCTCCTGATGGCATACCCCGTGCCGGCTACTGTGACCGAGGACAAAGCTGTCTACAGCAACATGAACGGCAAAGTGCCGGGCGATGGTTTCAAGTGTTGGAGTATGACACCCGACGGCCCTTTCAATTACGCCATTAACACCGATGCCGAGACGCTTGAACTCAAAGTGGATGAACAGAAATTGCAGACGGCCTATCCTTTTGAACTTGACGGCACACCTCTTTCGGTGGAGCTGCCTGTACGCACCATCACATGGAACTTGGAAAAGGGACGCTATAACCCCATCCTGCCTGCATCCGAGAGCATGACTTTGGGTCAAGAACAGACCACCGTCCGGCTGGTTCCTTATGGCGCCGCCAAATTGCGCGTCACCGTCTTTCCCGATGCTTTGCGTCGTGGTAGCAAGACGCTCACAGAGCAGCTGCTGATTAATCCCGATTTCGAACTCCTTTCGGCCGGGAGACCTAACTATGGCGGCGTGGAGCAGAAGACGCTAAAGCCCTACGGATGGATTGTCCGAGGCACGTTGCCGGGCAACAGCTATGGCATCAACCACGATGCCATCAACCATTATGGCGAAAACGTATGCTGGTTCAATACACGTCCTTTCCCGTTGGATTTCCAACTCTATCAGACCATACCGGCCTCCAAGCTGCGGGCCGGAACATATCGTGTAGGCTGCCTGCTGTGGTGCCAGAAAGGGCAGCTGGGCACTTGTCGGCTTTTTGCCAACGACAACGTGCAGTATTTCGGAAAGGAGAGCGACTATGACAAGAATCTGGTGCAGGGCGAAAATGCTACTTTTGCCGGACATACAGGCACCGCAGGCAGTCCTTTCCGACTTGAAGAGATGATGGTGGAGGTGACCGTGAAGGACGGCGAGAGTATTCAGCTTGGCATCCGTACCAGCAAGCTGAAGGCCGACGGCACCGAAGCAACAGGCAGTGAGGCGACAGGGTGGTTCAAAGTCGACCATTTCAGTATAGAGCGTGTGGAAGAAGGTGAAGACGGCCTCTCCCGGCTCCTTCGTGATGAATGCAAGGCCACACANGTGTACGACCTACATGGCCGCCCCGTATATGGTCCGCTCCGCGATGGCATCTTTGTGGTGGGCGGCAAAAAGGTGGCCTACTGATGTACTGAATAAACGAGCAGTGAGGCAGAGAATCCTAACANGACAGGCCATGTGTGCCATCTTNTTTCTCGGCTGTAGGCAACCTCTGTNGTGAAGTGCGAAATGGCGTGTCGTGTTAGGATTCTCTGCCTCGCTGTCTTCTTTAATCTTGCCTTTCCTTGTGGCCCGTAGTGACGTAGATGTGTCCTTTTAGGCGTTGTGGGGCAGGGCGGCCTTCCAGGTCGTGGTAGGCCGCGGTCTGCTGTGTGGCTTGGGGGATGCTGAGGGCATCTTCGTTGCTGAACATGAGAACGGCAGAGAAGGCCTCGGCTTCTTCCGTGCGTTGGAAAGTACCGGTCAGTGTATAGCCGTTTTGCGTCACGGAGTGCGGTTTGTCCTCTGTGATGCGAACGTTCTCCAATGTGATGGGTGCTGCCAGCGGGTCGGTGGGATAAATGCGATATGGTTCGCCTGCTGCCATCTCGCTGACAGCTTCGTATTCGGGGACTTGAGGAGTAGCAGAGTCGTTGCGCGACAGATTAGGCCCGGTCGGGATGAGCCGCTCCACCTTGGTGCCGACACCGAATATGTCNCGGATGTCAACTGCATTCAGGCTGAAGGGTAGGCAAACGAATTGCCATTCGCCGCTCCGGAATGACTTGTCGAGCACCACCTTATTAGTATATGCGCGCGGGAGAATGTCGTTGTCGTTGGCAGAGGCGGCGTAGGCAACGGGCAGGTCGGACACCTTCCAGGTGCGGACAAGATCAACGTAGAACTTGCCGTAGTTGCTGCCATTGACGGCATTGGCTGCCGCTCCATAGCCACTCTTCACGCCAATCTCCAGACTTTCGCCTTCGCCCACNTCAATGTCAAGCGACATTTCGTTTACACGGCCATTGGTNGTGTTGGCNGACAGNCCGGCGAATGTGGCCTCTTCGCCCGATGTCAGCAGCGACTTGTCGTAGTTGTTTTCCGTACCGTAGTACTGCACGCTGCATTTGTTGCCGGCCTGGCCGTAGAGGCGTGCCACCCCCAGCTTTGTCTGGTATTGCCACATGCGTCCGTTCACTTCGTAGACGCCGGGGGTCAGCTTCTCGGCAGGGATAGTCTGATAGAGTCGGAAGTCGTTGGGGATGACGTTCGACTTGCTTGCCACGTAGCCGGCATATTTCCATTCCAGATTGGTTCCGTCCGAGACGCCGCCGAAGTCGTCCGTCCAGGCATTGCTCTGCCAGCCGTAAATGGGGCCGTTGTCAACTTCGTTCACCACTTGCTTCTTGTTCCAGTCGTAGGTGATGCCCTTGGGGTTCTTTTCGAAGTTGTAGTTGGTCAGTGTAAGGTCGCAGAACTCATCTTGTGTTATGGGGCGTTCCACCAGTTTCTCCACACGGAAGTCATCCACAACGAAGTAACCTGCGCCATTTTTGTCCGTACCCTGATTGGTGCTATTGGTGCGGATGCCGAGCAGCAGGTCATCGCCTTCCTGAAGGGTGATGCAGACCACCATGCGTTGCATGTTCATGGCAGATGTCAGGCCGCCGGCGTGGCAGGCGAAAGAGGTGCGGTAGTCCGTGTAGGTCAGATTGTCGTAGCCCGAAGTGGCGTTGCGATAGTATGGTTCGTTGGTCCAGTACTGCACGTTGCAGTTGTCGCCTCGCTGGTTGTCGGCGAAGAGGCAAGCGGTGCCATAATAGTCCTTCTCCACCCACATGCGGCAGGACACTTTGTAGATGCCGGCGCCGAGTTTTTCGGCAGGAATGTGCTGGTGCAGTCTGAGGGGTGTGACGATGGTGCTGCCGGTGGCGGGTTTGCAGACGTAGGCCTGAAGGCCGTCCATGCCTTTTGCCTGTTTAGTAATGTTGCGCTGGAGTTTTGTGCCAGACGGCGACTCCAGCCATCCTGTTGGCGGGAGTGTGCTGCCTTGGGTGAAAGNGGCTTCGAACGAAGGGTTGGTGAGGACGCGGCTNGTGATGTCCACAGCCACTGAATTGTTCACCTCGGGCAGTGCTTCGCAGCGTTCCAGCTGTAGTCCGTTCTCCAGTTGTGCAATGCAGCGNGAAGGGTCAACCTCCTGCACGCAGCAGTTGTGTTCGTCNATGGCTTGAATGGCGGCCANAGCCGTTGTTTCGCCCAAGACCATATAGACAGGCTCCATGCGAATGCTGCCATAGGCAATATGGGATGCGGAGAGGCAGACGGGAACCAAGACATTGCGTGCTTCCGTTTCCTTTGGCGTTATGGCACGGTAGGAAATGTTGTACGGTCCTTTTGTCAGGTGGCGCTGCACGTCGCCTTCGTTCTTCACCTGTCCGTTCACGACATAGCGTCCGCAGTTGTGTGAGTCCATGGTGTATGCGCCCCAGGCAATGGGGTCGTCCGCTACTTTCTCTTTCAGGCAGTAGTCCTCCGTCATTACCATGCGTCCCACCATGCGTCGTGCCTCGCGGATGTAGAGTTGGGGCGTGAAGTTCTCATTGTCCTCGTATTCGTCAAGCGGATAGCCCCATAGAAGGTATTCGTTGCGTATCTTCTGCGGCACGCGCGGGTCTGTCCACAGAGCATAGAGGAGTCCTTTCGTGTAGTCCTCGTGCAGTTTGAAGATAGAGTCGCGTTGCTCGTAGGAGGCTTCGGGGTAGTCCCAGCTGTAGCCAATCATGTCGGTAGAGAATGCGCCATNGTTGTTNTTGTCCGTTTTCATGGCATTCNATGAGTTTGGNNCGGACGCGTCTTTCATGTAAGTCCATTTAATGCAGTCGCCGTAGCCGCTCCATCCTTTCTTTTCCATCCAGCGGAAGAGGAGTTCATACTTCGAAGGGTCGTAGTTGTCGGGCATCTTTTCCGTAATGCTGCGGAAGGGTTTCGTCTTTGTCAGCGTGATGCGGAAGTTGTAAGCCTGTATATGGTGGTCGCCTGTCCCCTTTTCGGGCATGGGGTCGCTCATGATGCCCCAGAGGAGTCCGCTCTCGGGCTTGCCGGGCACCACATAGGGGTCAACGCCATCGCAGAATTGATGTTTTGTCAGACATTGTGCGCCGTTCTCCGGTTCGCCATACACTTCGGAGCCTTCGCGTCCGACGGTGTATGAGATGCCTGCGCGTGCCATGAGGTCGCCCTCATAGCTGCAATCGATGAAAACCTTTGCCGCTACGGTACGCTGCGGCGTGACCTTAGGATTTGTGCCGTCCTCCAGAACGATGCTCGTGATGTTATTGCCTTCCTTTTGCGCGCTCACGATGCGCCACTGGTACCAGATGTCCGTGGAGTCCTTGATGTTGGCTTCGGAGAGGAAACTGCGGAAAGTGGCGAGTGCTACTTTAGGCTCGAAGTAGAATTGTGGGGAGGCGATGCCGTAGTGATTGCCGATGCGGCGGTAAAATTCGCGTGCGAAGCCCTTGATGATGCGGCGGTGGCTTGTGCTGTCTCCGATGTCGGTCCATCCCAGTCCACCGGCTGTCATGCCGCCAAGGCGTCGGTGTGGCGATATGAGCAGCACGGATTTGCCTTTCATCTTGGCCGTATAGGCCGCCATGATGCCGGCCGGCGTGCTGCCATAGATGCAGATGTCGTAAGAGGAACTTACCGGGGTTTCGGCGGCACTGACATTGTGCAGCATAAGTGCTGCAAGGATGAACGTCAACAGAGTTTTCATGATTTTCAAGTGTGTATAAGTATATTTTCGGTTTTCTGTTTCTTTGGATAGAGCCTCATGCCCATCGGTATCGCGTTCCGGGTGTGAGAGGTGCTCATCGCACCACTTTTTTCCCATTACTGNTGTAGATNCCGNGTGGAAGCCGANCGTTTTGTGAGCAGCGTTGGCCGTTTAGGTTGTAGAAGCCTTTCGTGAAGGGCCGTNGGGTTGCCGTCACTTGCCGGATGGCATCCGGTGCAGATGCTGACAGCCGCTCGATGCGGAAATTGTCAACACGGAATTTGCCTGTGCGGTTTGTTCCTGTGGGCTGTGTTCCGTCGCCTTTGAGCGAACCGGAGCGGATGCCGAGTTGGAGGTCTTCCCCTTCGTCAATGTTGACCACGACAGAGAGTTCCTGCAACGACTTGCCGTCCACGGCTTCGGGGATGTAAGCGGCAAAGGAGTTGCGCTCTCCGGGAGTGAGATTNTGCTCGTAGGATTGTGCTGCNCCAAAGTATTGCNCCTCGTTGTTGGCAAACAGGCGTCCCTGGCCTTCCNGCCCTTTTTCGCTCCAGAAGAGGCAGCTGATGCGATAGGTGCCGGGTGTCAGCTTTGNCGCGGGAATGGTTTGCGAGAGGCAAAGGTCATTGGGCATGGGGGTGAGTCCTGCAGGCGTGAAGGCACAATGGTTNTGTCCNTGCATGCCGTCGGTCTTGCCGTAGATGCCGCTGTTGGTCAAAGAGTAGTTGCCGGAGCAGTGGAGTTGCCAGCCGTAGGGAACGGCATTGCGCACTGTTGTGCCGGCGGCAGGTTCTCCTGCCGCTTTGTACTCNAAGTCGGGATTGACGAGGAGTTCGCGCGTCAGGGANTCGGGGTCGGACTTTGGCAGGTCGCCGAGACGTCGTATNGTGAAGTGGTCAAGCTTGAACCATCCTGTCTCGTCGGTCTGGGTGCCACTGTTGCTGATGCAGCCGGTTTTGATGCCGACGGTGAGGTCTTCGCCCTCTTCCACCGGTAGCACCACGCGCATCGGGTGCATGATGGTATGCGTCTCGTAGCCCGCCTTGTATCCGGCAAACGAAGCCACTTCGTCTTCCTTTAGGATGTTGTCGTAGTCGCTCTTGCCTGCATAGTATTGGACGTGGTTGTTGGCAAAGAGCCGGCATGATCCGCGCTTGCCGGATTGGTTCCAGAGCCAGCATCCGACTTCGTAGNTTCCGGGCTCTATTTTGCTNGCAGGTATGGTTTGATAGAGACGGNAATCCTTGGGNATAGGTTTTGCCTTGAACCAGCAGACGGAGCCGCCATCGTTGTAGTTGATGGANCCGTCGCTGTTGCTGATGCCGTAAGAGTTGCCGCTCATTGTGCCTTCGAGGGTCCATCCGTAAGGCACACCGCGTTGCAGGCCGCCCACGGGATTGGTCATGATGGAGGATCCGCTTTTGTAGAGTTCGAAGTCAGGGTTCACGAGAAGTTCTTTCGTTAGCTCAAGGTCTTCCGCATTGGTGCGGCGATAGACAATCTGGCTGATAACGATGGCNGGGTTCATGGCAAAGAAGCGCAGCGTNTGGTTCTTGGTGGTTGTTGCCTTGTAGGAGAAGCGTGCCTCGGCATAGCCGTGCATGACGTTGTCGCTCCACACGTTGGTTTCGGCATTGCACTTGATGTTATTGACGGTGACATTGCCTGCCGTGGTGCCTGTCACAGTGGCCATGCCCACGTTGAGGTTATTGGTTGTGGTGATGGGGAAGGTGGGCAGGCAGCGCACGATAATCTGGTATGTCCCTTTCTCCACGGGCAGAGTGTAGTCAACATACGGTGCCTTGGAGCGTGTGCTCGACGTGGTGTAGGTGGTGTAGTCGATGGGCCAGACGGTGATGCTTTTGTCTCCTACGCCGAGGTTGTCGATGGTTTGCCAATTTCCGCGCGAAGCGGTGTATTCCTGGGCGGGAATGTAGTGATAACCTTCATCGAAGAGTTCGCCCTTCACATTGTTCACATCCGAAGGCGATGCTGTGTATGGCATGCCGAACTGGTTGCCGGTGTCGCTGGCATTGGGCGATTTGTCCATCATGCCGGCCCATTTGCCGCCGGCAGTACGGTTGTTATATATATCAGTAAGGTACAGGATGTCGTTGTAGCCTTGTCGTGCCAGTGCTGCGTACTGCATGCTGCGGGTGCGGTTGCCAATGCCGGCGTACCAGTAGCTGAGTTTTGAACCAAGTATTTTCAGGTTTTGTCCGGCAGTGGCCACGATGGGGTAGGTCATCAGTTCGAAGTAGGCATCTTGCAATCGCTCGGGCATGCAGGCGGCAAGAGCTTGAACGCGCAGCGAGAGTGCCTGATAGTCTTTGATGCGTTGCTCCATTTCCTGTGTAGTGAAGGTCACGTCGTAGACGGTTTCCGGTTTGCTTTGTGCCGCGAGTCGGTAGTGTTCGAGTCGGAGGGCGGCCATCTCGTCGGCAAAGTCTTCGCCGAAGGTCTTTGCTGCCCACCAGCGACTGAACTTCCATGCCTTTTCCGGCGTCCAGCCGTCAACGTTCCATGCCAGTTCCATGCAGAACTCAAACTCTGCCTCGGCAGGCTTTATGTCGCCCACGTTAATCATCCAGAAGCGCTGCATGCCGTTCTGGTATGCCTTGCAAAGTTCGTAGCTGATGAGTGATGGCGAGATGGTGGAGAGCCAGATGTAGGAGCAAGGGTTGCCGAGGTAGGAGAGGTGATAGTAGATGCCATGTCCGCCGCTGCGCCGTTTTTCGGTGGCGGTGGGCATTTGGCGGATGTAGCCGTAGTTGTCATCCACCCAGCACATCNTCACGTCGTCGGGGATGTTCAGCCCGGCGTTGTAGAGCGTGAGGGCCTCCTTGTAGGGGATGTATATCTGNGGCACTTTTGTCGGGTCNCCGCCGAGCGAGTCGGCAATGATTTTTCTTTGTGCGGCGATNATGTNCGCCAGTCCTTTCAGTTGGGCATCCTGTCCTTCGTAGCCCAGCAGAGGCACGTCCTGGAGGCCACGCATGCCGATGTCGTAGATACCCTCATAGCCACGTGCTTCGCCGGCACGCTTTGCCCAGTAGTCGGTGCAGCCGTCGGGGTTGAGGGCAAAGGAGAAGTTACCGCTGTTGTTGCCGCTCTTGAAGCGCGACCACTCCCAGAGGTTGTCGCGCAGCATGCTGTCGCCGCTACTCATGACGATGGCCCATGCCTTGGCCAGCCGTTTGTTCTCTTCGAGCGACCAGAACGCTCTCGAAGAGCCGTGCTTGGCAGGCCACAGACAGTTGGCGCGGAGGCGCAGCAGCAGTTCCATGACCTTCTCGTAGGTGCCGGGACCGATGTTGTTGTATGCCTTGTCGATGGTCTTCCTTGCCCAGGGGAGCAAGGCCCAGTCTTCGTCGTTGATGAAGAGACCCCGGTATTGGACGGACGGCTTTTCCACTTCCGTTCGGTTGCCCGATACGTATATTGCGGACATAGGAGCCGGCTCGACGTCCGCCCACCAGATGTAGGGTGAAACGCCGAGGCGTCGGCTTATTTCGAAAAGNCCNTATGCTGTGCCGCGTGGTGTGCCGCCCATCACCACGAGTGCTTGGCTGATGCCTTCGGCGGGGTTGTCTATGCGTTGCAGGGCNTATGCTTCCCACACGCCGGTNAGCCCTGTGGTGTCTACTTTGCCGTCGGCTATCAGCGCGTCAATCAAAGNGGACTGGCCGATGGTGCCGGCAATGACGGGCATGTCGCCGCTTTTGAGATTGTTTTGCAGTGCAGGCTGGCGCCCCGTGATGGTCTTGATGTCCCGGATGACGCAGCGGGCCACGGTGCTAACAACTTCTGCATCGCCCGGGTCAACAACAAAGACAGCCGTGCTGCCACTGCCGACGAGTGGAAAGCCGCCGGGCGTCTGACTGATTTCAAGGTCTGCTTTAGCCTGTCCTGCGCCGAGGATGGTGAGGCAAAGTGCCAAAAGCGCTTTGGTGAGGTGTCGTTCTGTGGTCATAATTATGTTTTAGCTGGACAAAATTAGCAAAAAAAGTCTGCTCGATGCGCAAGAAAAGTACAAAAAATGAGGTGGAGAGCGAAAAAAGGTGTAGAAAGGAGGAAGGGGAAGGTCTTTGTCGTCCAAAAGAAGCTCACTCTGCCCGCGCCTCACCGTCCGACTCCCGCAGTTAGCGAGTATAAACAAAAGCAATGGCCGGAGCATAACAGATATGTCCGGCCATCGAATGGTCCGTGGAAAGGTGTGTCTGCCACCGGTCGTCTGCCATCATGATTCCCGGAGTCGTCTCTCTGTCATTCCTTTTCCCTTGGGAAGGCAGAAATGCGGAGGCGTGCCGCACCCATGGGAATGAGGGTGATGGGAGTGGTCTTTGCTGCTCGTGGCGCCCATTTGGTGGGGAGGAAATCGGTCATGCCGGTTGCATCGAAGCCCCACGAGGGAATCTGTCTGCCAATGGCGGTGAATTGAAGCGGGCAGTTTTCTTGCGTGAAGGGCAGCTCGTTGGCGGGATAGGCTTTCTTCTGTACGTTGAAGTCCTGCGGCAGGTTGTGTTCATCGACTACTATGCCGTAGTTCCAGTCGCTCTTGGCCCGTAGCACATAGCAAGGCCACAGCGAGGCATCTACTCCCGCCTGCCAGTGGGAGTCGTCCTGTACGAACTCGGGGTCGCGGCTGTCGTGTTCCTCATATTCCTCATCAATTTTGAGCGAGAGAGTAAGAGGGCCGTAGTCGATGCTGACGCACGACTTGTTTTGCTGCCAGACGGTGGAGCGCACCGTCATGGGCAGACGGAGGGAGACGACATCGCCTTCCTGCCATTCGCGCAGGATGCGCACATATCTTCCTGCTGCCTCCGCAATGGTTTGGGTTTCACTGTTCACGCAGACAGATGCTCCTTCGGCCCAGGCGGGGATGCGCAGGTAGAGAGGGAAGGAGGCAGGCCGTTCGGGGTGGAGGGTGAACCGGATAGTCTCGTCGAAGGGATAGTTGGTGGTCTCTTCCATGCGGAGCGAGATGCCGTCGGCCACTTTTGCCGTTGTCTCGTTGGCGGCATAGAGCATTGCGGCAAGCCCGTTGTCGGCGGTTGCCATGACGAGATGTTCGGCGAAGTAAGGCCACCCCATGCCGTGATTGTGCTGGCAGCATCGCGAACTGAAGGGGCTCATGGACAGCATTCCGCGCAACGCATTGTCAATGCTGGGCGCGTGGTTCTTCTCGTCGCTGATGGCCATGTTTGCCGATGTGATGTATCGAAGGGCCCGCATGTCGGGGGTGAGTGCAGCCGGCAGGGAGTTGAAGGCGACGTTCTCGCAGTGGTCGGCCCAGAAGATGTCGCCGGTGATGCCCATCAGAATCTCGTCGCTTGCCATCTGCTCTACTATGGCGCAGGTCTCGGCACCGTTGCGCGGGTCGTAGTATCCGTTACGGGCATTCTCGTCGGCAGCGTACATGCCGCCCGGCATCTGTCCGTAGCGCAGGCGCATTTCGTGGTGTGCGTTGTAGGTGGCCTGCAAGTGCTCGGTGTTGCCCGAATACAGGTAGTAGGTGGCTGGTTCGCGGAAGCCTTGCGCCACGTTCACTCCGTGATAATTGGGCAGGTTGCCTTGCATGGTCCAGTCGGAGGTGGCGCGATGGAGTTTGTCGATGAGTGGCAGTATGGACTTATCGCCGTTTCTGTTGTAGAGCCAGAGCACGCTCCAGAGGTTGTCACCGCCGCGTTTCTCCTGCCAGAGCCCTTTCAGAAACTTGCTGTCGTCGATGGTCAGCTCCCACTTGAAGTGCCGGTTCATGGCTGTCAGCACTCGGGACTTGCNGGTGGCTTCGTAGTAAGTCTGCATAGCCCAAAGCATCGGCATCTTGGCCCATAGGTCGGGACTTGAACCGTCATATCCGTCGGGACCGAGACGCCCGTTCGAACTCTGGTTGTTGAGCACAGCGTTGATCCATGTCTCCACCTCGCGTTTCATGGCGTCATCGTTCAGGATGAAAGCCAGACTACTGTAGCCTCTGAGCCAATAGGGCACCTCTTCCCATCCGTGGTCGCCCTGATTGGAGAGCCATTGGTTGTTGTTCTTGTCGAGCCAGGCACTGACGGAGCCAAGTTGTCCGTTCAGTCCGTCGCGTTGCAGCTCGAGATACTTGCGGAGCCAGCCTTTAGGCTGAACGTTGCCGACCGGCAGCTTCAAGAGCGGAACCTGTTGCAGCGGTTGACGGAAGTTCGTGTAGTTCACGCTGTTTTGCTCGCGGTCGGGNCTNTCGACGATGGTGGTCTGTGCATGACTGCCGGTGGCGAGCAGCACAGCNGCCAGNAGAGTGATGATCTTGTTCATGCGCTTGTGCATTGGAGTGTCATTTGCAGAAAAGTTTTTTGCCTTGTGTGATGACGATGCCTCGATGGCTTGTGTCGTCC
>WFLX010306619.1_pt1 | contig 15851 bp, 16 predicted proteins | sample 4967041 | NCBI WGS metagenome assembly WFLX01 (sample SAMN12857096, study PRJNA449069) | gut metagenome | isolation source: stool from male and female vole | host: Microtus ochrogaster | place: USA:Florida | collected 2017 | reverse complement strand
TTTTTCTTGGCGGCGCGGCTGAAGAGGTTGGTGCCGATTACGACGCCCTTCAGCGAGGGAGTAGCTTTGAGGGAAGCGTCCTTCACGTCGCCGGCCTTGTCGCCGAAGATTGCGCGGAGGAGTTTTTCCTCGGGGGTGGGATCGCTCTCACCCTTGGGGGTAATCTTACCGATCATGATGTCGCCGGGAACTACATGAGCGCCTACACGGATGATACCGCGGTCGTCGAGGTCCTTGGTGGCGTCTTCGCTCACGTTGGGGATGTCGGAGGTGAGTTCCTCCATGCCTCGCTTGGTTTCGCGCACTTCGAGGGAGTACTCGTCGACGTGAACGGAGGTGAGGATGTCGTCGCGCACCACACGTTCGTTGAGCACGATTGCGTCCTCATAGTTATATCCCTTCCAGGGCATGAACGCTACCTTGAGGTTGCGGCCGAGGGCGAGTTCGCCGTTCTGGGTGGCGTAGCCTTCGGTGAGAATATCGCCGGCCTTGACGCGCTGTCCGCGGGTGCAGATGGGGCGCAGGTCGATTGTGGTGCTCTGGTTGGTTTTGCGGAACTTGGGAATATGGTATTCCTTGACAGCGTCCTCGAAGGCTACGAATTCTTCCTCTTCGGTGCGGTCGTAGCGGATGCGGATCACGGTGGCGTCGACGAACTCGATGACGCCGTCGCCTTCGGCGGTGATCTGAGTGCGGCTGTCGCGGATAAGCTGTCCTTCAATGCCGGTGCCTACGATGGGAGCCTCGGTGGTCATCAGAGGAACTGCCTGACGCATCATGTTGGAGCCCATCAGCGCACGGTTTGCGTCGTCGTGTTCCAGGAANGNAATCNNCGATGCGGCGATAGATGCAATCTGAGTGGGGGATACGTCCATGAGTTCNATCTGAGCCGGGGNCACCACGGGGAAGTCGGCGTCCTTGCGGGCCTTGACGGTCTTGCGGATAAAGGTGCCGTCGTCGTTGAGGGGTGCGTTACCCTGGGCGATGGTCTTTCCTTCTTCCACTTCTGCGGTGAGGTAAACCACTTCGTCGTTGTTGAGGTTCACCTTGGCGTCCTTGACTTCGCGGTAGGGAGTTTCGATGAAGCCGAGGTCGTTGATTTTTGCGTACACGCAGAGGGAGGAAATAAGGCCGATGTTAGGACCTTCCGGAGTTTCGATGGGGCACAGACGGCCGTAGTGGGTGTAGTGCACGTCGCGGACCTCGAAGCCGGCACGCTCGCGTGAGAGGCCGCCGGGGCCAAGGGCCGACATACGGCGCTTATGGGTAATTTCTGCCAGCGGGTTGGTCTGGTCCATGAACTGCGACAGGGCGTTAGTGCCGAAGAAGGAGTTGATTACGCTGGAGATTGTCTTGGCGTTGATGAGGTCGGTGGGGCTGAAGTCTTCGCTGTCGCGGACATTCATGCGCTCGCGGATGGTGCGTGCCATGCGGTTGAGGCCCACGCCGAACTGGTTGTAGAGTTGCTCGCCGACGGTGCGCACACGGCGGTTGGACAGGTGGTCGATATCGTCCACATCGGCGCGGGAGTTGATGAGCTCGATGAGGTAGCGGATAATGGCCACGATGTCCTCCTTGGTCAGGACGCGGACGTCGTCGGGTATGTCGAGGTTGAGCTTGCGGTTGATGCGGAAGCGGCCCACGTCGCCCAGGTCGTAACGCTTCTCGGAGAAGAAGAGGTTGTTGATAACCTCGCGCGCGGAAGCGTCGTCGGCAGGTTCGGCGTTGCGAAGCTGGCGATATATGTACTGCACGGCTTCTTTTTCGCTGTTGGTGGGGTCCTTCTTGAGGGTTTCGAAGATGATGGCGTAGTCGTTGGTGTTGGCCTCTTCTTTATGGAGGAGGATGTGGCTTACGCCGGAGTTGAGGATCTTTTCGATGTTCTCTTCGTCGATAACGGTCTCGCGCTCGAGGATGCTCTCGTTGCGCTCGATGGAAGTTACTTCGCCCGTATCTTCATCGGACATATCTTCGATCCAGGTCTTGAGGACGCGGCCGGCAAGCTTGCGGCCGATGGCTTTCTTGAGGTTGGTTTTGTTCACCTTAACTTCTTCCGCAAGGCCGAACACCTCGATGATGTCCTTGTCAGATTCCAGGCCGATGGCGCGCATCAGGGTGGTTACGGGGAGTTTCTTCTTGCGGTCGATGTAGGCGTACATCACGTTGTTGATGTCCGTAGCGAACTCAATCCACGAGCCCTTGAAGGGGATGATACGCGCGGAGTAGAGCTTGGTACCGTTGGCGTGGGTGCTCTGACCGAAGAACACGCCGGGGGAGCGGTGAAGCTGAGACACAACGACACGCTCGGCGCCATTGATTACAAAGGTTCCCTTCTCGGTCATGTAAGGAATCTGACCGAGATAGACGTCCTGTATTTGAGTGCCGAAATCCTCGTGGTCGGGGTCGTTGCAGGAGAGCTTGAGTTTCGCCTTCAGGGGTACGCTGTAGGAATAGCCACGCTCAAGACATTCCTCGATGCTGTACCGCGGGGGGTCGATGTAGTAGTCGAGAAACTCAAGCACGTAGTTATTGCGCGTGTCCGAGATGGGGAAGTTTTCGGCAAACACTTTATAAAGTCCCTCTTTGGTGCGCTTTTCGGGAGGGGTGTCCAGCTGGAAGAAGTTCTTGAACGACTTTAGCTGCACCTCCAGAAAGTCAGGGTAAGGAAGGGGGTTCTTTACCGAAGCAAAGTTTATGCGGGGTTTTTCTATCAAATTTGACATCTATAGAGATTTTGTAGCCGTGAAATTGGAAATCATGCCTGATGGCGCGATGACAGGCAACCGCGGGAAGGCGGTAGAGGAATATTGACAAAAACCGTGCCAATATGCCTAAGAAAAACCGTGGGAAACGGAGAAAAATACTGAAATGTTCACACGGAATCCTGCTGTGGGAGTCCGCAGCAGGTCGCGTCGCGTTTTATGACGCAAAAGGTTAAGAATTCCCCGGGAGGGGATATTCTTAACCTAATGCCCTGATTAACAGGCAATATTATTTAAGTTCAACCTTAGCGCCAACTTCTTCGAGCTGAGCCTTGAGNGCTTCAGCGTCAGCCTTGGCGAGGCCTTCCTTCACTACAGAGGGAGCACCGTCAACGAGTTCCTTAGCTTCCTTGAGGCCAAGACCGGTGAGTTCCTTCACGAGCTTAACGACCTTCAGTTTCTCTGCACCGGCAGAGGCGAGTACTACGTCGAAAGAAGTCTTTTCTTCTACAGCGGGACCAGCTGCGGGGCCGGCTGCAACAGCTACAGCTGCAGCTGCGGGTTCGATGCCGTATTCCTCCTTGAGGATCTGTGCGAGTTCGTTTACTTCCTTTACGGTGAGGTTTACGAGTTGTTCAGCAAAAGCTTTGAGATCTGCCATTGTTGTATGGTTTTTGTTTGTTTGTTATTCTTTAAATTAATTTTCTTTCTGCGAAAGGGTTTCGAGGATGCCATGGAGCTTGGAGCCGCCGCTGGTAAGAGCGGAGATAACGTTCTTGGCCGGGCTCTGGAGGAGGGCCACAACGTCGGCGATAAGTTCGTGCTTGCTCTTGATGGCTGCCAGAGCGTCGAGCTGGTCAGCGCCCAGGTAAACGGTTTCTTCAACGTAAGCGCCTTTGAGCTTGGGAAGGGTGTCGCCTTTCTTAACGAAGTCCTTCAGGAGCTTGGCGGGAGCATTACCCACGTTGGTGCACATCAGAGAGGTTGACTCCTTCAATGCGGGGTAAAGTTCGGAGAAGTCGCCGTCGAGCGATTCGAGTGCCTTGTGAAGCAGAGTGTTTTTAACGACCATGAGCTTGATGTCGGCCTTGAAGCAGGCGCGGCGGAGCTCAGCNGTCTTTTCAGCATTAAGTCCGGCGGTTTCTACCAGGTAGAAGCCATTGTAATCCTTAATGGTGTCAGCGATAGCGCTGATGATGGTTGCTTTATCTTCCTTTTTCATTTGTTGTCGGTTTTAAAGATTAAGCCTCAACAGTCTTGGGGTCAACCTTGACGCCCGGACTCATGGTGCTGGAAAGATAAATGCTCTTGATGTATGTGCCCTTAGCGGTGGCTGGTTTGAGCTTGATCAGAGTGTTGATGAACTCCTTGGTGTTGTCGCGCATGGCTTCGGGGGTGAATGAAACCTTGCCGATTGAGCTGTGAACGATACCGTTCTTGTCAACCTTGAAGTCGATCTTACCCTTCTTAACCTCTTCGACGGCCTTGGCGACATCCATGGTCACNGTACCGCTCTTGGGGTTAGGCATCAGACCGCGGGGACCGAGGATACGGCCCAGGGCACCAATCTTACCCATGATGGCAGGCTGAGTGATGATTACGTCAACATCGGTCCAGCCACCTTTGATTTTTTCAATATATTCGTCGAGGCCTACGTAGTCTGCTCCGGCTGCCTTGGCAGCTGCTTCTGCATCGGGAGTGCAGAGAACCAGAACACGTACCTGCTTGCCGGTTCCGTAAGGAAGCGTAACGACGCCGCGAACCATCTGATTGGCTTTGCGGGGGTCTACGCCCAGACGTACGTCGATATCCAGCGAAGCGTCGAACTTGGTGAAAGTGATTTCCTTCACTTTTTCTACGGCTTCTGCCAAGGTGTAAGCTTTCCCTGCTTCAAGCTTGGATAANGCCAACTTNTGNTTNTTTGTAAGTTTACTCATATCAAGTGAAGTTATTAATTGTTAGCGGGAAATTCTCCTTTGACGGTGATACCCATACTTCTGGCTGTACCGGCAACCATCTTCATTGCAGCATCTACGGTGAAGCAGTTCAAATCGGGCATTTTGTCCTCAGCGATTGTACGCACTGCATCCCAGGTGATTTCGGCAACCTTCTTACGGTTGGGCTCCTTCGAACCGCTCTTGATGTGAGCAGCTTCCTTGAGCTGAACCGCAACAGGAGGAGTCTTCACTACGAAGTCGAAAGACTTGTCGCTGTAGTAAGTGATTACGACAGGAAGAATCTTACCGGCTTTGTCCTGGGTGCGGGCATTGAATTGCTTGCANAANTCCATGATGTTGATGCCCTTNGANCCCAGNGCGGGNCCTACAGGAGGNGAAGGATTNGCNGCACCACCTTTGATCTGCAGTTTGATTTGTCCAGCAATTTCTTTAGCCATTGGTTTCTAATCTTAAAAATTAATACTTTGCATGCATTCACACAGAAGGCCTCACGCGTAACACCATGAGGCCGCCGGGCTTATTCACGCTCTACTTCGGCGTAGTCCAGATCCAGAGGGGTCTTGCGGCCAAAAATCTTGACCATGACACGCACCTTGCGCTTGTCGGTGTTCACTTCCTCCACCACAGCCTGGAATCCCTTGAAGGGACCATCGGCTACCTTTACCTGTTCGCCGACCATGAAGTCGGGCACTGCGTCGGGGTTGCTGAGTTCGTCGGCAGCGCCGAGCATGCGCATCACTTCGCCCTCACGCAGGCGCTCGGGGTCGGAACCCTTTTCGCGGCCGCGAAGGAAGTCGATGACATTGGTGGTGTTGGTGAGTTCGTAAATGACTTCGCCGGTAGGAATAGCCTCAATAAAAACGTAACCCGAGTAGAGGTTACGGTCCTTAATGCTCTTCTTGCCGTTTTTCAAGGTCATCACCTTCTCGGTGGGAATGAGTACCTGAAAGACGAAGTTACCGAGGTCGGAATTCTTCATTGCTCCCTCAATAATTTCTTTAACCTGCGCTTCCTTTCCGCTGATGGCACGCAGCACGTACCATCCGCGCACAGGACGTTTCTTTTCCTGCCTGTCGGTTGCGGGGTTATCCTTTTTAGTTTTCGTTGCCACTTTGAGAGAAGTTTTAGGGGTACTACAAGCTGTAGATCAGGTGCATCAGTCGGTCAACAACCTGGTCGATGACCAGGATAATCAGAGCGATTATTACGGAAGCTATCATCACAATGATTGCTGACTTGATGAGCTGCTTTCTGGATGGCCAGGAAGTCTTATAACGGAGTTCGTTGTAGGCTTCTTCTATAGTCGAGAGTAGTTTCTTCATTGTTTTTTTCTTTTGCACGGGTTGAGAGACTCGAACTCCCGACACCTGGTTTTGGAGACCAGTGCTCTACCAACTGAGCTAAACCCGTATATTACCGGCATCCGGGTGCATCACGCGGATGCCGGTTGTGACAGACTAAGAATTAGTCGAGGATTTCGGTGATCTGACCGGAACCAACGGTGCGGCCACCTTCACGGATAGCGAAGCGGAGACCCTTGTCGCAAGCAACGGGGTTGATGAGCTTCACGGTGATTTCTACGTGGTCGCCGGGCATTACCATTTCGCGGTCAGCGGGGAGGGTGATTTCACCGGTAACGTCGAGCGTACGGATGTAGAACTGGGGACGATAGTGGTTGTGGAAGGGAGTGTGACGGCCGCCTTCTTCCTTCTTAAGGATATAAACGGAAGCCTTGAACTCGCTGTGGGGCTTAACCACACCCGGGTGGCAGATAACCATACCACGCTTGATTTCCTTCTTGTCGATACCGCGGAGGAGCAGACCTACGTTGTCGCCGGCTTCGCCCTGATCGAGGAGCTTGCGGAACATTTCANCNCCGGTAACGGTGGACTTCAGANAAGCNCCGAGACCCATGANCTGAACTNCGTCGCCAACNTTNNCGATACCGGTTTCGATACGGCCGGTAGCTACGGTACCACGACCGGTGATGGAGAACACGTCTTCAACAGGCATAAGGAAGGGCTTGTCGATGTCGCGGGGAGGCAGGGGAATCCAGGTGTCCACAGCGTCCATCAGTTCCATAACCTTAGCTTCCCATTCGGGTTCNCCNTTGAGGGCGCCCAGAGCAGAGCCGCGGATGATNGGGGTTTCGTCGCCGTCATATTCGTAAGCGGAGAGGAGCTCGCGCATTTCCATTTCAACGAGGTCGAGGATTTCGGGGTCGTCAACAGCGTCGCACTTGTTGAGGAAAACAACAATCTTAGGAACGTTTACCTGGCGGGCGAGAAGGATGTGTTCGCGGGTCTGGGGCATGGGGCCGTCAGTACCGGCAACCACGATGATAGCACCGTCCATCTGAGCAGCACCGGTAACCATGTTCTTTACATAGTCAGCGTGGCCCGGGCAGTCAACGTGAGCGTAGTGACGGTTAGCGGTTTCGTATTCTACGTGAGCGGTGTTGATAGTAATACCGCGTTCCTTTTCTTCGGGAGCGTTGTCGATCTGGTCGAAGGACTTCACTTCAGAAAGACCTTTCTTTGCAAGAACGGTGGTGATAGCGGCGGTGAGGGTAGTTTTACCGTGGTCAACGTGGCCAATAGTACCGATGTTGACATGCGGTTTGGTTCTTTCGAATTTCTCTTTTGCCATAACAGTGCGTTATATTAAGTTTAATAGATTTCTGACAATCAGCCACGATAATGCATAGCACTACCGGGGCTTTCGCGATTTAGAGCCGATGGCGGGATTTGAACCCGCGACCTCTTCCTTACCAAGGAAGTGCTCTACCCCTGAGCTACATAGGCAAAATATGTGAGCGGAAGACGAGGCTCAAACTCGCGACCCTCAGCTTGGAAGGCTGATGCTCTATCAACTGAGCTACTTCCGCAGGAAAATTGTTTGTGGGCGAAGATGGATTCGAACCACCGAAGGTAAAAACCAGCAGATTTACAGTCTGCCCCATTTGGCCACTCTGGTATTCGCCCTTATCATCTTTAGCCGATTGGCCGTCGATGTTATCCGAGCCTCTTGTCGGATTCGAACCAACGACCCCGAGATTACAAATCACGTGCTCTGGCCAGCTGAGCTAAAGAGGCATTGTCAATTTTCTCTGCTTCCGGGCCGGGTTTGCATCCTTTCCCGTTTGCGGTTGCAAAGTTAAGCACAATTTTTCGTTTCCGCAAATATTTTGCAAACTTTTTTTACTCAATTTTTCGCCAACCTTGCGTAAACAACTGAATATCAGCCATTAATGGCAGTCGCAAAGAAAGGATATTTTTCAACCCTGAAAGGTGCGCCTAAAAGAAGTAGGCCACCCGGACAGTCCACTGGCGGTTCTGGGCGCTGACGTTTTCGAGCTTGCGGGTCTTCAGGATGTAGGTCATGCCCCATGTATATTGGAGCGAAACCTGCCAGCGCTTGAAGATTTCGGCACCGCCGCCGGCTGTCAGGCCCAGGTCGCCACCGGCGTATGTGTAAGGATTGGGCACGCCGGCCTTACCTTTAATATTACTGTGCCCGGCCAGGATTCCGAATTCAGGGCCGCCGTAGACGAACGGGGCAATATAATCCTCAAAACCGTTCATGCGCGTCCATTTGAAACGGAGGTGGACAGGAATCTGAAGCATGTGAAGAATCGCCTTTTCGTCGCCGAAGCCGTCGGAGCTCCATATGGTCCGGCTGCCGAGGTCCGTTTTCGCGCCCAACTGGCTGTAGAGCAAGCCGAAGTCCATACCGAATCCGAGTCCGGGGAACATGAGTTCACCCATGATTCCGACCTGCGCGCCCACGAGCTTGTTGACGCCGAACAAGTCCTGCTTGAACTTAAGGTCGGAGATGTTTACGCCCGCCACGGGGGCATAACGAAACTGAGCCATCATCGTACAGGGCAGTGCCAGCAGCATCGCGGTCAGTAGGAAGGAGTATATTCTCTTCATAATTTTTGCTTGGATAGGACTGCAAAGATAAGCCAAAAATATGATATAACGGTAGAATTAACGGATTTTAAGAGTGCGCCGTCATCTGGAGCATTTCTTCGTAGGAGGGGAATGCATTCAGGAAGCTGTAGGTGCCCCGGGTGTGGTCGTAGCGCACACAGTAGGTGGTCAGGCCGTTGCTCACGGCGAGGAACGGGGCTTCGAATGTGATGTTGTAGCGGGCTATCTGGTTGAACACTTCCTGGGTGATTTCGACGCTCGGGCGCTTGTACTCCACAATCATCAGCGGGCGCAGGGTCCGGGTGTAGACCACTGTGTCGCTGCGCTTGTCCATGCGGTTGACCGACAGACTCACCTCGTTGGCCACCAGAGCCTCCGGCACACCCTTGTGGCCGGTGAGGAAGGCATTGAAGGCCTGGCGGACGTACTCCTCCGGGGTCAGACGCAACCAGCGGCGACGGGTGCGGTCGTAGACCTCATAGGCATACGGACTGCCCTCGGGAGCGGGACGCAGACGCGGGCTGAAGGGCGGAAGGTTGAGTTCCGGGAAGGTCATTGAAGATTTTTTTGGTGTATACGAGAATTTTTGCGTAAATTTACGCATTATTTTTCAAACTACGAACTTCCACCATGGCTGCATTACCCGCACCGACCTTTGAGGGCATCAAAAAGGCACTCGCCGCCAAGGACTACGCGCCCGTGTACGTCCTCCACGGTGAGGAGGGTTATTTCATCGCCGAACTGGTGAAGGAGTTTGAAACAATCCTGCCCGACGAGGAGAAGGACTTCAACCAGTATGTCCTCTACGCTCCGGAAACCGAGCCTGCCATGGTCGCAGACATATGCCGGCGTGTGCCTATGATGGCCGAGCGCCAGGTGGTCATCCTCAAGGAATGCCAGTCGGCCAATGCCAACAAACTTGCCAAGCTGCAGAGTTATGTCACCGACCCGACGCCGACGACCATCCTGGTGATGTGCTACCGCGGGGCACCCATGAAAGGGAAGGAGCTCATGGCCGCCCTCAAAAAGGGTAAAGCCATCATCTTCGAATCAAAAAAAATCAGCGACTACAATGCTCCGGCCCACATCAGCTCGTATATCCGGCAGAAGGGGCTGTCGGCCGACCAGAAGGCCGTTGGCATGCTGGTCGACTTTATCGGTACGGACCTCAGCCGCCTGTACAACGAAATCGACAAGCTGGCGCAGCTCCTGCCTCCGAACGCTGCCATCACCCCCGAGGTCATTGAGCGCAACATCGGTGTGAGCCGAGAGTACAACTCCTTCGAGCTAACCGATGCGCTGTGCAACCGCGACGCCGGCAAGGTGTTCCGCATCCTGGCTTACATGCGCGCAAACCCCAAGGCGCTCCCCACGGTGATGGTCGTTGGCTCCGTGTTCACCTTCTTCTCCGACCTCCTCATCGCCTACTACAGTGCCGACCGCAGCGACGCCGGCCTCACCGCCGAGCTGGGCCTCAAGAGCAGATATGCGCTGGGGCGCCTGCGCAAAGGTATGTCGGCCTACAACCCCTACCAGCTGGTGGAAATCATCGGCGCTATCCGCGACTTCGACGTCAAGAGCAAGGGCGTGGAAAGCCGTCAGAACGAACATATGCTCTTCCACGACCTTATGTTCCATATTCTCACCGCCCAAGGCAAACTTTGATTACACATTATAATATATAGACGAATGAACTTCCTTGACCTCGCCATCCGGCGCCGCTCCTGCCGCGGTTTCCAACCCACAGAGGTTGAAAAAGAGAAACTCGACTACATCCTCGAGTGCGCGCGCCACGCCCCGTCGGCCACCAACCGCCAGCCCTGGCACCTCTATGTGGTAACCTCCGAGGAGGGTCGTAAAGCTATAGCAAGTTCCTACGACCGCCCCTGGTTCAACGACGCCCCTTGCTACATCATTGTATGTTCAGAACCCGACTCAGCATGGGTGCGACAGTTCGACAACCACAATCACTCCGACATCGACGCCGCAATCATCGCCGAACACGTAACTCTTGCGGCTACCGACTGCGGCCTTGGTTCCTGCTGGGTATGCAACTTCGACCCGGCTGTGCTACGCTCGGCCCTCAAGATACCCGTGGACCTCACCCCTGTAGTAATCTTCCCCATCGGCTACCAGGCGCCCCACACCCCGCGCAACACCACCCGCAAACCCCTCGACCAAATTGTGACATACATTTAACTCACTATCAATATGAAACTCAAAACTCTCTTACTGGCTCTTGCTGCCATTGTGGCCGTAGGCATCGTGTCCTGCACCAAAACCCAGAAATCCGAGTGCGAAGACGCCTGCGACGCCTGCACCACCATCACCGTTGACTCTCTGATGGCCAACGCCGAAAACATGGTTGGCGACACCGTCACCGTTGAAGGTGTATGCTCTCATCTGTGCTCCCATGGCGGCCGCAAGGCTTTCATCATGGGTGCCGACTCTACCCTGCTCCGCTGCGAAGCCACTGCTGAAATGGGCGGTGCCTTCTCCCCCGAATGCGTTGGCAAGACCCTGAAGGTTACCGGCGTTGTTTGCGAACAGCGTATCGACGAAGAAGCCGTTAAAGCTATGGAAGAACGCTATGCCGCAGCTTCCAAGGCCGAACAGAGCCACGAAGCTTGCGACACCGAGAAGAAGGCTGCCGGTCAGGCCGGTATCGATACTTTCGAAGGCCGCATGGCCGACTATCGCGCCAAAATCGCTGAACGTGCCGAAAAAGAAGGCAAGGCTTACCTGAGCTACTTCTACATCGACGCAACTTCCTACGAAATCGAGCAGCCCGCTGCCGAAGCCGAAGAAGCAGAATAACCTGTATTCGTTCTACGTTAAAGAATAACCGCTCCGTGCGCAACGAGTTGACAATCAGCGACTCAGAGCGTACGGAGTAATTTTTTCATCGAAAACCGCAAAAAAAGCGTCAAAAAATTTGGTGCTTTCAAAAATAAGCCCTAACTTTGCATCGCTTTTGGAACGAAACGGGCGTTTAGCTCAGCTGGTTTAGAGCATCTGCCTTACAAGCAGAGGGTCGGGGGTTCGAATCCCTCAACGCCCACCAAGCCGATGATTTCTCATCGGCTTTTTTGTGTGCTGTAATATCACTACCAGAGGGCGAAGAAGTGGTGAACGGGTCCGTGGCCTTTGGCAAGACTCAGGGAAGCGCCGTGGCGGATGGCTCCTTCGAGGTAGGATTTGGCTTCGGCAACGGCCCGGTCGAGGTCGTAACCCTTGGCCAGACCGGCGGCGATAGCCGAGGATAGCGTGCACCCGGTGCCGTGAGTGTTGCGAGTGGCAACCCGTTGTGACTTCAGGGGTAAAACCGTATTCGTTTCGGCGTTATAGAAAATATCAATGAGATAGTCATCGGTCAGATGGCCCGCCTTGAGCATGACCGATACAGGCCTACGCGTGAACATGCCCGAGAGGCGGATGGCCGCATCCTCAAGCTGGTCCTGAAACTCAACCTTCTCCCCCAGCAGCATCGACGCCTCGGGGAGGTTGGGCGTAATGACGCGTGCGTAGGGTATAAGCTCGGCGATTAGAGTCTGCACAGCTTCCGGTTGCAGGAGTGGGTCGCCGGAAGTTGCAACCATCACCGGATCCAGCACAATATTCTGAATCTCAGGAAATTCCCTAAGCGCACCGAGAACACTTCTGATTAGCTCCGAGTCGTGGAGCATACCTATTTTGACGGCATCCGCTCCGACGTCGGAAAGGACAGAGTGAATTTGACCGGCTACAAAGCGCGCCGGAACCGGGTGAATGTCGTACACACCCAAGGTATTTTCGTCCACCACCGATGTTATCACAGTTGTGCCGTAAACACCCAAGGCAGAGAATGTTTTGAGGTCGGCTTGTATTCCGGCACCACCGGAAGGGTCTGACCCGGCGATGGTCAGAGCTTTAGGAAGGGTCATACGTTCCATTTCAGATCGACGTAAGCGGAATGCCAGAAGAGCCATTCCAGACGTGTACATTCGGCAAAAATTTCAGTCATGGCCTTGCGTGTGCGCTCGTCGGTTGCCACGGCAAGCGCGTCGCAGATTTCGATTGCCTTAGCTGTCGAAGCCTCAAAGGCGGGGTCGGAGTAGGTGGCAATCCATTGGCTATAAGGATTGTCGTTTGATGATTGCGCTGCAATGGCTTGTCCCACTTTAAGATAGACCCAAAAGCAGGGAAGGATTGTCGCAGCGGCCACTTCGACCGGCGCATGAGTCTGCGAGCGCAGCACGGAAGTATAGAACCGGCACGCAGGCGACATCTCAGCGCCCGACGCCTCCACAAACGATTCGTGCAGAGCGCGCTCCACGGCCACCCCGTCGAGGGCAAAGTGCAGGAATGCCTCGCTCATGGCTGTGTCCGGCAGGCGCGAGGCAATCTCGGCCAGGACTTGGCTATACACCTTAATATATAGGCTGTCCTGAGTTATGTAGCGGTCGAAGGCAGCCCGCGGGAGAGTTCCGGCGGCAAGGTCTTTTATGAAAGGGAGGTCGAGTATGGCCTGGTAGGTAGGCTCGGCTTTACGCCAGGCCTCTTCCGACCAGCGATTGTCTTTATTCATTGTCAAAATTCGATGGTTTGAAACGTTAATGTCTTGAAATCTACACACATAAGGGTGCCTGTGGGTAAGTGAGGCATCCCTACGATGATTTTTATGCACTCAAGGGCTTGCAGTGCTCCGACCACGCCCGGAACTGCTCCGAGGATGCCGACGGGTCCGCGGCCTTCGTCGGTGACGTCGGGGAAAATTTCAGTCAGCCGGCGCCCGTGCATCACGCCCACCATGCCCGTGAAGCCCTCCACAGCGCCAAAGACCCACGGCACGCCGGCCGTCGCGCAGGCTTCGTCGATGAGGAGACGTGTGGCAAAGTTGTCGGTGCAGTCCACCACCACGTCCGTCCGGCTCACAAGCTCATGGCAATTGGAAGCCGTAAACTCCTCGCATACATCCACATGCACCTGCGGATTGACAGCCCGCACGCGCTCGGCAGCCGTGGCGGCTTTTGGAGCACCGAGGTCGGCGGTGGTGTACAGCGTCTGGCGGTTGAGGTTGGTGAGGTTCACGGTGTCGTGATCGCAGATGATGAGCCGCCCTACACCGGCCGCAGCGAGGTATGGAATCACGGCCGAGCCCAGTCCGCCGGCACCTATCACCAGCACCGTGCTGCGGCTCAAGCGACTTTGCCCCTCAGTGCCGATTTCGGGCAGGAGAAGCTGGCGGAAGTATCGTTCGTCGTTCATAGTGCTCCGGAATTAATGTTGAACGCCTCGTCCCAGTCCTTCCACACCGGCATGAGGCCCATCCGGCGGAGATCGGCGGCGACGGCGTCCGGGGATGCGTCGTCGGAGATTGCAAACTGCTCCAGCGAGTCCTTTGCCACAGCATAACCCCCGGGATCTGTGCGCGAGCCGGCGCTCATGGTGGTCACCCCTAAAGCAGCCATGTGCGTACGGAAGGTGTGCTCCTCACGGGTGGAGTAGGAAATATCCACATCGGGGTCGAAAATGCGGAAGGCGAACGTGAGCTGCGCAAGTTCGCGGTCGCTCATCACCACATTGGGTTGAAAACCAGACTCCGAAGGGCGCATTCGCGGGAAGTTGACGCTGTATCGCGTACGCCAGTATTTTTTCTTAAGGTACTGCAGATGACGCGCCATCATGGTGACGTCCGTCCGCCAGTCCTCCAACCCTATAAGCACGCCCATGCCGATTTTATGCACCCCGGCCATGCCCATGCGGTCGAAGCCGTTGAGGCGCCACTCGAAGTTGCTTTTCATGCCGGTGGGATGATACTTGCCGTAATTGGCGCGGTTGTAAGTCTCCTGGAAACATATCACTCCGTTGAGCCCCGCGTGACGCAGGCGTGCATAGTCCTCCGTTGGTAAGGGCATGACCTCGATTGTAAGGTTTGCAAAATGTCGGCGGCACACCCGGAGGGACTCTTCGATATAGTCAGTCCCGGCTGCATGGGGGTTTTCACCTGTCACTATGAGCAAGTTTTCGAACGGTCCCAGTTCCTTTATGGCCAGGCACTCCTGCTCAATCTGCTCGGGAGTGAGAATTACACGTTTAAAGCGGTTGCGGTGATTGAACCCGCAGTAGACACACCCGTTTGTGCACGAATTGGTGATGTACATAGGGATGAACATCGAAATTGTGTTGCCGAAGCGGCGCCGCGTCAGGGCGACACTCCTGGCGGCCATCTCTTCCAGAAATGGCGTAGCGGCAGGCGATATTAGAGCCATGAAGTCGTTGACGCTCAGACGATCCTTGCTCAAAGCACACCGGACGTCGGCTTCGGTCATAGCGCCGATGCAGGCCGTGGTTTCGTCCCAGTCGTAGCGGCTTAATTCATCGGAAAACATGGTCAGTCCAGGAAAGAAGTTAGCGGACTGGACGGGGCCACACGGTTGCTCACGGCGCCCGGGCCGGCCAGAAATGCCCGGCGACCGGCACGTACGGCCTCTGCGAAAGCCCCGGCCATCAGAACCGGGTCGGCCGCCACGGCTATGGCAGTATTCACCAGCACAGCGTCGGCTCCCATTTCCATGGCTGCCGCGGCGTGGGATGGCACGCCAATGCCCGCGTCAACCACTACGGGCACATTGCTCTGCTCTATTATCAATTCAAGGAACTCGCGCGTCATCAAGCCTTTATTGGTACCGATAGGAGCACCCAGGGGCATCACAGCGGCAGCCCCGGCATCCTCAAGGCGCTTGCACAGCAGCGGGTCGGCCTGCACGTAGGGGAGCACTGCAAAACCGGCCTTGGCAAGCGCCTCGGTGGCCTTGAGGGTTTCTATGGGGTCGGGCAGGAGGTGACGGGGATCGGGATGGATTTCGAGTTTGAGGAAATTGGTTCCAAAGGCTTCGCGTGCCAGTTCGGAGGCCATGACGGCCTCCTCGGCATTGCGCGCGCCGGAAGTATTGGGCAGAAGTTGAATGTTGGGGTCAATTATGTTGACCAACATTTCGTCCTCGCTGTCGTCAAGTTCGATGCGGCGCATCGCCATGGTTACCATCTGTGTGCCGGAGGCTTCGATGGCCTTGCGCATAAGCGCATTACTGCTGAATTTGCCTGTTCCGAGGAAAAGGCGGGAGGTGAATGTGCGACCTCCAAGGGTTAATTCGTCCACTGCTTTGGTTTTAGGTTTTAGTTTTTGGAGAGGAGCGTTCGGGTGGTGGCGGAAGGGTTGGCCGAGTTGATTATAGCACCGCTTACGGCAATGCCCTGCACTCCGGTAGCCATGA
>WFLX010215888.1_pt1 | contig 15855 bp, 14 predicted proteins | sample 4967041 | NCBI WGS metagenome assembly WFLX01 (sample SAMN12857096, study PRJNA449069) | gut metagenome | isolation source: stool from male and female vole | host: Microtus ochrogaster | place: USA:Florida | collected 2017 | reverse complement strand
CTGCCAGCCTGTCCCGTTGCCACAACGCTAATGCTGATTGGAAATAAATGGAAAATCTTTATAGTGCAAAGACTGTTAGACCGTCCTTGGCGGTTTAATGAATTGCAAAAAGATATTCCCGGCATCAGTCAGCGGGTTTTAACAGATAATCTTCGTTCTATGNAAGAGAACGGTATTATTATCCGCACTGTNTATCCCNAAGTNCCTGTACGGGTAGAGTATGCNTTAAGTGAATTAGGGAANACAATGCGCCNAATCATTAACTCTATGTTTGAGTGGGGGACAATGTATCAAGAATTGGTAAAAGGATAGGAATAACGAAAAAGGCGGTCTGAATTCAGATCGCCTTTAATCTGGAAAACCGGGAGAGTGTAAAGTGAAAAAAATTAGTAAAAATATAAATTGGAGACTATTGAACTTAGCCTTTTGAAGTCCTTTTATGTCCATGCACTTTAATCCTTTAGGGTTGTTATTTAATGGGATTATAATTTATTTGATGATCATTTTTTGTATTGAGATCTATCAAAAAATTAAGCATAGCCATACAAGATAAACATACTATGATGACAGTTTCCAGTTCGCCAGAAGATTAAAATGAACAGCAAGCCAATATTTGATATGGGAGATAAGAATAAATTGCAATGAAAGAAAATGATTTAGTCCGCCTTATGGACGTATATATAGGATGCCCTTTGCAAAGCTGTACCCGATTTGCTAAGGCAGAGAAAAAGGAGCTCACCTGAGCGGAGGTCGATGAAATTACCTGCTGGCTGACCGGCTACAGCAAAGAAAATCTAAGTGAACTTATAGGAAGCAATATTACTTACGGAGACTTCTTCTTGCAGGCGCTGGAATTGAATCCAAACCGCAAGCTGATAAAAGGTGTAGTATGCGGTATCCGTGTGGAGGACATTGCAGAACCTCTAATGCAGGAAATCCGCTATCTTACTAAACACCAACATGCATCACGCATCGTTTTCATATACAAAAAGGACTAAGCCAGCTACCAATTAACAAACTTAGTCCCAAATACTATTTCTTCTTTACTAATAATCCACTTCCGGGAAAATCACTCTCCTGCACCTCCTTAAAGTGCATCTCTCCCGGTCCTGACAGCTTTAGTCTACACCCCCGCCAGCACCTCAAAGGTCCCGGCAATATCCAGCTTGCCATATCCCCACTCCCGGTTCGGGTAAAACAGGTCATTTGACCGGTCCGCCCCCCGGATCAGGTAATTCTTTAATTCTNGGCTCTCTACNCACGGGCGGTTTNCTTCTACCACTGCCCACTGAAGAAACTGTGCTGCTACACCGGCCGTTAAGGATGCGGCAAGGCAGGGTCCTGTCCGAGGGCCCAAAATCGTGCTGATATTCACTCCCGGTGCACTGAAATCCGGCTTGATCTGCCCGCTCCTCGTAAAGCCTCTGCCCGACTCAGACCATAAACTGCCGTTTGCATCGTTATAGGTTGATGTCGTAATGATATCTCTTGCATTGGAAGGCTCTGTTAAGGTCGTATAGGGAGATGGTTTCAGAAAGTAAGTATTTGTTTGAAGAATCTCAATAACCGGAAGCCAGATATGAAAAGTGGTTTCCGAACTTCTGTCGCTGGTAATGGTTACCTGGATGGTCCATATTCCCGGTGTCGGATCAATGAAACGGAAAAAAATCAGTTCTTCCCCGGAGCTTTGTTCCACCAAAATGTGGTCTATCTGGATTCTGGTTCTCTCATAAATGAATCCAAACTCCCGGCGTCCCTGTCCTCTGAAATCTACTTTGGACGTAGTTTCTCCTCCCGGTGCCCGGATGGCTATCGCATGGTTGGCAGAAATACTCCCCCATAATTCAGCCGTAAATCCTGCGGTTCCTTCTCCCACCCGGATTTCCACACTGTCCGTAGTCTCCTGCAGCCCCGGCGTGGAAGTTCCCATATAATGGCGGGCGCTGTTTCCCTCATTACCGCCGCAGACCACCACCGCACGGCTGCGTTTGGTAGCAATGCGGTTGATATAATCCGCCAGTACGGAATGTCCTTCATGATCGCCCATATTCGTTCCTATCCCAAAGCAGATCACCAAGGGGCGGGATAACGATATGGCATAGCTCTCTAGATATTTGAGTGCCACCAATATATCGCTTTCCGCATAGACAATTGCGTCATCAGGAACCAGATAAAAATCTCTTAAAAAAGGCTTTGCCTGTCTGAGCTTCACCATCACAATCTCTGCATCCGGCGCCACTCCCAGGAATCTCAGTCCGTTTCCCAGACTGCTTCCTGCCGCAACGCTGGCCATCGCCGTACCGTGACCGTTCTCATCATAGCTGGGAACAATTTCTCTCGGATTGTCACTTTGCAGCGCTAAATCTATCAGTTCTTTCCTGTATTCCGTCCCGTAAAGAATTCCGGCAGGGGGTTCTCCGCTCTGGATGGTCTGATCCCAAATTCCAAGTATCCTGCTGCTTCCATCGGGATTTAAAAAAACAGGCTCATCATAACGGATTCCCGTATCGAGAAGCCCGATGACCACGCCCCTTCCGGTAAGATTCAAAGGCGCTCTCTGAACCTGTGTGATTCCGCTGTAAATAAGCGGAGTCGGATCAAATCCCTGACCGTTTCCCACCTCCATGTTCATCAGCCCATATACCTTGGGCAGTGCCGGATAAGTGTACTCTGTGAGATTAATCGGGCTGATCTGACTCCCAAGCACATAAGTAACTGCAATTTCTCCATCCACGGGCTGAACCACGTAGTCCCACGTTACACTGCCTCCCCGCGGAGAGGGAACATACTCCCACGGCACACCTGCTCCTCTTGGAGGAAGCATAAAATCCGTGATAAGGTCATAATAATCGTCAGAAACAATCTTTTCCCTGTCTGTCATAAAAAACCTGCAGTCTTTTTATTTACTATATGGAACAAACGGGCAAAAGGTTATTCCTTTCTGCCTGACTTATCCTCTATTACATTCAAATGATCCGGATTTTCTCCGCTGATACTCCGGATATCTATGACCGGTCCGCCGGTGCCCTCAATATACTCTCTGGTAATGGTCACACGGCCGATATTGTCATCCTTGGGAATCTCATACATGATATCCAGCATAAATTCCTCGATAATGGCACGCAGCGCTCTGGCGCCGGTATCCTTTTCCATGGCCTTCTCAGCAATCGCCTCTAATGCCCCCTCGTCAAATTCAAGCTTTACTTCATCCAGTTCCAGCAGCTTTTGATATTGCTTTAAAATCGCATTCTTCGGCTCCTTTAGAATTTTAACCAGCATGGGCTTGTCCAGAGCAGCCAGCGTATAAATAACGGGAAGCCTTCCCAAAAACTCCGGTATCATACCGTATTTCTTAAGGTCCTCCACCGTAACCTGGCTGATAATGTTCTTTTCCTTATCAAACTTATCTTTCAGCTCTGCATTAAAACCGATAGAGGTCTGCTTTTTCAGTCTCTGTTTCACGATCTCGTCCAAATCCGGAAATGCCCCGCCGCAGATAAACAGAATATTTCTGGTATTGATGGTAGTTAACGGAACCATTGCGTTTTTGCTGTTGGCACCTACCGGCACCTCCACATCCGCTCCCTCCAGGAGTCTTAACAATCCCTGCTGCACGCTCTCTCCGCTGACATCCCGGCTGTTGGTGTTCTTTTTCTTGGCTATCTTGTCAATTTCGTCAATAAACACAATTCCCCGCTCCGCTTTTTCTGCGTCATTTTCAGCCGCAGTAAGCAGTTTGGAAAGTACACTCTCGATATCATCACCAATATATCCTGCCTCTGTCAGGGAAGTAGCATCCGCTATGGCAAGAGGCACATCCAAAAGCCTTGCCAGCGTTTTCACCAGATAGGTCTTTCCGCAACCGGTGGGACCAATCATCAGCATATTTGACTTTTCAATCTCAATCTCATCCATGGTTCCTGTGGCAACACGCTTATAGTGATTATAAACTGCCACGGAAATCACCTTTTTCGCATGCTCCTGACCAATCACATAATCGTCAAGCTGCGCCTTAATCTTATGCGGCGGCGGAATATTTTTGATGTCCAGTACTGGCTCCGCCCCTTCCGCTTTCTTTTTCTTTTTCATCCGCTGCTTGTTGGGAATTCCTCCCTCGCCCTGAAGATCCGCAATGTTGACAAAACGAATATTTGGAAATCCCTGGCTGTTCATATTTTTNTTCAGGTCATTCATANGAGNAGGATTGTTCANCATNCCCTGATAATCAAACTGGCTCACGGTATCCANGGTCTTNTGCATGCAGTCGTTGCNCACCGTGATATTATTGGGNAGTTNAAACATTTTCCCCGTCTTGCTTTCCGGGCGGCGGCAGATAAAGCACACATCTTCATAGTCGCTTTCTTTCTTTTCACCACCGGTGGATTTCTTTTCACTCTCGGCANCGGTATCTTGCACTTCCTTTTTTTCTTNACCATTCTCTTTCNAATCTTTTTCATCAAAGTCTGACATACTGCTTCCTTNCTTCGTTTTCTCTTTCTCTCAATATTATTGNCGCTCACANATTACTCCGCGCCGCGTGCTCCCACTGCTCTAAAAACATTCAAACTCCTACGCATCNTACAATCCTCCGCACGGAAAGTATCTCTTTGTAAGTAGCATTGGTAATTTTGATACCTGTCCGCTGGGTGCTTGCATGCACAATCTGCCCGTTTCCGATATAAATTCCCACATGTCCTGCATAGCACACTACATCTCCGGGCTGAGCCTCGGAATAGGATACTCCTGTTCCTGCATTTCGTAGCGAGTAAGATGTTCTTGGAACACTGTATCCGAAATCTTTATAAACTCTCCACACAAACCCGGAGCAGTCCGCTCCGTTTGTCAGGCTTGTCCCTCCCGGTACATAGGGATTTCCAATAAACTGACAGGCATAATTAGCAATCTGCTGTCCCTTGCCGCCACTGCCGGAATAACTGGACGCAGAAGCATAACTTTTAGAAGAAGAAGAAGAACTTCCCGAACTTTCTGATGATGAGGATTCTGATGAAGAACCTGATGACTCTGCCTGTTTTCGAAGTGCTTCCTCCTGCGCTCTTCTGGCTTCCTCTTCCGCCTTTTTTGCTTTATCAATCTCAGACTGTTTGGCCGCTGATGCCGCCTCTAATTTCTTGATCTCATCGTTCTGCTTTTTGATGTTCGCTTTATAAACGGCCGCCTCCTGCTTTGCCTTAATAAGCTGAACCTCATAATTGTCATAAGTCTCTTTCTTTTCGGCCAGAATTATCTCTAAGCTTTCCTGTTCCTCCTCCAGCTCATGCTGCTGGGCTTCCAGCTCAGACTTTTCTTCTTCCAGCTGCTGCTTCAGATCTTCCACAGCCTGTCTGGCAATTTTATATTCCTCCAAGAGCTTTCGATCATACTCATAAAGCTTTTCCACATACTCAACCTTGTTGACCATCTCTCCGAAACCGCCGCTCTCCAAAAGGAGCTGTAAATAGGTGACATCACCCTTTTCATACATGAATTTAATCCGAAGCTTCATGGACTCATACTGTTCCTGCTCCACCTCTTGTGCTTCTTCGTAATTGGCTGTGGTTACCTCAATCTGGTCCTCCTTATCTGCAATTTCCTCCTGAATCATTTCCACGCTGGCAAGGGTTTCCACAAGCGCCGCATCAATCTCTTCGATCTCTTCAGTGATCTCATCCACCTCTGTCTGAATAGAATCCACCTTGCCCGAAGCATTATTATAATTTGCCTGCTCCTGCTTTTTGCGTTCATCTGCTTCCTTCTTCTGCTGCTCGATCTTTTCCTTTTCCTTTTCGAGATCAGAAATAGTGGTAGCCCGCACCGGTTCTACCACTAACAGCATCATTGCCAGAGATATAAAAATTGCAAATAATCTGATCAGCCTTCTTTTCATAAACAGCCTTCATCCCATATTCTTACTTCTATAGGAAATGACAAAAGACATTTCCTATATGCTTTCCTGCTTAATCTGCCGTCATTTCCGCAAGATAATCCATCATCTTCTCTACCAGCAGATACTCTCTGTAAGCTTCCGTATCGATCTCCGCCTTAAAATCTTCCACAGATTGATAGCCAGAATTTTCCGCTTCCTCTTTGAGCTGTTCCTCCAGTTCCTCATCGGACACAAATATTCCTTCCTTCTGTGCAATAGCGGCAAGCATAATATATCTTTGCGCCATCAGGCTTGCCTGCGCGCGGAGGGTTTCCTCATATTCTTCCGCAGTTCCCCCATATATATTGGATACATAAGTGCCCACATCGGAACCGTACGCCTGTGCATAAACAGAAACATTGGCAAGAAGCGTGTCCTTCATGCGGTCTACCATGCCATCCGGCGCCGTCTTATAGGTGGTATTGCTTTCCAATTCGCCTACAATGGCATTTGCCTTATCATCCTCATACTGCAGTGTCTTGCGCTCCATCAGATCATCATGCAGATACTGCCGGAATTCCTCCACATTGGAGCACTCTTCCAAGCCCAGTCCGGCAACGAACTCGTCATTTAACTCAGCCGGTTCCTGGATGCTGAGACTGTTTAAGGTAACGGTAAATACCACCGGCTTTCCGGAAAGATCCGGATTATTCTTATAAGGGTCGGGAAAAGAAATTTCCAGATCCTTTGTCTCTCCAATCTCCATTCCCACTACACCGTCTTCAAAACCGGGAATAAACGATCCGCTTCCCAGAATCAGGTCATATCCTGCTGCCGTACCGCCTTCAAATGCTACTCCGTCCAGCTTTCCTTCATAATCGATATTGGCAACATCCCCAAGCTCTGCCGCCCGGCCCGTTACCGGCACCTTTGTCGACCGCGACTGTAATAAATACTGAATGGAACGTTCCACCTCATCGTCAGTCACTGTCGGCTTTTCCACGGAAATTTCTACATTCTTATAATCTCCGAGTTCAACATAGTTTGTCGCGTCAAAATCCTTTAAATACACAAGATCACTTGTACCCTTTTTCCCACATGCCGCAGCTGTCAATACCATAAGAACCGACAACATGGCGGTGATCAGTTTTTTCTTCATTTTTCTCTTCTCCCATCTGTGTTTAAAGAACACTCGTTCCATTGAACGTCTATGTTCTGCGGACACTGTTCACAGAACACCTTTCTTTTATACCATAAATCATCAATAAACAAAAGAGCAAAACCAGACTTTTCACGAATATTTCATAGATTGCACCCTTTCAGACATCTATCAGGAAAGCCGTGTTTACAGAAGCGGAGACAAAAGCCTGCTGACCTGTTCCTTAAATCTCACAAGCAGGTTTCTTCCCAAATACATGTTTTTCGTGATCTGTTTTGACTTTTTCAGGTCCTCCCTGAAATAGCCTGCCATCTCCCTTGCCTTATCCTCGTCATACACAATCGCATTTACTTCAAAGTTCAGCGAAAAGCTCCGAATGTCCATGTTGGCAGTACCATAGCTTAACACCATCTCATCCACCACGATTCCCTTAGCATGCAGAAAGCCGTCCATGTACATAAAGCAATTAGCTCCCTGAAGCACCATCTCCCCTACATAAGAGTAGGTTGCCCAATAGACAAAGGGGTGATCCGGCTTACAGGGGATCATGATATTAACCTCCACGCCCGAATGCACGGCAATGGTCAGTGCGGACATAATTGCTTCATCAGGAATAAAATACGGTGTCTGTATATAAATGCTGTGCTTTGCCTTGTGAATCAGGCGTAGATAAGTGTTGCGGATACTCTGATCCAGAGAGTCAGGGCCGCTGGTCACAATCTGAACGGGACAGCCTCCCGTTTTATTTTCCGGTTCTGCCAGATATTTATCAAACGCAATGGTATTGTTTCTTGCTGCAAAATTCCAGTCCAAAATGAACCGAACCTGAAGTGCATCCACGGCAGAACCTGTGATCCGCATATGCGTGTCCCGCCAGTATCCGAACTTTTTATCCAGGCCAACATATTCTCTTGCTATGTTAAAACCTCCCACATATCCAATCTTTCCGTCTATCACCACAATCTTTCTGTGATTCCGGTAATTGACACGGAGCTGGAGCTGTCCGAAAACCGCCGGAAAAAACTCAGCAGCCTGTATTCCCATTTCCCGAAGTCTTTTCCAGACACCGGATCTTACAAATCTGCCGCCCATGCCGTCAAACAAAACCCGGACCTCAACGCCCTCTTTTACCTTCTGCTTCAGGACTTCCAAAATAGCCCGGAACACCTCGTCATCTTTAATGATATAATATTGAATATGAATGGATTTCTCCGCTTTTTTCAAGTCCCCCACCAACGATTCAAATTTTGCGCGCCCATCTACAAAAAACTGGACTTCATTGTCATCAGTCAAAATCGCATTGGAGGCATGGAGATGGTATAACACCAGATCCCCATAATCCTTCATCTCCGGATAAGAAACTGCCAATTCCTGATTCCGGATACTGCTTTCCTGATGCCGGATGGCATCGCTCAATTTATCTTCAATCTCCTTGGTCCGGAACATTTTCTGCTTATGCATATCCGTTCCAATCAACAGATAAAAAATAAAACCAACCACCGGTATAAAGTACAAAATAAGCAGCCACGCCCACACAGACTTTGGTTCTTTCCGTTGAAAAAACACAATGATCACGGCAAGTATCAGATTAATGATCACCAGATGCCTGAATATAAAGTCAAACCCGATCTGCACATTCTGCCAAACAATATCCATGTCCACGTTCCTTCCTTCCGGCAAACAATAAAATCCACACTTTGCAAGGATTCTATTGTCATGAATTATATACCAATCCGGCGCTCAATTCAATGAAACTACTTGCCTATTTTCTTAAAGAATGATAAAATATTTGTNACATCGCCGTTGTCCNACCGAAAATATGACACACGGCAGGGAGGTTTGTATTGAGTAAAGTAGCCATTGTTTTATTAGTGATTCTGGCAATCCTTATCGTTGCCCTTGTTGTTTTATATTTCCTCGGAAGAAAGGCTCAAAAGCGTCAGGAACAGCAGCAGGCTCAGATTGATGCCATGAAACAGACGGTATCTATGCTGATTATTGACAAAAAACGCATGAAGATAAAGGATTCAGGACTTCCTCAGGCGGTGCTTGCACAGACCCCTAAGCTGCTCCGCGGTTCCAAGCTTCCCATTGTGAAAGCTAAGGTAGGTCCTCAGGTAATGTCCCTTGTCTGCGAAGAGAAGATTTTTGATTCCGTTCCTGTAAAGAAGGAAGTCAAAGCAGTCGTAAGCGGCATTTATATTACGGATGTCAAGGGACTTCACGGAAAGCCTATTGTCACACCCCCGAAGAAAAAGGGATTTTTCAAGAGAGCATTAGAAAAAGCGCAGGAGAAGGCGGGCGCAAAGCCTGTTAAATAATGATAGTCCGGGTCTGAATTTCAAACTGCCAAGCAGTTATCCGAAATTCAAACCCGGACTATTTAAATTAACCGCATCCCCTCTTCTCTGGGACAAATCATCATTTCAATCCTGCAGTCTGCCAGATATTGATAGTTGGCTTCCAGTGTGTAGGCAACCTGTACCCGGATCTGATTCTCGGATTCTTCTACCAAAACAGATCCGGTATCAATCCCAATCAGAATATTGCCATAAGGTGTCATATAACTTGTCATGTTCTTTTGATTTTCTTCAAACACCATATGCACATTGATAAGGCCTTTTTTCGTTACCTCCAGACAGGTATCATGAAATTTGATCATATTTTTGGTTACATCATCAAATCCTTCCGTCACCTCATCATACAAAACATAATGGCTTCCGTTTTTCCTGTAATAATCTGCTGCCGTGATCGTCTCCAGTTCCTGACTGCCGTCTCCGTTTTCAAGCTGCAGCCCTTTTAGAGACAATAAAACCTCTTTTGTCATCATACACTTCCTAATATTCCTCAATATTGATTACTTTTGCTGATAAAATTCCATACTTAATAATGGAATTGGCAAAGCCCTTAAATNTTTCCNCCGCANNACTGACAAAAAAGCGGTAACAGTTATCACCGAGTTTTGNCTCTTCCTCATTTAAAAGTTCCTGCCTCTTTAGCATTTCTTTCAGTTCCCTTGCTGTCTCATAGGCGGGATTGACCAGTGTCACCTCTTCACCCATGATTTTTCCTACCGTAGAACGGATCAGCGGATAATGGGTGCAGCCTAAAATCAATGTATCAATTCCGATATCGATCAGTTCCGTCAGGTATCTTTTGGCAATTTCATCCGTAACCGGATCCTGCCACAATCCTTCCTCCACCAGCGGCACAAAAAGCGGGCAGGCCTTTCCGATCACCTCCACCTTCGGATTGATCTCTTTTATGTACCGGGAGTAAATTCCGCTCCCTATGGTGCCTTCCGTACCGATCACGCCAATCTTGCCGTTACAGGTCGCTTCTGCTGCAACCAGAGCCCCCGGCTTTACCACACCGATCATAGGTAATTCCGTTTCTGCCTCCATCTCCTCCAGTGCATAAGCGCTTGCGGTGTTACATGCCACCACAATTGCCTTGACTTCCTGGGTCTGTAGGAAACGCACAATCTGCCTGGAAAATCTTGTCACAGTCTCTTTGGATTTACTTCCATATGGCACTCTGGCCGTATCTCCAAAATAAACAATTTTCTCTCTGGGCATCTGCCGCATGATCTCTCTCGCCACCGTCAAACCGCCCAATCCTGAGTCAAACACCCCTATGGGTGCGTTTTGGTTGCTCATAGTCCGATTCCTTCTCTATTTTGTCCTTTTCTTTTCCTTGATATAAATATTCCGCAAGGCGGCTTTTTATACGAAGATTTCCGCTCACAACTCCTGCGCTTCCCAGTTTTTCTCCGATTTTTACAGACGAAGCCGCTTCCTCTCCCCGGAATGGCTTCTCACCGGGCGTCTGTGCGCTCTCATCCTGCATCTTGGCTTCTGCCTCTTGTGTCTTGGCTTCTGCCTCCTGTGCCTCGGCTTCTGTCTCCTGCACACTGCTTTCCGTCACCATGGACAGTTCCGGATAAATAAATCCCCACCATCCAAGCGTCACTACAACAATGAATACTGCTTCCAAAAATTTTCTCATACTACTCTTATCCCTTCTTTCTGATAAGAGTGTTTCCGCTTTACAGGTGTTTATTCAGTCTGCTTTCGTTTTCCAGTCTGATCTGGCGGATAATGGACTTCTCCTGATTGTCGATGTGAAGCTTTGCTGCATTTGCCGCACGCTCCTTATCCCTGGCCGCAATACTCTCATAAATTTCTCTGTGTTCCGCAATCAGGTTATCGTGACCGCTTTCCTCACTGATGTACATAAAACGGTATCGGTACATCTGCTCAGACAGGTTATTTACCAGCTGCTTTAACCGAAGGTTCCCGGTTGCCTCCACAATAATATCATGCAATGCCACATCCGCCTGCGCAATCACCGCCGCGTCTTTTCCTTTGGTCGCCTTTTCAAATTCTTGACAGGCCTCGAATAGACGCCCAATATCCTCCTGTGAAATTCTGTCACAGGCAAGCTCTACGCTGAGAGCATCCAGCGCACGGCGCACTTCCAGCACATCGCTTAAGTTCTTTTCCGTAATCCTTGCCACCTCAGCTCCCCGTCTGGGTATCATAAGAACCAGCCCTTCAAGCTCCAGCTTACGGATGGCTTCACGGATGGGCGTTCTGCTGACCCCGAGACGGTTTGCCAGATGCACCTCCATCAACCGCTCTCCGGGCTTTAGCTGTCCTGTCAGAATTGCCTTTCTTAAAGTGTTAAACACCACATCGCGAAGAGGCAGAAACTCATCCATCTCAATCTGTAACTGTTCCTCCATTTCTGACCTCCTTTCGGATAACCTAACCTGCATTGTAAAATCGGGTAACAAAAACCTGCTGTGCAAGTTCCTGCCTGCGGATTTGGTCTGCCGCTTTCTGTGCGGCTTCCCTTTCCGCAAAAATTCCAAAGACCGTCGGGCCGCTCCCGCTCATAAGCGCATTTTCTGCCCCTTCCGTCTTCATTTGTTCCTTTATCTTATCAATCACCGGATATTCCCTGATCGTTACCGTTTCCAGAACATTTGCCATGCGTTCCGTGATACCGCTCAGATCTCCGGTCTTAATCGCTTTTATCATACCGTCAATATCCGGATGCACTTTCAGCCTTTCTGCATGAAGATTTTCATATACGAATTTGGTGGATACATCAATATCCGGTTTCGCTACAACAAGAATACATGCAGGCGGTGCCGGAAGAGGTGTCAGAATTTCTCCAATTCCTTCCGAAATCGCAGTACCTCCCATCATGCAGTAAGGTACATCCGCACCGATCTTTACGCCCAGCTTCTTCATATCCTCAAGGCTCATGGAAAGGGCAAACAGCTCATTGAGTCCGTGAAACACTGCTGCAGCATCCGTGCTGCCACCTGCCATGCCTGCAGCAACGGGAATATTTTTCTCAAGGGTAATCTTAACCCCCTTCTTGATGTTCTTTTCCTTTATCAGAAGCTCTGCTGCCCGGTAAATCAGATTATCCTTTCCCGCAGGAAGTGCCGCATCTCCCACCGCCAGTTCAATCCCCGGCTCACTGCTTATGCAAAAGGTCAGCTTGTCCCAGATATCCACGGTCTGCATGATCATTTTGACCTCATGATAACCGTCCTCCCGGCGTCTTAACACATCCAGTCCAAGATTGATCTTGGCATATGCCTTTTTCTCCACAAAATCCATTGTCCTAATCATGTCCTTCCCTTGGTCTGCATGTGCATACCGTACTTTTGTATACATTATACATAAAGATTGTACTTAATTATATACAAGGGTGGCGTGTTTCGTCAAGTTAACGTTTAGCTGGTTTACCTGTAATATCAAACGACCACTCGGATAAGAAGTAAATTCTACGCGCCATACTGGCGCTAAGCACTGCTCGATAAAGCGTTCGCGAATTGCTTCCTTTAGAATTTACTTCTTATCCGAGTTACTTTTTTGGCTGACGGAAAACCAGCTAAGGACTCTGCTATAGCTGCCTGATCCACTGTCTGGCTATTTGCCGAAAAGTGGAACATTTGGCCTTAGCAGAGTTGCCAGTTGGGCTTTGCGTCATTCAATACCCCAGCGCAGAATAAGGTAAATCCTTAAGGAACCAATTCGCGCACGCTTTATCAAGCGTGGTGACGTAGGATTTACCTTATTCTGCGCGGTCGTTTCGCATACGCATACCCGCACTAAACGTTAACTTAATAGCGCTATCCCCTATAAACTTGATAATCAACTATTATTAGGATTCATTTATTGTAAACGGACGGCATTTCTGACACTATAAAAAAATTTTTCTTTTTTTTCTATAACCCCCTAAACTATTTCCTTCATCCGGCCGATACCAATATTACAAATATAACCAAGGAGGGTGAATTATGAGCGTAAACGGAGTTACAGGTGCCAGCGATGCCTACAGCACATATGCTGCACAGCCGAAGACAAATACTGAGGCTAAAACTGAAACCAAAGCAACTGAAAAAGAAAAAACCGAATCTGCAGGTGCAGTGTACGAGCCTTCGAAAGAAGCACAAGCTGCTGCAAGCAAAAAGACCTATAAGACGGATGCCAACTTGGTAGCCAAGCTGAAAGCAGATGCAGAAGCAAGAACTTCACAGCTTCAAAGTCTTGTAGAGAAAATGCTGACCAAGCAGGGCCAGACTTACGGAAAGGCAAATGACATCTGGAGTATTTTATCCAGCGGTAATTTCACTGTTGATCCTGCTACCAAAGCACAGGCACAGGCTGATATCGCAGAAGATGGATATTGGGGTGTATCTCAGACCTCACAGCGTATTTTGGATTTTGCTACTGCTTTAACAGGCGGCGATCCTGATAAGATTGAGGAGATGCGTGCTGCATTCCAGAAAGGCTTTAAGCAGGCTGAAAAGACCTGGGGCGGAAGTCTTCCCGATATTTCTCAGCGTACTTACGATGCTGTTATGAAAGGCTTTGATGACATGGCAAAAGCGGCCGGAGTTGAGGAATAATTGCATATTATTCAACAAACAATGTAACCCAAAAGAAGAGTGTCCTTGACACTCTTCTTTTTCTGTCACATTCCTTTAACAATTAAAATCTTATCTCCGGCCTTCACTTCATCACCGGAAAGATTATTTGTCTGCCGGATAAGCGACACCGGCACATAATAGCGTTTTCCGATGTCCCAAAGGCTCTCTCCTTCTCTGACCATATAAACAGCGATACCCGGCAGCGCCGCCATCTTTTCCATATCCGGTTCCGATACAATAATCTGCTCTACAATCTTTTCCTGCCATTGTTTATAAATATTGGAACGGAAATAAAGAACACATTTCACATCCACTTCTTTATTGTCAATGATTGCAACCGTTACCTGATCTACGCAGGCGCTTACCGGATAAATGCAGTCATCGAGCGCTCCTTCCGTTTCCAGCAGATACTCAAACGGAATACTTCCCCGTATCACTCCATATTTATCGCCTTCACTGCTGCATTCAAAAAAGATCTGCAATTCAACGGTCCCGGTAATTGCAATCCCGCCTTCCACCGCATTTTTTTCGCTGATCTGCAGATTGCTTGCCGTATGAAGAATCTTATGAATCATGCTGTTCTCTTCCTGTGCTTTAAAGTGACCGGCTGCTTTAGCTTTTCCACTGCACTTTGCCTGAAGCCTTCTGAAATCTGCATTTTTCTCCTGAACGGAAACCTCCTTTACAACACCGTAAACATCGGAAAGAAGGTCAACGCTGTCTTCCTCATAAATACAGATGTCCAGATCCAGGCACTGCTCAAAGGTGATCACCCTGTCCTCCCCGTCAAAATCGGGCCGCACTTCCACTTCCCTGCTCTCCGCTTTGAGCCGTATTTCGGGAATCATTCCTTCCCTGCAGCCCGGACATTCCAGGCTTCCTGCAAAGGGTAATGTGGTCTCATAATGACAGATTTCCTCTTCCTCTCCTTCTCCCCTGTACAGGAAAAAGGCATGCAGTTCACCTTGCAATGCAATTTTATCATCCAGTACTTTAAACTCCACGGTTCCTGGAACAACCTCCGACCAGATCATGGCTGTAATGTTAGGAAAACTTCCGGGAATTTCCACTTCCTCTTTGATTCGGAAAATGTCCTTCTTTTTCACCACCATTGCCGCAACATTCAAAGTCTTTTTTCGGAATTCTACCGGTTCCTCACTGTAAAGATCCACAGCAGTCTCTTCGTCCTTAATCTCCTCACAGCTAAGTGACAGCCCTGCCAAAGCCTGCACACTGATCTTACGAGAATTGATAAGACCAATACTTAAATCTTCAATCTCCCAATCTACGTTAACACCGTCTCCATTTTGAACTCCCTCCATGAAGACCATCTCCTCGAAAGGAATCTCCCCTTCCATACATGCGACATCGTTTCTTTCTCCTGTGCCGCTTCCCTTTTCCGCCAGATAGAGAACAGCAAACTCCAGCTTTCCCTTTACAGTCACGTGATCATCCGTCACCTTTACCTCGTCAACTGTCATATTTCCTCTATCCAAAATCAGCTTTGCAGCATCCGGCCTGGAATCCGATATAATCACATCATCTTCCAGCGTCATCTGAGTAAATGCCTTGCATTTCACACAGTCCATATGTATATTCCGCTTGATCAGTTCCACAAAAATACCTCCCTGCGTGTACTTATTGTAAATGTATGCCGGCGGGAGGTAAAATATGAAATTATCGTTTAGCTGAGTTTCGGAAAGGAATATGAAAATCCGGATAGAATCAAATTCTACGTCACCGCGCTCTCGCTCTACAACAATGTCATTAAGTTAAGAAATGTACCTTAAAAATTCTATTTTTTGCTATTGAAGCATTTTATCTTTTATATATTAAAATATTTTTAACCATTATAACAAGACAGATTGTAATCTGTCT
>WFLX010007265.1_pt1 | contig 15855 bp, 7 predicted proteins | sample 4967041 | NCBI WGS metagenome assembly WFLX01 (sample SAMN12857096, study PRJNA449069) | gut metagenome | isolation source: stool from male and female vole | host: Microtus ochrogaster | place: USA:Florida | collected 2017 | reverse complement strand
CTTCCCTGTGAAAATTTCGGTTTATGGTCTTTCGTTGCTTATTATACAACTTACGAAGTTTCTTGAGGTTGCCAATCTGAATATTATTGTCTGCAAACTTAGGTAACAGAGACCTGTAATTCTGAAGAAGCTCCTCCAATTGTGCCTCCGTAAAGAGATAACCATGCTCATAGACATTAAGACAGCTGTCTGAAGCAATAACTTCAACAAAGAATATGTCGTTTATACTGTTCTTGTCTATATGAGCTATATCGCCCGCTCTGTCTGATGTAGCATGAGCATCCAAATGGGATATGATCTCTGAGGGTCTGCTTCTCAATACTCCTATTTTCTGCTCATAATTCCGTAGAGAGCGCACAAGCATACTATCTATTTTTATCGACTGACTGATAATAGAATCCAATGCAATTTCAAGAGATGCACTTTGCAACTCATACCTTCCTTTGGGAAAGACTATTCCACCAACCGAAAGACTATTGGCAGGGGCATCATAAATATAAATGTTAGCATCAGTGCTATCTATATTTTTAAATAACCCTGGTTTTATCAGTTTGATATCTGCTATATACCGTGATATGCTGTCAATATAATCCGTGGAGTGATTGTCGATGATTGATTTTGATTGCAAAAGAAAATCTTGATAGGGCATGCCGGATGCTCTGTCTGCCTGAACGAAAAGGAGTCGTCCGGAATGGGAGGACAGCCAGTCCTGTTGCTTCTGTGTCAATGATACGGATTGGTTAGACCCGATGATGATGAATATGTTATTTTGGAACTTCTCCGGCACCTCATGCGAAATCTGCTTGATTGCACCTGAGATGCGAATGAACATCGATCGCATTGACATCCCTGTTTTGCGCCATAGAAGCCATACACATGATGGCCCCAAATGTCGCTGCAAGAAACCGCATCACACCATACAGCGGGAACAAGTGAAGAACCTGCTCACCGCTCACTCCTTTGACCGCTCCGTATCTTCTATACAGAATGCGATGAAAGAAGGCAATATCCTTGTCTTTCTTGGTCATTATAACATTCCTTTCTACTTTTCTACTCTATGGCGCCTATAATAATATCCTCCCTCGGCACCTTTGCCCAGTCAAATACTTTTATCAATGCCTCAGCAGCCGTTGGTGCGGCCTCCGGCAACAGCCCTGCGGCATGAGCCAACAAGCCTATTATCTCATTGGCTGTATAATGTTCGCGTAGTGCGGACATATCCATGCTTCTGTCACGCTTCGACAAACGTTGCCCGGCACTGTTGCACAGCAGCGGAAGATGGGTGAAAGCGGGAGACGGGAACCCTAACATGCCGGCAAGATAAATCTGTTGCGGCGATGACAACAGCAGGTCACGGCCTCTGACTACCTCCGTCACACCCATCAGGGCATCATCTGTCACCACCGCCAACTGATAGGCCCATGCGCCGTCCCTGCGCCTTATGATGAAGTCACCGCACTGCGTTGTGAGGTCAACCGTCCGCGCACCGTAATGCCCGTCAACAAACGATAGCTCACCGTAGCCGGCGTTCGGCACCCTCATGCGCAGTGCGGCGGCACCGGGGCGTATGCCCGTAGCCATATCGCGGCATGTACCTTTATATACCACCCGCCCGTCGCTCTCGTGCGGAGCCTGTGTCGCCATTATGTCGGCACGAGTGCAGTAGCATGGATATACCATGCCCATTGCTTCCAGCCTGTGCAGATAATGAGCGTATATGTCACCACGCTCGCTCTGGCAATAAGGCCCGTTGTCGCCGCCAACGCACGGCCCTTCGTCCCATGTCAGGCCAAGCCACTCCAGGTCGTCCATTATCCACTCGGCAAACTCGCACCGTGAGCGTTGCGGGTCTATGTCTTCTATGCGCAACAGCCATGTGCCGCCCTGTGACTTGGCCGACAGCCACGACAGCAATGCACTGAAAACATTGCCCAAGTGCATCCTGCCGGTCGGTGACGGTGCGAAACGTCCTTTCATAGGATTTATTTTATGCGCGCGCCAAGATGTTTTGTTGATATGTCTATGGATGCCTCTATGGCCGGCTGTGCCGCCACGGCCTTCCTCTTACCCTTTGCTTTTACGGCTGCCGTGGCCGGGCGTCTCACTTTCAGCGTCATTGCGCCGGCATCGGCCGTGCTCTGCACCGTCACGACGAGCTGACCGTTAAATAACTTCATGCGTGGCTCGGTAAACGGCTCGAGTGACGTGGCATCGCCGTTGCATACGCACTTGAATGTTCCCTGCCCCTCTACCTCAAACTCCAAAGCGTCTGAGGCAAGCGGACACACATTGCCGTCTTTATCTGCCATGGTAACGGTTATATAGCTCAAATCATTGCCGTCGGCGTCTATAACCTTGCGGTCGGCCGTCAGCAGCAGTTGTGCCGGCTCGCCTGCCGTGCGCACTATCTTTTCCATGGCTGCATTGCCGTCTTTGTCGTATGCCACAACCTTTATCTCGCCAGGCTCATAGCTGACGTCCATCCAACGCAGGCGGTAGCGGTCAAGATCCGGAATGTATGTTGCCTTGCCTACCTTCTGCATGTCGGCGGCGGCGTTATGTTTCTTTATCCTGCCCAGGCTCTTACCGTTGACAAACAGCTCCGCCTCGTCATAGTCGGTATATACCTGTACGGGTACATTCTTGCCAGTCATCTCCTTGCCCCACGACCAGTGCGGCGCGATGTGCAGTGTGTGGTCGTTCTTGTTCCATACGGAACGGTACAGCCAATAGCGGTCTTTCGGAAGTCCCGCAAGGTCACATATCCCGAAGTATGACGAGCGACTGGGCCAATATTCATCGTATGGCGTTGGCTCACCGAGATAGTCTATGCCAGTCCACACAAACTGTCCTATGGTGTATGGCAAATCGTCCATATCCTCAAAGTCATTCTCCGGCAGGTTGCTCCATGAGCAATACTCCGTGTCGTAGCCTGAACACTGACCGTCAGGATATTGTGCCATGGCCTTTACCTCATACGGCAACTTGTACACACCTCGCGAGCTGACACTCGATGCCGTCTCCGAACCGAGTATGAAACCTTTGGTCGTTGTCTTGAACGCCTTGTCATACTTCTGCGTGCGGTAGTTAAGCCCTACCACATCCATTGTCTCGGCCACACCACTCTTCAGGGCATTGTCCACACGGTCAAAGCCCTGCGTAACCGGACGCGTAGGGTCCAGCTTGTGACACAAATCCTGCAGGCGCTTAGCCCACATCACACCGTTTTTCGCATCGCCCTGCTCCGGTATCTCGTTGCCGATACTCCACATTACAATGCTGGGGTGATTGCGGTGGTTCAGCACCAGATTGGTAATGTCTTTCTCGGCCCAATCCTTGAAGAAACGGGAGTATCCGTTCTTGCACTTGGGATATATCCACATGTCGAAGCTCTCGGCCATAACCATCATGCCGAGCGAGTCGCAGACATCCATCTGCATGGTTGAAGGCATATTGTGCGCCNTCCTTATAGCATCGCAGCNCATATNCTTCATCAATTTTATCTGACGTATCAGAGCCGCCTTGTTCACCGCCGCGCCAAGCGGGCCGAGGTCATGGTGCAGACAGACACCCTGTATCTTGCGTGTCTTGCCGTTCAGCCTGAAACCGCCATCCCCCGACACCTCTACCGTGCGCACACCGAGACTGGTAATGTTCTCATCTATAATCTTATGGTCACGATACAGCCTTGTGCGCACCTTATATAAATAAGGAGTCTCAGGCGACCACAGTTTCGGCTTGCTCAGCGTCATGGTAGTGTTTATGACACCGTCGGCAGGCACGTCTATATGACTGCCCGTCTCAAACCACCCCTTGTCGTTTATGATCTCTATCACACAAGCCACATCGCCCTCCACGTCTTTCACCAATGTAGAGAAGTCTATCACGGCCTGCTCCTCGGTCTTGCCATGGTTGTCAACACCCTGCGACAGCCTTGTGGTGCGTATGCTCGTGGCCCACGGGTCGAGTGCTGTCCTGCCCGTAAGCACAAGAGTCACCGGACGGTACAGCCCCGCTCCGGGATACCATCTCGAACTCTCCTCCATGTTCCGCAAATCCACCTCAACAGTGTTCTCGCCCGGTTTCACGAACGGCGTCACATCCAGGCGGAAAGCATTATAGCCGTATGCCCAATAGCCCGCCTTCTGTCCGTTGACATACACCGTCGGTTCAGACATGGCACCGTCAAACACCAGCATGGCCTTCTCATACCCGTCCGGCACACTGACAGTGGTTTTGTAGTGTCCCTCACCTATCCACGGCAACGAGCCGGAGCGTCCGCTCTTCTCCGTGGCCTTCTTTTCGCCGTTCTGCTCTATCCTGACCACCTGCAAGTCCCATTTTTTGTCAAACGGCCCTGCTATGGCCCAGTCATGCGGCACGCGCACCTGCTCCCAGTTCTCCTTGTCATGCGAGAACATCCATGCCTTGATCTCTTGCTCATGCCTCTGCGCCTGAGCGGTAGCGGCAAAAAGTGCCATTGCGGCAACAACAACATTCTTGAAATTCATTTGAAAACAATTATTCTGCGTTAGTAGTAATGCTATTATCCGACAAAGTTAGCATTTTTCCACGACAATACCCCCACCGCCGCAACATTAAACATACAAAAGGTTAGTTTTTGTATTTTTTTTCATTGAAAATTTGCACAATCAAGAAAAAAGCCTTACCTTTGCACCGCAATTTAGCAATCAACGATGATGGCGGGATAGCTCAGCTGGTTAGAGCGTCGGATTCATAATCCGGAGGTCGAGGGATCGTGACCCCCTCCCGCTACATTGGATCAACGGACTTACGAAAAATCGTAAGTCCGTTGGTCTTTTATTATGGTTTGCCATGCTTATTTCTCTATCCTATAATTACGCAATAGCAAAAGTCACTGCCGCAAGTNCGTCGTAAACACATTGAGATTANATTGNAAAGNCATTGAGATTANACTGTAAANGCTATGCTTTTGCAATGTAATCTCAACGCGTTTACGACGGTATTCATAACAGCCTAAAAGGCAAGAATATACATACGTCCTGCCGCCGGACATAATATAATGCGGGTCTGCATAGGAATGCTGCACCGATCGCAAGATTTCATTTCCGTATATCCAATCGTCACATATCCTGCTCTTTTTAAGCCCGGAAGAGGAAGCTTTCTTATTTCCTCATCAAATTTCTTGCCAAATGCATACGAGGCATGGAACCAAACTTTGCCTACGGTTATCAAGGGTAATCTTTTTGTTTGGATTTACAATTTCTAATGCCAAACTGATGTGAATATTTGGTGGTTTGAACTTTTTACCGTAACTTTGCAAATTAAAAAAGACTGAATAACAGCACCGCAAACAACACAACAGAAACCGACAAATGACGATAGACGAGATAAAAGACCTTATGAGGCAGCGCATCCTCATACTCGATGGCGCTACAGGCACATACCTGCAGGAGCTGCATCTGACAGAGGATGATTTCAGAGGAGAACGCTTCAAAAACCACCCCGTGCCGCTGAAGGGATGCAATGATGTATTGTGTCTCACACAACCTCATGTCATAGAGCGGATGCACCGCGACTATCTGGATGCCGGAGCGGATATTATAGAGACTAACTCGTTTAACGCCAACAGCTTCTCGCTGGCCGACTATGGTCTGGAACATCTTGTGTACGACATCAGCAGGGCTGCGGCCGAATGTGCCCGCAGAGCCGGCGGGAACGCTATCGTGGCAGGCTCCATGGGTCCCACAAACCGTACGGCGTCCATGTCGGCAGACGTTAATAACCCAGCGCAGCGTGATGTCACGTTCAAACAGCTCTACGACACCTACCGTGAGCAGGCACGTGGACTGATTGACGGCGGCGCTGACATACTGCTCATAGAGACCGTCTTTGACACTCTCAACGCCAAGGCGGCGCTGAAAGCCATAACAGACCTTGGACAGGAACGTGGCAACGATATACCCGTAATGGTGTCGGGAACGCTGTCCGATGCCTCCGGACGCACGTTGTCCGGACAGACGGTAGAGGCTTTCGCTGCCTCGCTGACACACGGCAATCTGCTGTCCATAGGCCTCAACTGCGGCTTTGGCGCCAAACAGCTGCTGCCGTGGTTGCGGCGCATAGCCGACATCGCACCGTGCGCGGTGTCGATACATCCCAATGCCGGCCTGCCCAATGTCATGGGCGGATACGATGAGACACCGGAGACATTCGCCGCAACGGCGAGGGAATTTCTGTCTTCAGCCACACAGGTGGTGAATATATACGGCGGCTGCTGCGGCACGACTCCCGCACACATAAAGGCACTGGCCGGAGTGGCGGCGCACTTCTCCCCTCGCCCACTGCCCGCAACCAGCTGCGGAGTATGCACGCTTAGCGGTCTGGAGCCGCTGCGACTGACGAGCGACACCGGCTTTGTGAATGTCGGCGAGCGTACCAATGTGGCCGGATCGGCCAAGTTCAAGCGTCTGATCAAAGAGAAGAACTACGACGAGGCACTCAGCATAGCCCGCAATCAGGTTGAGAACGGAGCGCAGGTGATAGACATCTGCATGGACGATGGCCTGATAGACGGTGTTGAGGCCATGACAACGTTTCTGAACCTCATAGCGTCGGAGCCGGAGATTGCCCGTGTGCCGGTTATGATTGACTCCTCCAAGTGGGAGATATTGAAGGCAGGCCTGCAATGCGTGCAGGGCAAGAGCATAGTGAACNCTANANCGCTGAAAGAGGGTGAGGAGACATTTCTTGACAAGGCACGGTACATACACTCCATGGGAGCGGCGGCGGTGGTGATGCTGTTTGACGAGAACGGGCAGGCAGACACCTACGACCGCAAGGTGGAGGTGGCGCGCAGAGCCTACAGACTGCTCCGGAACATCGGCTTCCCCGGCGAGGATATTATTTTCGACCCTAACGTTCTGGCCGTTGCCACGGGTATGCCGGAGCACGATGATTATGGCAGGGCGTTCATAGAAGCCTGCCGCACCATACACGGCGAAATGCCCGAGGTGCACATGTCGGGCGGCATCAGCAACCTGTCCTTCTCCTTCCGCGGCAACAACACCATACGTCAGGCCATGCACTCCGTATTCCTCTATCACGCCATGCAGGCCGGTCTGGACATGAGCATAGTGAACCCCGCCATGACAACCATCTATTCTGACATACCGAAAGAGATGTTACAGGCGGTGGAAGACGTGATACTGAACAGAGACAGCGAGGCGGGAGAACGGCTGATAGACTTCGCGCAAAGGCTGAAAGAGGCGGAAGAGGCAGACAATGCCAGACAAAACGGGACGGCAAACAGCAAAGCGGCCGACGACTGGCGCACCGCCCCACTCCACGACCGCATAAGCCACGCTATGCTGAAAGGACTGACAGACCACATAGAGGCTGACACAAAAGATGCCTACAACGAGGCGGGTACGGCGCTGGCCGTGATAGACAACTACCTGATGCCGGCCATGGAACAGGTGGGACGGCTATTCGGCGAGGGCAAGATGTTCCTGCCGCAGGTGGTGAAGTCGGCCAGAGTGATGAAGAAAGCCGTAGCGGTGCTTGAGCCATATATGAAGACCGCCGCTGACAATACGGCCACCGGAGGCCAGGGTACCATAGTAATGGCCACCGTAAAAGGCGACGTACANGACATAGGCAAGAACATAGTAGGCGTCGTAACGCAGTGCAACGGCTATGAGGTGAGGGACCTCGGCGTGATGGTTGAGACCGGAACGATAGTGGACGCGGCGCAGAAACACAACGCAGCCGTAATAGGCCTGAGCGGACTCATAACGCCATCGCTCGACGAGATGATACGGGTGGTGAAGGAACTGCAACGCCGTGGCATGTCAACGCCGGTGATAGTGGGCGGCGCCACGACATCAGCGCTGCACACTGCCGTCAAGATGGCACCGGAATATCCAAACGGCATAGTGATACACGCACACGCCGCGGCAGACAATCCGGGCATAATACGCAAACTGCTGGCCGATGACAAGGAACAATACATAGCCGAACTGAAAGCGCAGCAACGCATAATACGCGAGAACTACATAAAGGACGAGGCGGGCAAGAAAGCCGCTCTGACGCTTGAGGAGGCACAACGCCGCCGACATGTGAAACAGGCCGGGGAGGTGGCGGTGCCCGCACCGGAGGCCATGAGACCGCTGTCGGCAGACAACCACTCGCTATTGCACCCCAAAGGCACATGCCTGTGCTGCGACCCCTTGGTGCCGCTGATAAACTGGCAGTTCTTCTTTGCCGCATGGGGACTGAAAGGCCGTTTCCCGGAGCTGCTCGACGACAAGGAGAAAGGCGGCGAGGCACGTAAGTTATACCAAGACGCCCAAAGGCTGCTCGACAAGATAATACGCCTAAGGCTGTTGCGGTTGCAGATGAAAGCGCAGATACTGCCTGCATACTCCGACGGCGATACGATAGTGATAACCGACGACAACAGCACCGAACACCGTCTGCCCATGCAACGCTCGCTGCGTGACGAGGAGGAGACGCACTGTCTGGCCGACTACATAATGCCGCGGCAGGGTGGGGCGGAGAACGCTCCCGCAGACTATATATGTCCCTTTGTGGTAAGCGCGGGGGTGGGACTGACGGAACTGCAGGAGAGTTTCCGCGCCGACGGCGACGAGTATCACGCCATAATGGCAAAGCTATTGGCCGACCGTCTGGCCGAGGCCATGGCCGAGAAACTGTCGCTCGACATAAAGAACACACTGCAATGGGGTTCACGGAACATACGCATGGCATTCGGCTACGGTAGCTGTCCCGACCACAGACTGAAACAACAGGTGTTCGACATACTTGGGGTGGGGGAGAGCAGCGGGCTCACTCTGACAGNCACCTGCATGATAAATCCCGGCGAGAGTATCTGCGGACTGATATTCGCCAATACCCCCGACAAGTACTTCAACGTATAACCGTTCAGAAAACCACTATATGAAAGTTATCGACATCATCAACAACGCGAGGCAGGAAGGCAAGCCACGCTTCTCGTTCGAGTTGCTACCGCCACTCAAAGGCGACGGCATGGACAAGATATTCGGAGCCATAGACAGGCTGATACCATACGATCCGGCATTCATCAACGTGACATGCCACCGTGAGGAAGTGAAATACACGGAACGACCTGACGGCCTGATAGAGAAACACATAATGCGCCGCCGGCCGGGCACCGTAGGCGTATCGGCGGCCATACATCAGAAATACGGCATAGACGTGGTGCCACACCTTATCTGCGGAGGGCAATCACGCTATGATATAGAGGACACCCTGATAGACATGGACTTCCTCGGCATAAACAACGTGCTGGCACTGCGCGGCGACGCCATGCCGGGAGCGCACCGTTTCATGCCGCACAAAGAGGGGCATGCACACGCCGACCAACTCGTAAGCCAGATAACGGCCATGAACAACGGCCGCTTCATAGACGGTGAGCCGAACACAAGCCACCGCACCGACTTCTGCATAGGAGTGGCGGGATATCCGGAGAAACACGTGGAGTCACCCAACTCGCTAACCGATTTGGGCTATCTGAAACAGAAAGTTGACGCGGGGGCGGAATACATAGCAACGCAGATATGCTATGATGCCGAGACACTGATACGCTTCCGCGACCGTTGTGCGGAGATAGGCATAGACGTTCCGGTGCTGCCGGGACTGAAACCATTCGCCACCAAGACACAGCTGACGGTGCTGCCGCAGACATTTGCCGTTGACCTGCCGCAGGAACTGGTAGACAAGATAACGGCATGCAAGGACAACGACGACGTGAAGAAAGTGGGAGTAGAGTGGGCCGTAAAGCAAGGCGAGGAACTATTGAAAGCCGGTTTCCCCGTATTGCATTTCTACACCATGACACGCACGGAGCAAGTGGAGCAGATTGTAAGCGCATTGCAGAAATAACGTGAGTGTGATATATAATCAATATGTTACAAGTCCGCGCTTTTGGAAAGGAATAAAAAAGTTAGTTCGATATAATACAACATTCCCCAAAAAACGACATACAAGCACCCATGGGCAGCAAAAGAATCCGCTTCCTATGGGGCTTTTTCGTGTTCTTATTAATAGAGAGAACGTAACAACGGCTTAAAATATTTGGCTGTTGGTGATAATTTTGTTAACTTTGCACAGAATTTAATTTTTAAGAAACAAAGATATGGCATTAAAATGTGGTATAGTCGGTCTGCCTAACGTGGGCAAATCAACCCTTTTCAACTGTCTGTCGAGCGCAAAGGCGCAGGCGGCCAATTTCCCTTTCTGCACCATAGAGCCTAACGTAGGCGTGATAACGGTACCGGACGAGCGGTTGACAAAACTCGCCGAGATAGTGCACCCGGGCAGAATAGTGCCCGCAACGTGCGAGATAGTGGACATAGCAGGTCTTGTCAAGGGCGCAAGCAAGGGCGAGGGACTTGGCAACAAGTTCCTCGGCAACATACGTGAGACAGATGCCATAATCCATGTGCTGCGCTGTTTCGAGGACGAGAACATCACACACGTGGACGGTACCATTGACCCTATACGCGACAAGGAGATAATCGACACCGAACTGCAGCTGAAAGACCTTGAGACCATAGAGGGACGACTGGCCAAGACGGCCAAGATCGCATCCACGGGCAACAAGGACGCCAAGGTGGAGCTGGCCGTACTGACGGCATATAAGAATGCTCTTGATGAGGGCAAGAACGCACGCACGGTTGACTTCGACTCCAAGGAGGAGCAGGAGGCGGCGCGCAATCTCTTCCTGCTGACAAGCAAGCCGGTGCTGTACGTGTGCAATGTGGACGAGACGGCGGCCAAGGACGGCAACGAGTGGACACGCAAAATCGAGGCTCTGGCAAAGGAGGAGAACGCAGAGTCGATGGTTGTGGCGGCCAAGACAGAGGAGGACATCGCCGGCTTCGAGTCGTACGAGGACAAACAGCTGTTCCTTGAAGAGCTGGGACTGGAGGAGTCCGGCGTGAACCGCCTTATAAAAAAGGCCTACTCGCTGCTCAATCTCGAGACGTTCATAACGGCCGGCGAGATGGAGGTGAAGGCGTGGACGTACCACAAGGGCTGGAAGGCTCCGCAGTGCGCCGGCGTAATACACACCGATTTTGAAAAGGGCTTCATACGCGCCGAGGTCATCAAGTATGACGACTACATCAAATACGGCTCCGAGGCCGCCATACGCGAGGCGGGCAAGATGGGCATCGAGGGCAAGGAATATATCGTGCAGGACGGCGACATCATGCACTTCCGCTTTAACGTGTAACGACACATGACCGACATCATAGCATACATACACTGGAATCCCGACACGACCATATTCCATCTCGGACCGGTGGCCGTAAGATGGTACAGCACCTGCTGGCTGATAGGGTTGCTGTTGTCTTACCTGACGGTGAGATACCTGTACCGTCAGATGAAAATAGCCGACGAGAAGTTCGAGCCGCTGTTCATATACTGCTTTATAGGCATACTGGTAGGTGCCCGACTCGGCCACTGCCTGTTCTACGAACCGGGGTATTTCCTCAGCAGCGGCACGCACATCATAGAGATGCTGCTGCCGATACGTCAGGACATGTGGGGCGAATGGCACTTCACGGGCTATGAGGGTCTGGCCTCCCACGGCGGCACCTTAGGCCTGCTGCTGGCCATACTGCTCTACTGCCGCAACATGCAGATGAAGCCATGGACGGTGCTCGACGCCATAAGCCTCTCCGTTCCCTTTGCGGCCAGTTTCATACGCCTCGGCAATCTGATGAACTCCGAGATAATAGGCAAGCCCACCGATGTGCCGTGGGCATTCATCTTTGAGCGTATAGACATGCTGCCCCGCCACCCCGGGCAACTGTATGAGGCAATAGCCTATTTCAGTTTCTTCTTCATCATGTGGCACCTGTGGCGCCGCCGCCCCGCCCTTTTAGGCACGGGCTTCTTCTTCGGCCTCGACATACTGCTCATATTCACCTTCCGTTTCTTCATAGAATACACCAAAGAGGTGCAGGAAGCGTTTGAGGCATCGCTGCCGCTGGACATGGGGCAGCTGCTGTCCATACCGTTCATAGTGGCCGGAGCGTACTTCACGTGGCACGGGCTGAAGAGCGTGCCGCGCGAGGCATAAACCCGACAGCACGGTAAAGGCAGCCCGATAATCCGGTGAAAGCAGTGCGATTGCATGGTAAACGCAATGCAATCACACACTAAAAGCGGCACGATTACGGCACGAGAGAACAAAACCAACCACACCCGCCCACCAACAGCGGGCAATCACCCAACAAACCTAATGGCAAAGAAAGACGGCGAGCTGACGCCGATGATGAAACAGTTTTTCGACTTCAAGGCAAAACATCCCGATGCCTTGCTGCTGTTTCGTTGCGGAGACTTCTATGAGACATACTGCGACGACGCCATAGACGCGTCGCGGATACTGGGCATAACCCTTACACGCCGCAACAACGGGGCGACACAGGGCGACGCCATGGCCGGCTTTCCCCACCACGCACTCGACACATATCTGCCCAAGCTGGTAAGGGCAGGCAGACGCGTGGCCGTATGCGAACAGCTCGAAGACCCCAAACTGACAAAAAAACTCGTAAAACGGGGCATAACGGAACTGGTGACACCGGGCGTCGCCATGCAGGACAACGTGCTGAACTACAAGGAGAACAACTTCCTATGCGCACTGCACTTCGGCAAAGGATGCTTCGGCCTGTCGCTGCTCGACATATCGACAGGCGAGTATCTGGTGGACCAGGGCAACCACGCATACATAGAAAAAATGCTCGGCGACTTCAGACCCAAGGAGATATTGGTGGAGCGNNGACNCAAGGCTCAGACGGAACAGATGTTCGGCAGCCGGCTGTGCCTGTACGAACTGGACGACTGGGTGTTCACACCACAGACGGCAGAACAGAAACTGCACCACCACTTCAAGGTCAGAAACATGAAGGGATTCGGCGTGGAGAGCCTGAAAGAGGGACTTGTGGCGGCGGGAGCCATACTGCAATATCTTGAGATAACGCAGCACACGCAGATAGCACACATAACACGCATACAACGCATAGAGGCGGAACGCTACGTCAGGCTGGACAACTTCACCATGCGCAACCTTGAGCTGAGCGCGCCGCTGCACGAGGGCGGCACGGCACTGGTGGACGTAATAGACAACACGGTGTCGCCAATGGGGGCGCGTATGCTACGCCGTTGGCTCGTGTTCCCGCTGCGTGAGGAGAAACGCATCAATGAGCGGCTGGACGTGGTGGACTACTTCTTCAGGCAAACGGACTCACGTGATGTCATAGCCGATGAGCTGCACCGCATCGGCGACATGGAACGCATAGTGTCAAGGGTAGCCACCGGAAGGGTATCGCCGCGCGAGGTGGTACAGCTGAAGACGGCGTTGCAGGCCATAAAGCCGATAAAGGTGATATGCACACAGTCGGACACGGACGTGCTCAAAAGGGTAGGGGAGAACCTTGACACCCTCGATGAACTGCGGGAGCACATAGAGCGCGGCATAGAGCCGGACCCGCCGCAACTCGTGGCAAAGGGGGGAGTGATACGAAACGGCGTAAACCCTGAGCTGGACGAACTGCGCCACATAGCATACAGCGGCAAAGACTACCTGCTGCAGATGCAGAAACGAGAGATAGAGCGCACGGGAATATCATCGCTCAAAATAGGATACAACAACGTCTTCGGCTACTATCTGGAGGTGCGCAACACGTTCAAGGACAACGTTCCGCCGGAGTGGGTGCGCAAACAGACACTGGCGCAGGCCGAACGCTACATAACACAGGAGCTGAAGGAATACGAGGAGAAGATACTCGGAGCCGAAGAGAAGATACTTGGCCTTGAGGCAAAGATATTCGCGGAGACGGTTGCCTACACACAACAGTTCATAAGCCGCCTGCAGGAAAACGCACGCCTGATAGCAGAACTGGACTGCCTGCTGTCGTTTGCCAAGACATCGGCCGGAAACCACTATGTAAGACCGGTGGTGGACAGCTCCACAACCATAGACATAAGGCAGGGACGACACCCCGTAATAGAGAAAAACATGCCCGTAGGAGAGCAATACATACCAAACGATGTAATGCTCGACAGCAAGACACAGCAGATAATAATAATCACAGGCCCCAACATGGCCGGTAAGTCGGCGCTGCTGCGACAGACGGCGCTGATAGTACTCATGGCACAGATAGGCTGCTATGTGCCGGCAGAAAGCGCGCGCATAGGACTCGTGGACAAGATATTCACACGTGTGGGAGCCAGCGACAGCCTGTCAACGGGCGAGTCAACCTTCATGGTCGAGATGACAGAGGCCGCCAATATACTCAACAACGTAACGAGCCGCTCACTCGTCCTGTTCGACGAGCTGGGCCGCGGAACGTCCACATACGACGGCATATCAATAGCATGGGCCATAGTAGAGTATCTGCATGAGCACAAAGGCTCAGACGCGCGCACCCTCTTCGCCACACACTACCATGAGCTGAACGAGATGATGAGAAACTATCCCCGCATACGCAACTACAACGTGTCGGTGAAGGAACTGAACGGCAAGGTGATATTCATGCGCAAACTCGTGGAGGGAGGCAGCGAGCACTCGTTCGGCATACACGTGGCACAGATAGCGGGCATGCCGCCGTCGATAGTGAAACGCGCCCAAGACATCCTTGCGACACTCGAGAAAGAGGCGGCGCAGGTGGGCAAGGCAGGCAGGAAGCAGCCCCGTGAGACACTGGAGAAGATACCCGCCGCCAACACCGCCGGGCAGCTGTCATTCTTCCAACTGGACGATCCCGTGCTGGAACAGGTGCGCGATGAGATCCTCGGCCTCGACGTCAACAACCTGACACCACTCGAAGCGCTGAACAAACTGAACGACATTAAAAAGATAGTGAGCGGAAAATAAAATCCAATAAAACACACAATGCGACGGTAAAATATTTGCGTGAGGCTTACGGTCAGCCGAATTCTTTATAACTTTGCAGTGGATGGCCGGTAGTGGCGGTTTCCGTGTACTGCTTGAGGCTTCTCGCATTGCATTTCTCTGTTGGACGGCAACGCATATGCAAACAAATACACTCGGCCTTATCCATTATAAGATACCAAGCCGAATGCAAGATTTTTGTCTGTTTGCCGCATATCATAATTCTATACTATATATATGTGGCAGACAAAATTATGATAAATTTTGTGTAAACAAAAAATATTTAGTACCTTTGCACCATCATATTGCATTTGGTTCCCCCGCACGCATTAATAGCGGCCAGGGGCTAAGATGGGAACGCAGTGTAATTCTGCGACATTACCCGATGCTGTGAGTCCTTTATTGAGGGGGGCAATACACGGTCACTGTCCTTGAACAAAAGATTTCTGCTTTTGTTACAAGACTGAGGATGGGAAGACCGCTCTCCGATAGGACATAGTCAGAAGACCTGCCATTTTGCAAAATTACAGACACGCCTGCGGGATTACGGGCGCAAGAATACATAATGTTTTATCAACATGATTAGAAAAATCCTAATTGCTAATCGTGGCGAGATAGCGATACGCATAATGCGTAGTTGCTATGAGATGGGCATACACACTGTGGCCGTGTTCAGCACGGCCGACCGTATGTCACGCCATGTTTTGTTTGCCAATGAGGCGGAGTGTATCGGAGGTGCCGCAAGTGCCGACAGCTATCTGAACATAGACAGTATCATTGCCGCGGCGCACAAGCACAATGTCAACGCCATACACCCAGGCTATGGTTTTCTTTCTGAAAATGCGGAGTTTGCCCGTCGTTGTGTGGATGAGGGCTTTATTTTCATCGGGCCTCGTCCGGAGACCATGGAGATGATGGGCGACAAG
>WFLX010195713.1_pt1 | contig 15863 bp, 22 predicted proteins | sample 4967041 | NCBI WGS metagenome assembly WFLX01 (sample SAMN12857096, study PRJNA449069) | gut metagenome | isolation source: stool from male and female vole | host: Microtus ochrogaster | place: USA:Florida | collected 2017 | reverse complement strand
AAAAAAATTGTAAAATTTTATACAGTCTTTTTAAGCTCCCACGTACAATTCATACAATCAATCCTGCATGACTGAACTGTTATGGCTACAAATTTGCCTTTAAAAACTTGACAAAAAAAAAGCTTTCTGTTATCATACACTGCATAACAAATTTAATAAAGTTGTAATAAATTAGTTATAAAGGTGATACAATTTCAACAGTTAGATTTTTGAAGCATGCGCTGTGATACAGTGCAGGATTGGAGAAGAAAATGGCAGGAAGCAGAAGGTTGCTTGTGGCACTGACGGGTCTGGTCTTATCTTTATCCATGGCAGTGACAACAGGCATTACCGCACAGGCTGGTAGAAACGAAAATTACCTAAGTGAACTTAATGGTGGCGTTGCGGCGATTCTGGAACCCGGATCGGCTGACACGACCGAAATCATTAATGCGACAGCAAGAGAGCTGAATCTTACCTTTGATACCAAGGAGGAGAAGTCTACTTTGGTCATGGCAAATGTAAAGAATGCTCTGAATGTAAGAAGTGAAGCAAGTGAAGAAGCCGAAAAGGTCGGTAAGCTGTATAAGGACTGTGGCGGTACTATTTTAGAGAGGAAGGACGGCTGGACAAAGTTACGGTCCGGCAATATCGTCGGCTGGGCAAAGGATGAGTATTTGCTTTTTGACGATGAAGCTAAGGAATTGGCAAATGATGTGGGCAAGATGATTGCCACCATCAATACGCAGACCTTGCGTGTACGCACAGAACCAAATACGGAGGCGCAGACTTACGGGTTACTTCCCGAAGGAGAAATCGTTGAGGTTTTAAGTACAGGCGATGACGCGGAAGAGGAAGATTGGATTTGTATTGATTATGAAGGAAATGACGGCTATGTATCTGCTGAATATGTTGTCTTGGATTTCCAGATTGATGCAGGCGAGACAATGGAAGAAATCAAGGTGAGAGAGGAAGCGGAGCGTGAGGCAAAACGTCATGTGAACTATGGTGAGTACACAACGGATGCAGATACTACACTGCTGCTTGCGGCATTGATTCAGTGCGAGGCAGGCGGAGAGAGCTACGAGGGTCAGGTGGCAGTCGGAGCAGTAGTTATGAACCGTGTCAGAAGCGGAGCTTATCCGGATACCATTCATGGTGTAATATATGCTTCGGGTCAGTTTACACCGGCAATGAACGGTAAAGTGAACCGTGTATATGAGTCGGGCAAGATTTATGACAGCTGCATTAAGGCGGCAGAGGATGCTCTGTCAGGAACCTCCAATGTAGGAGACTTAACACATTTCCGACGCAATAACGGGCGAGAAGGTCTTGTCATCGGAAATCATGTATTTTATTAATTTTTGAATTAGAGAAGCAGCGTATTTTTGCGTTGCTTCTTTTTTGCTTTATGCACGATAAATTGCTTGAACGTGCGTATAAAAGGATTGCCCCATGGGGAGTTTTGTAGTAAACTAAAAATAGAAATGGACCGATGAGTATATAATATTATTAAGGGAGCGATAATATGGACAAAATGATGATTTTTTGGCTGATTGTACTAATTATTACCATAACGGTTGAAGTAGTGACTATGGGCTTGACATCCATTTGGTTTGCCGGCGGTGCTTTAGTGGCAGTAATTGCGGCGGCATTCCATGCGCCGGTTTCGGTGCAGATAGTTCTGTTTCTTTTGGTTTCATTCTTATTATTGTTTTTTACAAGACCTATCGCGGTCAAGTATTTTAATAAGGACCGAATAAGGACCAATGTGGAGAGTCTGGTGGGCAGACAGGCAATTGTTATCAGTGAGATTGATAATCTTCAGGGCATTGGACAGGTCACGGTTGGCGGACAGGAGTGGAGCGCAAGAAGCCATGACGATAGAATTAAGCTTCCCACAGGTGTTGTGGTGGATGTGGTGGCAATCAATGGTGTCAAGCTGATTGTCCGTGAGAATGTGCAGGTGCAGCTACATTCACAGAACAATGCAAATATAAAGACCGAAGAGTAAGAGCGAGTGTAGATTGAAGCGTTAAGAAACCGCACGGATAAGGGCGGACAAAAATAAGTGGGTGCTGCACATAACAGCACAGAAAGAGGTAAAGTATGGAACTGGTGATTATTGGAATTGTTATTGTGCTTGTCCTGTTGATTTTTATTTCCTGTATCAAGATTGTGCCGCAGGCACAGGCATATGTTATGGAGCGTCTTGGGGCTTATCAGGGAACCTGGTCCGTAGGCTTTCATGTAAAGGTGCCTTTTANTAGATAAGGTGGCAANNNGNGTTANNTTNAANGANCAGGTTGNNGATTTNNCNCCNCAGCCNGTTATNACNAANGATAANGTAACNATGAGNATTGATACGGTTGTATTTTATCAGATTACTGACCCGAAGCTGTTTACCTACGGTGTGGAGAATCCGATGATGGCTATCGAGAACCTGACGGCAACCACCCTTCGTAATATCATAGGTGATTTGGAGCTGGATCAGACCTTGACCTCCCGTGAGACAATCAATACCAAGATGAGGGCGGCGCTTGATATCGCTACCGACCCTTGGGGTATCAAGGTAAACCGTGTGGAGCTTAAGAATATCATTCCGCCTGCAGAGATTCAGAATGCCATGGAGAAGCAGATGAAGGCAGAGCGTGAGAGACGTGAAGCCGTAACCCGTGCGGAAGGTGAAAAGAAAGCGAATATTCTGGTGGCAGAGGGTGAAAAGGAATCCGCTATTTTACGTGCGGAGGCTGAGAAACAGTCTGCAATCCTCCGTGCGGAGGCACAAAAGGAAAAGATGATTCGCGAGGCAGAGGGTGAAGCGGAGGCAATCCTTAAGGTTCAGCAGGCAAATGCAGACGGTATCCGTATGCTGAAGGAGGCAGGCGCCGACGAGGCTGTTTTGAAAATTAAGAGCCTTGAGGCATTTGAGAAGGTTGCGGACGGTCAGGCAACAACGATTTTACTTCCGGCGGAACTTCAGGGAATTGCAAGCGTAGCAGCTGCGTTTAAGGAGGGTACTAAAGCAACTGAATAAATGATAAACTGATTTTATAAAATTGTTTATAGTCTCACCTGTCCTTGGTTTGAAGTCTAAGGGAGAGGTGAGACTTTTTTGTACAATTCTTTTTCCTTGAAAAGATAAAGTGTGTATGATATGCTTTAACTGATATTGAAGGCATAAGTAATGAATTGCCATATACATAAATACGAGGAGGCGCACAACCATGAATTTAAAAGGTCGAGATTTTTTAAAGCTGTTGGATTTTACATCGGAGGAGATTACCTATCTTGTGGATTTGGCAGCCGATTTAAAGGATAAGAAGAAAAAGGGAATCATGGTGGATACCCTTAAGGGTAAAAATGTGGCGTTGATTTTCGAGAAAACCAGCACCCGGACGCGCTGTGCATTTGAAGTGGCGGCACATGATTTGGGAATGGGTACTACATACTTGGACCCTACAGGCTCACAGATTGGCAAAAAGGAAAGTATTGCCGATACGGCACGAGTGCTTGCCGGTATGTATGAGGGCATCGAGTACCGCGGCTTTGAGCAGAGCATTGTGGAGGAGCTGGCAAAATATTCCAAGATTCCGGTGTGGAACGGTCTTACCAACGAATTTCATCCCACTCAGATGCTGGCTGATTTGCTTACCATCCGTGAGCATTTCGGATATTTGAAGGGGATTAAGCTGACCTATATGGGCGACGCCCGCTACAATATGGGCAATTCCCTGATGGTAGCATGTGCAAAAATGGGTATGCATTTTACGGCATGCACTACGCCGAAATATTTTCCGGCGAAGGAGCTTGTGGAACAATGTGAGGCAATCGCCAAGGAAAACGGCGGCAGTATCACACTGACAGAGGATGTTATGGCAGGCACCAAGGGCGTGGACGTGGTTTACACTGATGTCTGGGTATCTATGGGAGAGCCTGACGAGGTGTGGGAGGAGCGTATCAGGGAGCTGTCGCCCTTTCAAGTGAATAAGGCGCTTATGGAAAACGCAGGAGAGAAAGCAATTTTTTTACATTGTCTCCCTGCATTCCACGATTTGAACACGAAAATTGGCGCACAGATGGGCGAACGCTTCGGTATCACCGAAATGGAGGTCACGGATGAGGTGTTTGAGTCAGGACAGTCTCATGTTTTTGAGGAGGCCGAAAATCGAATGCATACCATCAAGGCTGTGATGGCGGCTACTTTGGGGGCAGATGGGAGCAAAAAATGAAAGCACAAATTTTAGCGCTTTTACGCGAGAGGGCGTGCTATGTCTCGGGACAGGAGCTATGTGAGCATTTCGGTGTGTCCAGAACGGCGGTGTGGAAGGCTGTGGGACAGCTGAAAAAGGAGGGCTATGTGATTGAAGCGGTGCAAAACCGAGGCTATAGATTGGTAGAGGGAACGGAGTCCGACAGCGGGGAGGTGTACGGTCAGAATGAGCTTGCAAGCCGGATACAAACCGCATGGGCAGGCAGGCAGATTTATTTTTATGAAAGCTTAGGCTCCACTAATATACAGGCAAAGCAGCTGGCGGAAGGCGGAGCTCCCCATGGAACGCTGGTGGTGACGGATATGCAGACCGATGGACGGGGCAGGCGCGGCAGGGGATGGGAAAGCCCCGCAGGCACTAATATTTATTTTACAGTTGTGCTGAGACCGGAGTTTGCTCCCGATAAGGCTTCCATGCTGACATTGGTAATGGCGTACGCTGTGGCAAAGGGCGTGGAGAAGACTTTGGCAGATTACGGCAGGGAAGCGTCCGAATATGGGCTGGGTATCAAATGGCCCAATGATATTGTGATGAAAGGCAAAAAAATCTGCGGTATTCTCACGGAGATGAGTATGAGTGTAGAACAGGCATCCATCCAATATGTGGTGATTGGCGTGGGAGTCAATGTGGGGAAACAGGATTTTGCCCCCGAGGTTGCGGACAAGGCGACAGGTCTTAATCAGGAATGCGGCGTTCGTATATCCCGCAGCCGTCTGCTGGCGGATATTATGGAGGCTTTTGAGAAAAGCTATGAACAGTTTTGGAAGGAGGAGAACCTATCCTGTTTTAGGAACGCGTACAATGCACTGTTGGTAAACCGTGACAGAGAGGTCTGCGTGTTGGATCCCAAGGGCGAATATCAGGGCGTGGCAAAAGGAATTGACGATACGGGCGAGCTGTTGGTAGAGCTTCCGGACGGCAATATCATCAAGGTTTATGCGGGAGAGGTGTCTGTGAGAGGTATCTACGGATATGTGTAAGGGTATGGTTTGCATATCGTGGGAGCATGTACCGGCGGGAATACTGGCAGTGGACGGAATGCAAGTGGGTATGCCGGCTATCGGAGTCGATATTACCGAGACAGGAGCGTTTTCATGCAATAAAGTAAACAGGTAGGAGCAGGGCTGAAAATGGATGAAAAGCGAATAGTGCTTTGTGGCGCTAATGCCTATGACAAGAAATATTATTTCAATGAGACCTTCAAGGGTATCCCCCATTCCATCAAGGACGAGCTACACATTATTTGTGTGCTTTTTACTGAGGAAGTGGGGGGGATTTTCACTATTGTGTTTGAAGAGGACGGCACTCTCTCCATGGAGACGGACGCGGAAGAAAACGACATTTACTACGATGAAATTTCCAGCGGGCTTTTGGTGTCGGAGATACGGCGTAAAAGGCAGGAGCTGTTTGAATCCTTGAGTTTGTACTATCGGATATTTGTGCTGAAAGAGGACGTCTCGTCTCTGTTGGAGGAGTAATATGATACTTGTAATTGATGTAGGAAATACAAATATGACCTTGGGTGTGTATCAGGGAGAAAAGCTGGAGGCAACCTTCCGCATGATGACCAAGACGCCCCGTACCTCGGACGAGTATGGGGTCATGCTGACGCAGCTTTTGAAAAACCGCGGCATTGAGGCGGACAAGCTGGAAGGCTCAATTATTGCCAGTGTAGTGCCGGATGTGATGCACTCACTGACCGGCGCTATAGTGCGGTATACAGGCACAAAGCCCCTGATTGTAGGTCCCGGCGTGAAGACCGGCATTAAGGTGGTGACGGAGGATCCCAGAGCAATCGGCGCGGACCGTATAGTGGATGCGGTTGCAGCCTATGAGAAGTATGGGGGACCGGTTTTGGTGTTGGATTTCGGAACGGCAACCACCTATGATTTGATTACGGAGGACGGGAAATTTGCGGCAGNNATTACGGCGCNCGGAATCCGCATTAGTTCGGAGNNGCTTTGGAAGCAGACCGCANAGCTCCCCAACATTGAAATAAAAAAGCCCAAGTCCATTTTGGCGCAGGAGACAATCAGCAGTATGCAGGCGGGGCTGATGTACGGGCAGATTGGGCAGACCGAATATATTATCAAAAAGGTGAAGGAGGAGAGCGGAATTCGTAATCTGAAGGTAGTGGCAACCGGCGGCTTGGGGAGGACCATAGCCGACGAGACGGATTCCATAGANATTTACGACAGCNCTCTTACCTTGGATGGCTTGCGGATTATTTATGAGAAAAACTGCAGATAAGCTTGGTGTCCGCTACAAGCAGCAGGACTGAGAGGTTGGATAAAAATGCGTATTCAACTTATGATTTGAGTGCGCGTCGCAACGCGCAGCCGGGTATAAAAGTGAATCAGCTGACAATCGGAAATGTAATTCTTGACAATAATATAATATTGGCTCCCATGGCAGGCGTAACGGACCTGCCTTTTCGTTTGCTGTGCAGAGAGTTGGGGGCGGGCATGGTGTGCATGGAGATGGTGAGCGCCAAGGCGATTTACTATGGAAACAAAAATACAGAAAATCTCTTGGAAATACATCCGGAGGAAGCTCCGGCGTCCTTGCAGCTTTTTGGCTCGGATCCCGTTATCATCAGTGAAATGGCGAAAAAAATCGAGGAGCGCCCTTTCGCTATGTTTGATATCAATATGGGATGCCCCGTGCCTAAGGTGGTAAACAATGGCGAGGGTTCGGCATTGATGAAAAATCCGAAGCTGGTACAAGAGATTCTGAGCAGTCTGGTAAGGGCGGTAAAGAAGCCCGTGACGGTAAAAATCCGCAAGGGCTTTGACGATGAACATGTGAACGCCGTGGAGATAGCCAAGATTGCGGAAGACTGCGGCGTGGCTGCGGTTGCCGTCCACGGGAGGACCAGAGAACAATATTATAGCGGCAAGGCGGATTGGGATATTATTGCCGAGGTAAAGAATGCCGTAAGCATCCCCGTGATCGGTAACGGAGACGTGGACAACCCGAAGCAGGCGCTTGCGCTTCTAAAGCATACAGGCTGTAACGGTGTGATGATAGGACGCGCGGCGCAGGGAAACCCGTGGATTTTCAGAGAGGTAACGCAGTTTCTTAAGACGGGGCGGATACCGCCACGCCCCAATAATCGTGAGAAAAAGGAACTGATACTGCGTCATGCCGCACTACAGCTTGCCTATAAGGGAGAATACACAGGCGTCAGGGAAATGCGCAAACACCTTTCATGGTATACTGTGGGTATGCCGGGGTCTGCACATTTCCGACAGACTATCAATACCATGGAGAGTATGGAGGAATTGATGGAAAGCGTGGAGACGATTTTTGGAGATTGAGAAGCCTAAAAGAGGTAATGCATGTTATGATGCTGGAGAGAAACTTCGGTATGCCGTTATGGTGTGATAGCGGGAGCCGGTGGTGGTCAGCGGCATATTTTGACATGCAATGCATATAATGGGAGCATGGATACCATAATTTATTTTTATCTGAACAGAAAAAATACACCCATGACCCAGTCCTGTGCTTTGGAACGCATTAGGCAGGAGCGCTACATTCTTCTGCGAATCGGAGTAAATCATGCATGGATAGAAAAAACGCAGGTTCCTAAGGCACTGGAATTTTTGACGGAAAAAACCGTGGACGCGGAAAATGAGGGAATTGAAACAGCAGGAGGCTTTTTCCAGAGACGTAAGATGAAAAAAAGAAAAAAGGAGCTTGCCAGAGAGTGGGAGGTCAGGCACAAGCAGCTTTGGCGGAGACTGGGAGAGGTGGGAGGACTTCTTTACCCCATGCTTGATTATCCGGATGAAAGCTATTGTGTCTATGAGGAAGCTTTGAAAAAGACAGGCTTTCATAAGCTGTGGCAGCAGTATTGCAGCTTTCCCGAATTTCAGGATTATATGCAGGACACATGGTCGGAGCCTTTGCTGCAATATGTTGAGCATCCTTCTTATCTGATATTAGGGAATGCTTTCTATTTACCGGACTTTTTGTGGAAAAAGGCAGAGAGAATGAAAAGCCTGCAATGGATTTTGCCGGGAAAGCAGTATACCAGAGAGCTTGCGGAATTTGAGGAGGATATCTGTCAGGAGTTCGGGTTGACCATAGATATGCGCGTACTGCAATCACCGGAGGAATACCGCAGAGTACGTTTAAGGAGCAAGCTTCCGGTGAATATCATTGATTTCTCGGGAGAGGAAAGGCTGCAGACGGCAGAACTGCCTTCGGAGAGCATCTGGCTGGATATGTCCTCCATGGAGGAAAAGCGAAGGCGTATTGAGGACGGAAAATGTCCGATGCGCTATTTTTCCCTGAAAAAGCAGTGGAAACAGTTACAAAAAGGACGGTAACAGACAAAAAGGGAGGTTTCACCTTGACACTATAGGCAAAAATGGGTATAATACCTAAGTTAATTAGGATAAGTGTGGAGAAAATTTGTATTTTGAGTCTGCCAAAGGCGGATATGAGGATAAATTTTAATTTACCTGTGCAGACAGGATTATTACATGATATATGATGAAAATAAGAATAGGAAGGTGCGGAAAAATGCAGGAAAAGAAGAACATTTTGACTTATGAGGGACTTAGGAAATATGAAGACGAGCTGCATGAGCTCAAGGTCGTCAAACGTCAGGAGGTTGCCCAGAAGATTAAAGAGGCAAGAGAGCAGGGCGACTTGTCCGAGAACGCCGAATACGATGCTGCTAAGGACGAGCAGCGAGATATTGAGGCAAGAATTGAGGAATTGGAGAAGATTCTGAAGAATGCCGAGGTTGTAGTGGAGGACGAGGTTGATTTGGACAAAATCAATATCGGCTGCAAGGTCAGAATCCTTGATTTGGAATATAGCGAGGAATTAGAGTATAAAATTGTAGGTTCTACGGAAGCAAACAGCTTAAAGGGTAAGATATCCAATGAAAGCCCTGTGGGAAAGGCATTAATCGGCTGCAAAATCGGTGACACCGTAAATGTTGAGACACAGGCAGGCGTGTTTACCTATAAGGTTTTAGAGATTCAAAGAAGCAACTAGTGTGCTGGATTGATGTGAGGGAAGGAACGTCATAGCAGGGATAAGGATGGGCAAACCGCAGACTGCGGCGGCAGCCGGAAATAGGGAGTGGAAAACGTGGCAGAAGCACAGAATACAAAGGTACAGGAACAAGATATCAATCAGCTTTTAAAGGTCAGAAGGGAGAAGCTTGCCAATTTGCAGGAGGCGGGCAAAGATCCTTTTCAAATTACAAAATATGAAGTGACACATCACAGCACAGATATCAAGGATCATTTTGAGGAAATGGAAGGAAAAACCGTCCGCATCGCAGGACGTCTTATGTCTAAACGTGTTATGGGCAAGGCGTCCTTCTGTAATGTGCAGGATTTACCGGGCAATATCCAGTGTTACGTGGCAAGGGATGACATCGGCGAAGAGTCCTATGCTGATTTTAAAAAGTTTGATGTGGGTGATATTGCAGGAATCGAGGGCGTGGTATTCAAAACCAAAACCGGCGAGATTTCCGTACATGCCAAAACGGTAACATTACTTTCAAAGAGCTTGCAGATTTTGCCTGAAAAGTTCCATGGACTGACGAATACGGATATTCGTTATCGTCAGCGTTACACGGATTTGATTATGAATGCGGACGTGAAGGACACCTTTGTCAAGCGTTCCAAGATAATCAGCGCTATTCGCCGCTATCTGGACGGTCAGGGCTTTATGGAGGTGGAGACCCCCATGCTTGTGTCAAATGCAGGCGGTGCTGCCGCGCGTCCTTTTGAGACTCACTACAATGCATTGGACGAGGATGTAAAGCTTCGTATTTCTCTGGAGCTTTATCTGAAGAGGCTGATTGTAGGCGGTTTGGAGAGAGTATACGAAATCGGAAGAGTATTCCGCAACGAGGGTCTTGACACCAGACATAACCCCGAGTTTACCTTGATGGAGCTGTATCAGGCATACACTGATTACAATGGTATGATGGACTTAACGGAAAATATGTTCCGGTATGTAGCTCAGGAGGTGTGCGGTACCACTCTGATTCCTTANGCGGAGGAAATGNTTGATTTGGGCAAANCCTTCGAGCGCCTTACCATGATAGATGCCGTGAAAAAATATGCAGGCATNGATNTTGACGAAGTGGCGGATACCACAGCGGCAAAGAAGNTTGCGGACGAGAAGGGNGTGCATTATGAAACGCGTCATGAAAAGGGAGATATCCTAAATCTCTTCTTTGAGGAGNTTGTCGAGGAACATTTAATACAGCCCGTATTTATTATGGATCATCCGGTGGAGATTTCCCCGCTCACCAAGAGAAAGCCGGACAAGTCCGAGTATGTGGAGCGTTTCGAGCTGTTTATTTACGGGCGTGAGATGTGCAACGCTTACTCTGAGCTGAATGACCCTATCGACCAGAGGGAGCGCTTCAAGGCACAGGAGGCGGCGCTTGCAGCAGGAGACGAGGAGGCAAACACCACCGACGAGGACTTCATGAATGCTTTGGAAATCGGAATGCCCCCCACCGGCGGCATCGGGTACGGTATAGACAGACTGGTAATGCTGCTTACCAATTCGCCGGCGATACGGGATGTGCTGCTGTTCCCGACGATGAAAAGCCTTAACTGATTTTAGAGCCGAAAAAGCCCGGAAATAAAGGAAAGTTTATTGCTGTCCTGCTGCCGAAATGGCGGTTTTATCTCATATTTATCTCAATTCAATATAGTTTCATAAAATAAAAGCCCTTGCTACTGGAAAAAGCAGTAAGGGCTTTATTGTGTTTATTTTTCCCAATGATATAATATTTCACCTACTGCTTTTTTCACTATTTCACCAGCTTTTAGTTTGCAATACTCAATATTATCATCCCCGGAAACAACCCGGAAAATATGTCCGGTTTGGTTGGTAATGTCTTGCAGTGCTTCTTTCGCCTTGTCTGCCGCTATCTGTATATCTTTGTAATAATTGCAATAATTTTCATAAGCCTTGCTTGAACCATCAACAATATTGCGGTTGGTAACTTCCACATAGTAAGTTCCACGGGATATTTCTCTAAGCAGTTCAACTATATATTTATCTATGAAAGTATTAAGCAGGCGTTTCAGGACGGCATCTTGTGTGATTTTTTTAATAGTTTCTATGGATTCACTGTTTAGCCCGATTTCTTCGGATGCTGTCATGTTTTCATAGTGTCTACTGTCATTTTCTCCTAAAAGATAATCATAGGGAACATTAAAATATTTGTGGTATGCTTGCAATTCTGATAATGATGCAGTTCTCCCATGCTCCAATTCTGATATTTTAGGGGCGGCGATTCCTAAGTCTTTGGATAAGTCTTTCGCCTTGTACTCTTCCATATCGTTTGGATTGAGTTCCATTCTTAATTTCTTGAATCTGTTTTCCATAATTAACCCCCAAGATTACTAAAAAGGTAATTCGATAATATAATTACTATACAGGTAACTTATTCGGTAATAATTCACACAAATGGAAGTAACCGTGTTAAGATACCTATATGGTAAACAATAATTGTTAATTACTGAAATGGTAACACGAAAAAAGCAGACTGTCAATAGGAGTGAATAGAATGGCAAATTTAGAAATCAGAGAAGAAATCAAGAAAAGCAGATTGTTTCACTATGAGATTGCGGATGCGCTTGGGGTATCGGAATCAGCTTTTAGTAAATGGCTTCGTTTTGAAATGGATGCAGAGAGGAAAAAAAGGTTATGCGAGCAATCGAAAGTATAAAGGGGGTGCAAGTGAATTTTGAGAAATAAAACAATATTTTTGCAATGTTTTTGCAATATTTTTTGAAAGATTTTTGATAGTTTTAAGTAACTTTTTTGACACTTTTTAGATACTTTTTCGGTATGTTAAATTTGTCAAAATGCGTTTATCGTATATGTAGACGGAGCGCAACGTTAAAACATAAAGAACAGGTTAANGTTANATGAACAAATCAAAAAATAGAAATTTTAAANGTGAACTGCTNACATATNAGCAGACAGNAGAAAAAAGTAATATAGGCATTAATACAGTTATGAAATTGGCAAGAGAATCAGGCGCACTTATAAAGATAGGGCATATTGCAAGGGTTGACTGGAATGTATTTTATAATTATATTGTATCGGTTTACCAAGCAGATTGATGTAGTTGCATAAAAATACCCTCCAAAGCGGTGCAACGCTTAAGAGGGCAAAACATAGCCGGAGTCATGTATATCACAATGGAATTATACCATGATTCCGACAGAGAGGACAAGAGTATGGTTTATGAAGTTTTGAAAGTCGGTGAGAGAAATACGTTATCACTGGATTATTTGAGGGCAACTTTAGGGCTGACAAGTAATAGAGCAGTTCAGAAACAGATAGAGCATGAACGCAGACAGGGTAAAGTGATTTTAAGCAGCACACAGCCGCCAGGCGGTTATTTCTTGCCTGAAACAAAGCAGGAAATCAGACGGTTTATAAGGATGTTGGAGAACAGAGGAAGTAAAACATTAGATGCCTTAAACGGTGCAAGAGCATTATTAGACAGTTTTGATGAGGTGGATGATGTTTAATGAAAGTATAAAGTTGACGGAACGGGGGCGAAACAGTGACCTATGATGAAATATTAAGTTATTTTCAAGTAAAAAGGCGTTATCAGGATAAAGCGCAGTGCAAATGTCCGGCGCATGATGATAAGCAAGCCTCCCTGACCGTTACGAGTGGGCGTGATTCCACCCTTATACATTGCCACGCAGGATGCAGTATTGAAAATGTTTTATCGGCAGCAGGCTTGAAAAAATATGATCTGTTCTATCAGGAAAAGCGGACTGGCAGCAGTTGGCAAGCCTATATTGCCAGCCGGGAGAAAAAGAAGATTGAAGCGGTTTATAACTACGTTTCTATTAACGGTGGCTATGCTTTTACCAAAGTGCGGATGCAAGGGAAAAAGATGCTGTATGGAATACTGGAAAATGAGCGTTTCACCTATGGACTACGAGGGCAGACGAGGAAAGAATTAAAAGCCGTCTATGGGAGCGTACAAGCCATAAACAAGGCAGTTTCAGAGGGTAAGCCTATATTTATCCCGGAGGGAGAAAAGGACGTTGATACACTGATAAAACAAGGCTATACAGCTTTTTCCTACAGCGGTGTGAATGATTGGGCGGCAGATATGGCACAGTTATGCAAAGGGGCGGTTGTCTATGTACTGGCTGACAATGACGAACCGGGGCGGCGTGTCGCAAATATTATTCAAAGTGATCTGCAAGGCATAGCGAAAAGCGCAAAGGTAATTGTTCCAGTGCCGGACATTCCCAAAGCTGATATATCAGACTATTTTGCAGCAGGACACAGCAAGGAAGAATTTGAGAGCCTTTTGCGGCAGGAAACCGTTACAGAAACAAGAACAGAGGGAAACACGCTTGACTTGTCACAGTTTCATCTTGTGAATAATAAAGGCGTTCCGACAGGCGTATTTGATGAAGCTGTCTTTAAATACATAAAGTAACAGCAGGATTTATTTGTGTGCGGTGGTACGGTCTATATATATGACGGCGGTTATTTTAAAGCGGATTCGAGCGGCGCAAGGCTGAAAATAATGTTTAGCAAGCTTATATATCCGCAGTTTATCAAAAGTACCATACTGAAAAGAATATATGACAGATTCCTTTGTGATATTTCCCTGAAAGTGCCTTTTGAAGAATTGAATTGCTATCCGGCGCACTGGATATGTTTTGAAAATGGTATGTATGATTGCAAGGAAAAACGCTTGCTGCCACACAGCCCAAAATATAAAGCCATAAACCAGATACCGCATGAGTACAAGCCGGATGCAGTTCATGAGGGGAAAAAGATAGAGGAATTTTTAAATTTTATCTGCCCGGAGCCTGATAGCCGGGAAATGCTTTTACAGTTTTCAGGATATGCGCACACAAAGGATGTGGGGCAGCAGAAATTTCTTGTGCTTCTTGGAGAGGGCGGCAGCGGGAAAAGCACATTTATAAGGCTTATGGAATCATCCGTTGGGAGCCGGAATCTGTCAAATATCAGTCTGACTGATTTGCAACAGCGGTTTGCAAGTTTCGGGCTTATGGGTAAGCTGCTGAACAGTTGCGCCGATTTGGAAATATCCGCACTGGAAGATATTGCAATCATTAAAAAGGTTTTGGGGGAAGATGCGCTAAGAGCAGAGCAAAAGGGGCGTGATGCAATTTCTTTCAAGAATTATGCAAAGCTGATATTTTCCACAAACGAACTGCCAGTTGTAAAAGCTGAAAAGACAAACGGCTTTTATCGGCGGCTTTTGGTACTTCCCATAAACAGAGTGCCGGAGAAAAAGAACCCTAATTTGCTGAATGAACTGCTGTAGGAAATTGACTATTTTGTGTGGCTTTCAGTGCAGGCACTTGAAAGGATGTATGAAAAAGAAATCATTGTGGCATCTACTGAATCTGAAAAAGCCGTTGCACAGTTACGCATGGACAGTGACAGGGTGCAGGCGTAACTTGNGGAATCATGTGTTTTGGATGATGGCAGCAAGATTGAGCGGACAGACCTTTATAGGAGATACGAAAAGTATTGTGAAGATACAGACCGCCAAAGCCTGACGAAGAATAATTTTTCAAGAGTTTGAGGGTAAAGGGGTACACAGATTTTAAGACTGGTGGCTATAGATATTTTAAGGGCATTTCTGATGAAAAAACTGCCCCACACCTGCCCCAAAAACTGTTCCGGATGGTTTTGTGTCAATTCCGGAGGGGTATCAGGAGGAATTACCTTTTGATTGATAGGGCAGATTTTGGAGCATTTAGGGCAGTTTATAAATAAATATTTTAGAAGTTTTCTAAAAAGTATGCGGTATAGGGTATTTATATATAAAAAAGAAAACGGCGAAAAAAATCTGCCCTTTTGCCCTTTTTGGGGTTTTGGTAACGAGTTTCAATAAAATATCAGTGGCATTTTCGATGTGCCGGAAAGGGTGTTGTTATGACAAAGTATGTGAAAGAAATATGGGTGCAATTCGCTGATAGTGAAGCGTATTCAGAGAATGAGGAAAAATTGTTTGAACTTTTGGACAAGGCGCAGGGAGAATGTGAAGTAAGGGTATACATACAGAGCGAAAAGAAACATAAGCCTTTGGGTGGTTATAGCTTTGATGAAACACGGCTTTCTCTGCTGACGGATGCTTACGGAGAGGAAAATGTGCGGCTGACTACTAAACCAGTCCGGGCAAGATTACGTTCTGACATTATCGAATGTTGTGGAAACTGAATTGAAAGGATAGCGGATGCACTGGAAAGGATAGCTGATGCATTGGAGGGAGGAAAGCAGGAATGAAAGGAATTATTGATTTAGCAGATGTGCAGGACAGCCCTGCTGCCGTCACAGCATTTTATGACCGATTCCGGGGAAAGATTGCGGATATTGAAACCGTGGAGCAGAGGAACAATATTCTTTCAGATATGCAGCAGTATTTTGAAAGAGCAGTAAGGCAGGAGCCGCAGAGTCGGGATATGCTGTCAGAGATTTACCAGTTGTTAAAGCGGAAATGTTGGGAGGTTGGCTTGTGTGGTAACGGATGAAGAATTAAAAGCCGTCTACGGAATGTTTACGGATGCTTGGAAACTGTACAAGAAATATGCGGAT
>WFLX010370317.1_pt1 | contig 15864 bp, 6 predicted proteins | sample 4967041 | NCBI WGS metagenome assembly WFLX01 (sample SAMN12857096, study PRJNA449069) | gut metagenome | isolation source: stool from male and female vole | host: Microtus ochrogaster | place: USA:Florida | collected 2017 | reverse complement strand
TTTTGCAGCGTCCGGCATTTCACCGAACAGAACTTTAAATGCTAAACTTCTCAAAGAACTCTTTAGCCTCGTGGCGCATGCCGCTTAGCCTATATTGTTATTTTTAACGGACTATTGTTGTAGTGTAAAGGTACAGTTTTTTTCGTAAATGGCCAAATAACGGTTGCATTTTTAACATTTTAAGGGCGTTTTTGATAGTAAAATCGTAATAAAGGGAAATTTTTGGCAGTGTGCGGCATTGGGGCGGCAACTACAGAAAAACGCGCCACATAACAATTTATTATTCACCTCCGTTGTTTTTTTATGCAGATGCTAATCTTTTTTGTATCTTAGAGCATCAAATTACATATCCGATAATCATAATTAAATACAATTGAAAAAATGACTCAGCTTACATTGACGATAACAGATCCGAAGGAAGCCACGCTTATTAAGAAACTATTAGCGAAATTTGACAGTGTTACTATCTCCAAACCGGTACGTAAATGCAAGACCGGTATTGAAGAGGCAATAGAGGATGTCAAAGCTGGCCGTGTCACCCGATATGACTCGGTAGAGGATTTCTTTAAGGAGATGGGAGTATGAGCAAATATACGCTCGAGGTCACCAATTAAATTTAAAAGGGACTTCAAACGCTGCTTAAAGCGTGGCCTACCGATAGTAAAGATTCAGGAAGCGATGCGTATTCTTGAAGCTGTCGGTGAATTGCCCGATGAGTATCGACCGCATAAACTCACAGGTAATTATTCCGGTAAATGGGAGTGTCATATCAACGNANGCNATAGTGACTGGCTNATNGTGTGGGAGCAAAATNNNNCNACATATACTTTACTNATGCNTCGTACCGGNTNNCATTCCGATATCTTTTAATCCCCTCTATCGTGACTGAATATTATATTAAAATATATCCATAGGAGGTGATGTTAGGTTGCGGCAGGCTGTTGCATAGATATATATCACCCCATGCCGAGGGCATGGGGTGATATACTGGTGGACTGGGATTGCAGTGGGGTGTCAGAGCTTGGTGGAGTCGAGCATGCGCTGGAAGGCGGCGGTCATGCCTGCGGCGGCGCGCCGGCCGTCGCCCATGGCGAGGATCACCGTGGAGGGGCCGCGCACGATGTCGCCGCCGGCATAGATGGTGGACGATGACGATTTCATCGACTCCTCGTCGACTATGATGCGGCCATGGCGGCTCATGTCGATGTCGCCCGGCAGCGTCTGCGGCGGGTTGGGGTAGAATCCTACCGACACCACTACAAGGTCTACGGCGATGTCCTCGGTCTCGCCCTCGATGGGCACCGGAGCACGGCGCCCAGAGGCATCCGGCTCGCCGAGCTCCATCTTCTGGATGCGCATGGCGCGCAGATGACCGTAGGCGTCGGCGATATATTCGATAGGATTTGCGAGGGTGACGAAGATAGCGCCCTCTTCCTTGGCATGNCGCACCTCGTTCTCGCGGGCCGGCATCNCGTCGGCGNCACGTCGATAGACGATCATGGCACGGGCCGCNCCNGCACGGATGGCNGCGCGCACAGCGTCCATGGCCGTGTTGCCACCGCCGATNATNGCCACTGACTTGCCCTTGAGNTCCTTGATGTCAAAGCCCACNGCCGGNCAATANTCCTGGTTGGTGCANGCCAGATAATCCTGGGCCGAGAGCACCTCGGGCAGCTCCTCGCCNGGTATGCCCATAAATCGCGGCTTGCCNGCGCCCGTGGCGATGTATATGCCCTTGAANCCCTCGTCGATAAGCTGCTGNTANGTGATGTCGGTGCCNACACGGCAGTTGTTGTACATCCTCACNCCNAGTTTCTGCAGGCGGTCGATCTCNTAGTTGACCACATAATTGGGCAGNCAGAATCGCGGNATNCCGCTCTTGAGCACNCCGCCATACCACTCCATGGCCTCGTAGACCGACACACGGAATCCGCGGCGCGCCATGTCACCGGCGAAGGCGAGTCCCGAGGGGCCTGAGCCTATGACCGCCACCTTGATGGCCAGAGGCGACTGCGGTATGGGATCGATCTTGGTGTCGGGATGATTCAGGCGCTCGTTGTCGGCGACGAAGCGTTCGAGGTTGCCGATCGCCACGGGCTGTTTCTTCATCTTGTTGTATATGCAGCCGCCCTCACACTGCTTTTCCTGCGGGCATACGCGGCCGCATACAGCCGGCAGCACGGTGGTGCGGCGGAGGACGCTCAGCGCCTGGGCGAACTCGCGCCGCTCGATATTCTTGACAAAGCCCGGTATGTCGTTGTGTACGGGGCAGCCCTTGACGCAGCCGGGGTCGGGACAATCGAGACACCGGGTGGCTTCGAGCACTGCCTGCTCCTGGCTGAGGCCCTGGCGCACCTCGGTCTCCACGGTGATGCGGTAGTCGACAGGCAGCTCGGGCATTTTTACGCGCGGTATTGCCGTGCGCTGTTTGGGTGTATGTGAGGCGCGGAGCTCTTCGCGCCATTTCTCGTCACGTGATGATAACTGATCGCTCATGTATCTCAGTTTTTTATGGTAATTGTTATTAAAAATCGCGTCATGATGCAAAATTACAAATAATATCGGTGTTTTCTATGGCAACGGGCTTTTTTTGTTTTTGTCAGGCTAGTTTAGTAAATTTGCACCAGTCATTTCTGCAATAGGTTACAATTTTTTTATATGCAGCCAATTATATCATTGCGTAGCCCGAAATTGAGATTTACGGGGGTGTGTATGGAGAATCCGTTCGGGATAGACATACCCGCCGGCGTGACTGCCGTGATCGGGCCAAACGGCGCCGGAAAATCTACCCTCGGACGCATTATCGAGGGCGGCTGGAATTTCATGACCAATGACATAGTGTCGCACACCGGGCGGCGCCTCAAGGTGAAGATGATCGAATTCAGCGACATACACTCGCTCACGGGATTCAAGGTGGAATATTATCAGCAGAGATATGAATCCACGATGAACGATGAGGTGCCCACTGTGGCCGACCTGCTCGGCGACCATAGCGATATGCCGGGCTGGGACGACATGGTCAGCGCCCTGCAGCTCGACCGTATCGCCGGCAAGCGTGTGAATTTCCTGTCGAGCGGAGAGCTGCGCAAGATGCTCATCGCCAATATGCTCACCGACCTGCCCGATGTGCTCGTGCTCGACAATCCATACATAGGCCTCGATGCCGAATCGAGGGATGTGCTCGACCGCGCTATCGCCGCCGTGGCCGGGCGTGGGGTGAGCGTGCTGATGCTCGTGTGCGACCCGCAGGAGATACCCGATTGTGCCGGTGCGATCGTGCCGGTGCGCGAGATGTGTATCGGCAGGCCTGTGCTGCGCGGTGATATGGATCTCGACCAATTCCGCAGGCTCGCCGCACCGCTCTTCCACTACACCATCGACCTCACAGCCATGCCGGCGCTACCCGACACCTCAGATACCCCCGACAACATATTCACTCTCAACCACTGCTGCGTGAGGTACGGCGACAAGGTGCTCGTCGGCGATATCAGCTGGAGCGTGGACAAGGGCGAGCGCTGGAGCCTCACAGGTCCCAACGGCTCGGGCAAATCCACCCTGCTGAGTCTGATCAATGCCGATAACCCGCAGGCCTACAGTAATGATGTCACCATCTTCGGCCATCGGCGCGGCTCGGGCGAGAGCATATGGGAGATAAAGCGGCGCATAGGATTTGTGTCAGCCGAGATGCATCTGTGCTTCCGTGCCGGCAACCGCACGGTGGCCGAGGTGATAGCCGGTGGTCTCCTTGATGTGGCGGGCGACGGCGTAAGGGCTTCGTCAGCCGATATGGCCGAGGCGCGCCGGTGGATCGATATGCTGCACCTCTCAGGTGTGGCCGACATGATGTTCAATAAAGTGTCATCGGGCCAGCAGAAGCTCGCATTGATAGCGCGGGCGCTGATCAAGAGACCCGACCTGCTCATCCTCGACGAGCCCATGCACGGACTCGATGCCGCCCGCAAACGCGCCCTGCTGGCAATGATCGACCATGTATGTAAACATACCGGCATGGCGCTTATCTATGTGACCCATTATCAGAATGAGCTACCCGCATNTATAACCCACAGACAAACACTGACGAGATGGACAGACTGATTGAAGAAAGCATAGAGAGATATATNGCCCGCACAGGTNGCCGGCGCCCTGATGTGCGGGCGGCCCTCANCGATATGGACGGNACGCTCTACGACTCGATGCCTAACCACGCCCGGGCCTGGAGCCGGCTGATGGCCGAGGAGGGTATTAAGGCCGACTACGAGGAGTTTTTTATGTACGAGGGACGTACGGGCGCCTCTACCATAACCTTGCTTTACGAGCGGCAGTACGGACGCAAGCCCGATGACGACTATTGCCGACGGCTGTATAAGCGCAAGACAGAGATTTTCGTCACCCTGCCGCCTGTTGAGGTGATGCCCGGCGCGCCTTTCGTGCTGTCGCAATTCAAGGAGGCCGGGCTGGAGTGTGTGCTTGTCACGGGGTCGGGACNGAATNCGCTGCTGTCGCGCATCGCCNGCGATTATCCGGNGGTGTTCGGCGACAANAGGGTGANCTCGNCCGATNTCNCCCACGGCANGCCGCATCCCGAGCCANTNCTAAAGGCCATGCGCNTGGNNGGGGTGGAGCCGTGGCAGGCAGTGGTGCTGGAGAATGCGCCGCTGGGTGTTGAGTCGGCCTTCAGGGCCGGCGCATTCACCATCGGTGTCACCACGGGGCCGATCGACCGCGGGGCGCTTGCCGGGGCCGGAGCCGATATTGTGTTTGACTCGATGCAACAATGTGCCGACAACATTGTTGATTTATTAAAGGCGATCTGCAGGATGCCTTGAATGAATAACCCTAAAACTCGAGAACATGAACCTTATATTTACCAACAAAGTGGCCGAGGCTATCGACAGATATGTGGCGCAGCTCGGCTCCCCAAAAGTGTTTACCCTTGTAGATGACAATACGCGCCAGCTGGTGCTTCCGCTGCTGAGCTCCATGTCAAAGGCGGTGGGCGGCTCACAGGTCATCACCATACAGCCCGGAGATGTACACAAGGGCCTCGACTCACTCTCGAGGATATGGCAGGCGCTGAGCGACGGTGGCGCGACACGCGGCTCGGTGGTGATCAATGTCGGCGGCGGCATGGTCACCGATATAGGCGGATTCGCATCCGCTACGTTTAAGCGCGGCATCAAGTTTGTCAATGTNCCCACGACACTGCTCNGGGCCGTGGACGCATCTGTCGGCGGCAAGACCGGCATCAACTTCAACGGCCTGAAAAACGAGGTGGGCGCGTTTGCCGATGCCGAGACCGTGATAATATCGGCCATATACTTTAATTCGCTCACCCGTCAGGAATTGCTGTCGGGCNANNCCGAGANGNTGAAACANGNACTGCTCGACGANCGCNAGACTCNGGCCAGGCTCCTTACCTACAACCTCGACAACAATGCCGATCATGACGGGATGCTCGCCCTTGTGGAGCAGAGCGTGGGCTACAAGAAGAAGATTGTGGAGCAGGATCCCCACGAAGAGGGGCTGCGCCGCGCCCTCAATCTGGGACACACCGCAGGACACGCCTTCGAGTCTATGGCCATGAGCAACGGCAATCCCATACCCCACGGATATGCCGTGGCCTGGGGCCTTGTGGTGGAGCTGATACTGTCAAATCTCAGACTCGGATTCCCGGCTGAGACGCTAAGGCAGGTTACCGATTTCGTCAAGAGCCATTACGGTAATTTCTCGTTTACCTGCGACGACTATCCGGCCCTGCTCGGCTACATGAGCCATGACAAGAAGAATCCGTCGCCCGACAATATCAACTTCACGCTGCTATCTGATGTCGGCGACATACACATCGACCAGATCTGCAGCGTCGACGAGATACGCAACGCTCTCGATATCTTCCGCGACAGCTTTGAATAATCTCAGATACTGACTCAATATACGACCTGCGGGGAGGTATGCGTCCACGGCTTGACACCGGGGCGCATACCTCCCCGTCGCATCATGCCCGTATATCGCCCGCAAAGCCGTCCGGACAGGGTGTTTGCACGGCGGATTACCCGTCGGTTTTTTTGACGGGCGGCGCTTGAAAAAAACGCCGGAATTTCGTAAATTTGCATAATGCCAATCGCACGGTCTGGTCAGTGGAGTCTATGAGGCAAGGGTGAAATCACGCAATCAGACCAATTTCAAGCATATATGTGTCTTACGACACAGCGCCGGCTTGCGCCGGCCCGTGCCGCCGATATGTATGTGGCTTGATAAATAAGGGTAATCTCTCCGGCTGTAATGCACAAATTACTTAATCAATATCTTAATTAATCTTAATTACCAATGTTGAAAAGACGATTAGATGGCAAGACAATAGGGGTGCTGATTGTGCTCCTGATGTCTTTGTGCGTTTCAGCATTTGCTCGGNGCAGGTCTGNCGNGTNGAANCTGNACCCNTCNGACTACCGCTANGACATGAGTNTGTATCTCNGTCTGGNGTNNAAGGATTANGAGAANCTCGATCTNTANGAGATCGGGGCTTTCGTTAACGANGAGTGNCGCGGNGTNGCNGAGAAGCTGGAATTGCCCGANGGCGGCAGCTGCCTGTACATGCGNGTGCGCAGCAATGTGTCGTCAGGNGAGACNGTCACCTTCAANCTGCGNGACCGCGAATCCGGCTCGACCTACGAGCTGNNNGGNGANGNCGGCGCNNCGCTGNNGTTCAAGGCTGACGAGATGGTAGGNCGTCCGTCGGCCCCGTANNTNCTCCGCATNTNNTTCAATGTAGCNGTATCCACCGACGGACACGGCACNGTNGANTTTGANAACGGNGNGTATNCCGANGGNCNCACCCTGTCGCTTACNGCCACNCCNTACGANGGCTACCANTTCGATAAGTGGAGCGACGGTGTCACCACCGCCNCCCGCGAGCTCACNGTNGANGGNGACATNGANCTGNTNGCNNTGTTCGCCCCNAATATCTACAANGCNGTNTTCGTGGCCGNAGGTGAGGTGATCGCNACATNNGAGGTGNCCTACGGNGAGGCNGTGCCCACNCCNGAGNNNCCNGTGAAAGANGGNTNNCTCTTTACCGGCTGGAACGACATACCCNTGACGATGCCCGCCCACGACATCGAGATACACGGTGATTTCATCGCCAACTCATACAATGCTGTGTTCATGATCGACGGTGAGATCATCGCCGCCCTCAATCTCCCCTACGGAGCTGAGATCGTGCCTCCGGCAGTGCCTGAGAAGACTGGCTACACATTTGCCGGATGGGACAACCTCCCCGAGGTGATGCCCGCCGGAAATATCGAGGTGACCGGTAGCTACACTGTCAACAGCTACACCCTCACATTCAGCATCGACGGCGAGAAGATACAGGAGTCGTCCGTGGAATACGGATCTGCCATCACGGCCCCCGAGGCTCCCGAAAAGGCCGGCTATACATTCGGCGGCTGGCAGGAGATGCCCGCGACCATGCCCGCCTATGACCTCGAGATCAAAGGTGAGTATGTGCCGGTGCTCTACAATGCCGTGTTTGTGATCGACGGCGAGATCATCGCCACCGAGCAGGTGCAGGCAGGTATGCCTGTCAACGCCCCCGAGGCCCCGGCCAAGGAAGGTCACACATTCGCCGGCTGGCAGAACCTGCCCGAGGTGATGCCCGCCCAGGATATCGAGATCACAGGCGTGTATGACATAAACACATACATCGCCACATTCACTATCGGCACCGAGGTGGTGGCCCGGATACCCGTGGTATACAACACGGCTGTCACAGCCCCCGAGGCTCCGGCCAAGGAAGGCCACACCTTCACCGGCTGGCAGAATATCCCCGAGACGATGCCTCCGTTTGACATCACTATCGAGGGCAACTATGCCGTGAACTCATACAATGCGGTATTCATGATCGATGACGTAGTGGTGGCTACCATCTCTACTGAATACGGTGCGCCCGTGGCAGCCCCCGAGGCTCCTGTCAAAGAGGGATATACTTTCGGCGGCTGGCAGGATGTGCCTGCCACAATGCCCGCTGGTGACATCACCATCAACGGCAGCTACAGCATCCTCTCCTATCTGGCAAGATTCATTATCGACGGAAATGTCGTGAGTGAGCTTACCGTGGAATACGGCGCTCCTGTCACAGCTCCCGAGGCTCCGGAAAAAGAGGGCTACCTGTTCACCGGCTGGCAGAACGTGCCTGATACCATGCCTGCGTCGGATGTCGATATTGTCGGAGCCTATGAGGTGATCGCCTACAATGTGGTATTCAAGATCGGCGACGAGGTGGTGGCCTACATACCTGTCGATTTCGGTGCGCCTGTGCCTACACCCGAGGCTCCGGTCAAGGAGGGTCACACCTTCACCGGCTGGCAGGATGTGCCCGATACGATGCCAGCCCACGACATAGAGATAACCGGTGGATATAGCATCAATACCTACAAGGCCGTGTTCATCGCCGACGGCGAGACAGTGGCCACGCTCGATGTGGAATACGGCGCCGCCGTGACAGCCCCCGAGGCTCCGGCCAAGGAAGGCTACACCTTCACCGGCTGGCAGAATGTGCCNGNNACNATGCCNGCCTNNGATATCGAGGTGCTCGGCACNTATTCNGTCAACGCCTACACGGCCACCTTCAGGATCGGTGACGAGGTAGTGGCTACGGTGCCTGTCGATTTCGGCGCCGCAGTGCCGGCACCCGAGGCTCCGGTCAAGGAGGGCTATAGCTTCACCGGCTGGCAGAACGTACCCGAGACGATGCCCGCCCAGGATATCGAGATCAACGGCGCTTACAGCATCAACACCTACAAGGCCGTGTTCATCGCCGACGGCGAGACAGTGGCCACGCTCGATGTGGAATACAACTCGGCGGTGACAGCTCCCGAGGCTCCGGCCAAGGAAGGCTACACCTTCACCGGCTGGCAGAATGTGCCTGAGACGATGCCCGCCTTCGATATCGAGGTGCTCGGCACTTATTCAGTGAATACCTATACCGCTACCTTCAAGATCGATAATGAAGTGGTGGCCGTGCTCTCTCTTGAGTATGGGGCCCGGATATCCGCTCCTGAAGCTCCCGCCAAGGAGGGATTCCTGTTTGATGGCTGGAGCAACGTGCCCGCGACTATGCCGGCTCAGGATATCGAGATCACCGGTACTTACTCTGAGGATCCCAACGCCGCGCCTGTGATCAGCACATATACAGCGACATTCAGGATCGACGGCGAGGTGATAGCCATGATACCCGTGGAAGAGGGTGCGGTGATACCCGCTCCTGAAGCACCTACCAAGGAGGGTCACACCTTCACCGGCTGGCAGAACCTGCCTGAGGTGATGCCGTCACACGACATCGAGATCACCGGCGCATATACAGTCAACAGCTACAAGGCCACCTTCGTGATCGACGGTGTGGTGATCGAGGAGAAGACCGTGGAATACAACACAGCGGTTTCGACACCCGAGGCTCCGGCCAAGGAAGGCTACACCTTCACCGGCTGGCAGAACGTGCCCGAGACCATGCCTCCGTTTGATATCGAGATNCAGGGCAGCTACACCGTGGTGGCCTACACCGCCACCTTCAAGATCGGTGACGAGGTCATCGCCGCATTGCAGTTTGACTATGGCTCGCCGGTAGTGGCTCCCGCCGTACCTGAGAAGGAAGGTCATACATTCGCCGGCTGGCAGAATGTACCCGAGACCATGCCCGCATCCGACATCGAGATCAGCGGCGCATATGCAGTCAACAGCTACAAGGCCACCTTCGTGATCGACGGCGTGGTGATCGGGGAGAAGACCGTGGAATACAACACCGCCGTGTCTACACCCGAGGCTCCTGAGAAAGAAGGCCACGCTTTCACCGGGTGGCAGAATGTACCCGAGACCATGCCTCCGTTTGACATCGAGATCCACGGCAGCTATACCGTGCTCTCATACACCGCCACATTCCGTATCGGTGATGATGTGATCGCGGCGGCCCAGTTTGACTACGGCACACCCGTGCCCACACCTGCCGTGCCCGAGAAAGAAGGTCACACCTTCGCCGGCTGGGAGAATGTGCCCGAGACCATGCCCGCCCAGGATATCGAGATCATCGGTAGCTACACCGTGAATGTCTACAAGGCTACCTTCAATATCGACGGCGAGATCATCGCTGAGAAGGATGTGGAATACAACACCGTGATAGAGACACCCGAGGTGCCCGAAAAGGCCGGCCACTCATTCTCAGGATGGCTCAACCTGCCGCAGACCATGCCTCCGTTTGACATCGAGATACTGGGCTCCTTCGCCGCCAATTCATACAATGTCACATTCGTGATCGACGGCGAGGTATTCGCTACCGTACCCTCGGTATACGGCACAGAGATCGCCGTGCCCGAGGTACCCGCCAAGGAGGGTCACACCTTCGCCGGCTGGCAGAATCTGCCCGAGACCACACCGGCCGAGGATATCGTGGTCAACGGCAGCTACACAGTCAATACCTACAANGCAACATTCATGGCCGACGATGTGGTGGTGGCCGAGACNGATGTAGAGTACAACACCNTAGTGCCTGTGCCTGACGCACCCGAGAAAGAGGGCCACACCTTCACCGGCTGGCAGAATGTGCCGGAGACCATGCCTCCGTTCGACGTGACCATACTCGGTACATACGCCGTCAACACCTATCTCGTGACATTCACCGTGGATGGCGAGGTAGTGGCCGAGCTGCCCTGCGACTACGGCACCGCTATCAGCACACCCGAGGCTCCGGCCAAGGAGGGTCACACCTTCGCCGGCTGGAACGACGTGCCCGCGACAATGCCCGCCGGCAACATCGTGATCACCGGCAGCTACACCGTCAACAGCTACGTCGCAAGATACCTCATCGGCGATGAGGTGATAGCCGAGCAGACCGTGGAATACGGCGCCATACTGCCTCCGGTCACCGCACCCGAGAGAGAGGGCGAGTCATTTGCAGGCTGGGATAATCTGCCAGAAGTGATGCCCGCCCACAATGTAGACATCTGCGGCTCGTATGTCAAGAACACCTACACCGTGACATTCATGATCGGTGACGAGCTCGTAGCCGCGCTCAGAGTCAACTACGGCGACGCAATCCAGCAGCCCGAGGCTCCGGCCAAGGAAGGCCACGAATTCNCGGGCTGNGAGAATGTACCCGAGACCATGCCTNCGCANGATATCGTCATCAACGGTGCCTACAAGGTATGCTCGTACATGCTCACTGTATATCTCAACGACGACATCTACATCTCGGAATCCGTGGAATACGGAGCTCCGGTCGTGATACCCGAGCCCGAGGTTGCCGCCGGATATGAATTCACCGGATGGCTCGATGAGATTCCCGAGACGATGCCTGCTCACGATGTGGAGATCCACGGAGAGGTGAAGCAGATCCAGGTGGGTATCGAAGACCTGTATGCCGACGGCGACGGTATCGTCACAGTATACAATCTCAACGGTGTGCTTCTCTTCAGACAGATCAGCGTATCGGATGCCATGAAGCGTCTCGCCCCCGGATACTACATCGTCAACGGATCCAAAGTGAGAGTGAAATAATCATCCGTCACCCTACGGTTCAGCCGGAATCCGCTCCGGGTTCCGGCTGAATTAAAAAATCGAATAAATTAATCAATCTAATCTAATAACCTTTCTATGCTAAAAAAAATTCAGCCAATGCTGATTCTCGCGCTCAGTGCGGCNTATCCNGTCTNTGTGGCGGGAGCGACNCGCACNGCGGATGAGGCAAAAACTGTAGCCGCTGAATTCTTTCAGTCCGGCGAAAACACCNGGCTGGCCAGCGAGGATGCCTTCAGCCTNGTNTACACGGNCGGCGACGGAGCCNANGGCCCGGTGTGCTACGTGCTCAACGCAAAGGATGGCAAAGGGTTTGTGATCGTGTCAGCCGACGAAGATGCGATGTCAGTGATCGCNTATTCCGANGNNTCGACCTGGAANCCCNTNTCCATACCTGATGCNGCGGCAAATGCCATTTCCTTNCCTGTGGCCGCNCGCCACGGCTCNGACAATGCGCCGCGCACCCNNCGCGGGCGAGATGGAGAAGAAGGACATACCCACCGCATCATGGAGTCAGGAAGCGCCCTTCAACAACAACATTCCCAATCATCGTCTGACGGGATGCGTGGGTCTGGCGCTTGCCGAGATCATGAAGTATCACTCCTATCCNGAGATGCGTCCCGCAGCNCTTTCGGGCANNCAGTCNGATCCATANGCCTGGAGCANCATGCGCACCGACAATTACCGCAGCGGCTANACCCAGNCNGAGGCCGATGCNGTGGCCACACTGGTGGCNGANGCCGCTNTCGCCATCGGCACCGATTTCGGTATGTCNAGCTCNAGCGCNTTCGAGGTNAAGGTGCCCTACGCCCTGTCATCGATGATGGGATATGACGCNGGNGTGTCATATAAGAAGCGTGCCGAGATGAGCAAGGAGGCATGGGATGCCCTTATCGTCAACGAGATCAACGAAGGCCGTCCCGTGCTGTACAGCGGACAGGATGTGTCGTCAGGCCACGCATTCGTGTGCGACGGCTATGAGAAGCTCGGCGGCGATTACTTCTTCCATATCAACTGGGGCTGGGGCGGCGCCGCCAACGGATATTACGCCTCCGATGCCCTCAACCCCGTAGTGAGCAAGGCTCACCACTACAATGACCTCACCACGATCGTGTACAACATCAAGCCTGCCGCCACGGCTATGGCATGGTCGCCTGTGCATGTCACCAGTGACGAGCGCCAGGTGGGCCTCACTCTCGATGTCACCGACATATCCGCCGGCACATTCACCGTGAGGGCCGGCGCGCTGAAGAATATATCTGACGCGGATTTCTCAGGCCGTCTGGCCGTGGCTCTCTATGATGCCTCCGGCAAGATGAAATGCCTCCTTAACGACGGCAGGAATTTCAACCTGCAGTCGCTCCAGATAGTGAAGTATGTCGATTTCACGTGCAGCCTGCCCGCCGGCACATCGGTGGCAGACGGTGACGTGGTGCGTCTGGCTACGAAGGCCCAGGATGCCGAGACATGGTATCCCGTCGCCGGCGATCTGCTCGCTCCGGGCGAGATGCTTGCCAAGGGTGGTCAGATCCAGTATTTCGACGTGATGCTGCCGGTGGCCGAATCAGTGGAGATCACCTCGGGCGGCGACCGTGTGATAAAGGGTCGCGACTATACCTTCACCGTGGTGCCGTCGTCAGTCGACAAGGTGGTCACCGTNAANGCCAACGGNTANATCCTGACNCCNGANGCCANCAACAACTATAANATNACNAANGTNGTGGAGAATCAGACTGTCACCATCAANGTNCANAANNCCGCGGATGTGCTCTCCAAGAGCGTGCTGTGGCTTGAGGCCGGCAATCTGAAGAATATGCTCAACGACAACGAGACCTCCACTATCAAGGATCTCACGCTGTTTGGCACAATGAATGTCGAGGACTTCAACTTCATACGCGAGCGCATGAAGGTCGAGCGTCTCGACATCTCGCAGGTCAGCATCCTCGCGAGCGGCTCCAACCCGGCCAATGCCATTCCTACCAAGGCATTTGTCAACTGCCGCTCACTGAAGACGATCCTTCTGCCCAACAACCTCGCTACATTCAAGAACGGCTGTCTGGCCCAGACGGGTCTGACCTCGGTTGAGGTGCCTGCCTCTGTGGCTNCCTNGGAATACAATGTANTCGTAGGATGTTCGGCTCTGCAGNAANTGACCGTGCGCCGCTCGTCACCCGCATGGANCNACTGGTGNGTGTTCAACGGCANACCCAANACCAAGCTCATCGTGCCTGTAGGCGCGGCCGCCGCTTATTCATCAAAGGAATATTGGCAGGAGTTCAAGAATATCGAAGAGGCCAANCCCGNNCCCGCCGACCACTANACCGTGGTATTGCAGGAGAAGAAAGGCCTCAGGATCACNGACGCNACCGAGGGNACNGAGTTNGCTCCCGGNTCGCCTTACAGCTTCAAGGTNGAGGCCGATGACACATACGCCGACGCCATCATGGAGGTGTATGCCAACGCCGAGCGTCTGTATCCCGATGCCGACGGTGCCTACAACACCAAGATCAACCGCAACACCCTGCTGCATGTAGAATTCAGGATACCTCAGCCCATGGCCCCTGACAATACCTGGAAGATCACAGGTGACGCAGGTGGCGCCGGTCTGGTGAGCGAGGTGGTCAACGTGCCTGTGGGCCAGTCGTTCAATGTGCGTGTCAATGCCATCAAGGTGCCCGCCGGATACTCGTCAAAATTCTTCGCTATCGTGCTCACCGACAAAAACGGTGGCTTGAAGGAGGTGATCTCCAATGTGATGAACAACATGATCGGCGACGGCAGCAGCAACAATATCTCATGCAACTTCAATTGTAAGGTCAAGGAGTCGACCGTGCGTCCGGGAGACCAGCTGCGTCTGGCCACCGCCGTATCGGCCAATACCAACCGCACATGGTATCTCGTATCTGCCGAGGCCGACAGTATCACCGACCGCCTCAATGCAGTGGGCAATGCCGTGAAGTATCATGTTGTTACCTTGCCGGCAAGCACGGATTCGTTTACTGTCGAAGGCCAGTCGGGCGAGGTAGTGCGCGGTATGCCTTACAGCTTCAAGGTAACTCCCAAGTTTGGCAACTACCGTGTGACCGTCAAGGTCAACGACGACGAGAAGGCCACTAACGCCGCAGTAGCCAACATCTCTATCCCCGCCGTGATGCAGGACATCAACGTCACTGTCGAGTGCAACGAGATCGAGGGTATCGGCGACGCCGAGGAAAACGATTATGTAGTGGTGAACGTGCAGGCCGGACAGCTGAGCTCGAAGATGAACCAGATCGGCTGGCCCGACAAGCTCAAGCTCGTAGGCTCACTCAACGCCAACGACTTCACTACCTTCCAGCAGAACGCCGCCAAGCTCAGACATCTCGACCTGGCTGATGTATCGGTGCCCGGCAATGAGTTCCCGAGCTATGCCTTCTATACGATGCAGGGCTCGCGTCCGGCTATCCAGTCGCTGATCATGCCTAAGAATGTCACTAACATAGACATGAATTCGCTGATACAGTGTATCTACCTCAAGGANGTGGTGCTGCCGCCGNCACTGACCAAGATCGGCGCATACGCATTCTCGTCATGTATCGCTCTCACACAGATGACCATCGACCGCTCGATGCCGCCGAGCTGCGACTTCAACGCGCTGCCCAACCGCGCCATCAATCTGTTTGTGCCCGCCGGATCAGAGACCGCTTACAAGAATGCAAGCTACTGGTCGGCATTCAACGTGCAGTCTATCCCGACACCCAAGACATACTATTATGTCAATGTTGACGACANNAAGATCGGTGTCTACGGCAACGGTGTGGATCTCGACCACGTGGGTGTGGGCAAGACCAAGGAGTCGGTATGGCTCGTGCTGCCCAACTGCCAGCGTAAATCCGTGCTCGAAAAGGTATCGGGCAATGTGCGTCGCGGCGTGCCGTTCAAGATTTATGACAACGGTATCGACCTCTTTGCCGATGAGCCTAACATCGCATACGAGCTGAGCTGGAACAAATACGAGCAGGGGGGTGTGTATGTGGTATACTTCGATCCTAACGAGACCGAGGGCCTCTTCGTGCCTCAGAATCACGAGATCGAGCTTGATTTCTACTATCCCATCACCTTCGAGAATGGCAAGGGCTCTGATGGCGTGAAGGCGTCGTTTGTGAATCTGCAGCCCAAGGATCAGTGGAAGGATGTGGAGATGTGGCGCTTCAGCGACCGCAGGGACACTCCCACATTGTATAAGGAAGGCAGCGACATCCAGTTCCAGCTTTCTCTGCCCGAGGGCGTCAAGTATGACGAGATGATCGTGTCGGTAGAGCAGGT
>WFLX010375681.1_pt1 | contig 15866 bp, 9 predicted proteins | sample 4967041 | NCBI WGS metagenome assembly WFLX01 (sample SAMN12857096, study PRJNA449069) | gut metagenome | isolation source: stool from male and female vole | host: Microtus ochrogaster | place: USA:Florida | collected 2017 | reverse complement strand
TGACCTCACCGGCGCCCAGAAGCGTGTGATACGCGAGATACGTGCCGATGTCAACACCGGTCGTCAGATGAACAGGCTCGTGCAGGGTGACGTAGGCTCAGGCAAGACCCTCGTGGCCCTGATGGCTATGCTCATGGCCCTCGACAACGGCGGACAGGCATGTCTGATGGCTCCTACCGAGATACTTGCCGAACAGCATTATGACACAATACGCTCACTTGTCGCCCCCATAGGCATAGATGTGAGGTTGCTCAGGGGCTCCACGCCCGGCGGACAGCGCCGTGCCATCCACGAGGCCCTTGCCGACGGGAGTGCTGGAATCCTGATAGGCACACATGCTGTGCTTGAGNACGATGTGGTGNTCAGGAATCNCACTATGGCGGTGATAGACGAGCAGCACCGTTTCGGTGTGGNCCAGCGTGCCCGCCTGTGGAGCAAGAATACGATTCCGCCTCATGTNCTGGTGATGACTGCCACACCTATACCCCGCACGTTGGCCATGACCGTGTACGGTGATCTCGATGTATCGGTGATTGATGAGCTGCCACCGGGCCGCAAGCCGGTGACCACGTTGCTCCGATANGACGAGCAGCGCGAACAGCTGNATCAGTTCGTTGGCAGGCAGATCAGGGCCGGACGGCAGATCTACATAGTATATCCGCTGATAGAGGAGAATGAGAAACTGGATCTGCTGAGTCTCAACNAGGGATACGAGGCAATATGCCAGACCTTCCCCAACAGCAAGGTCNCATTCGTGCATGGCCGCATGAAGCCCGCGGAGAAGGAATACCAGATGCAGCTCTTTGCCGGTCATGAGGCCGATATACTGGTGGCTACCACCGTAATAGAAGTGGGTGTGAATGTGCCCAACGCCAGCGTGATGATAATCGAGAACGCCGAGAGATTCGGCCTCTCGCAGCTCCACCAGCTCAGGGGCAGGGTGGGGCGTGGAGCCGAGCAGAGCTATTGTGTGCTGATGAGCAAGCAGAAAATAGCTAAGGAGACACGCAAGCGGCTTGAAATAATGACCTCCACCACAGATGGATTCGTGATCGCCGAGGCAGATATGAAGATGCGCGGCCCCGGAGACATAGAGGGCACCATGCAATCAGGACTGCCATTCGAGCTGCATATCGCCAACCTCGCCACCGACGGCCAGATAATACAGATGGCACGCGATGAGGCAATGGCTCTGCTTGATGATGATCCCGAGCTGTCCAAGCCCGAGAATGTCCCGTTTCTCAACTCGCTGCGTCTGAGCGTGGCCCGTACGGCCGACTGGAGCCGTATTTCCTGACGTTTCAGCCGCCGGAATACCGGATATTTAGTGAAATATTTGGGGATTAGGGTTGTGTTTAGTATCTTTGCGTATCAAGAATCAGCCCATGAGCGAAAGCAAGAAACGCAGTGTCATACTCAGAATCGCGAAGATACTTGGCAAGACTATTCTCACACTGGTCATTGTCACAGGTATCCTGCTTTTCTGTATAGCGAAATTCATTGATTCAAAGTATCTTGCCGAGCTTGTCGAGCGCGAGGCCAACGAGCGTATCGACGGACATCTCAAGATAGGTAAGATTAAGCTCGGATTCCGTCCGGCTTATCCCGTGCTGGGCGTTGAGGTGGAAGACCTCACACTGATATCCCAAGTCTTCGAGTCACTTGATGCCTCACAGCGTGGCTCTTTACCCGATTATGCCGATTCGCTCCTTACTCTCGATTACATGTCAGGAGCTCTGGATATCAAGCGTCTGCTCATGGACAACGAGCTTGCGCTGCATGATGTGGTGTTGCGCGGCCTGGGTGCCAATCTGGTGATTGCCCATAACGGCAAAGCCAACTATCAACTGATGAAGACGCAGCCTGATACTGCCAGGTCACATAAGAAGATACCGTCGTTCAAGATTGACAGATTCGCGCTGGAGAATCCCAAGGAGATGCGTTTCTACAACGCGGCCGACTCCCTGGCGGCCTCAGTGCTGCTGCTTACCGACGTGGATGTAGACGGCTCTACACAGCCTTCTTACCGGCTGATGCTCAACGGCAGCGTGTCAGATCCGCGAGCATCGCTGATTACAAATCTGAGCAGAATAGAATTCGGTCTCAACGGCCGTGTGTACTGGACACCGGAGAGTCCGGGATTGGTGGCCGTAGATGAGATGGAGATCAGGGGTGCTTTCCTTAAGGCCGTCATCTCAGGAGAGATCGATCTTGCGGACGCGCCTATAGTAAGACGTGCGGCTGTAGATCTGGATCCTGTCGCACTCACCGACCTCATCGAAATGCTGCCCGACTCAATAAAAGACTACCACCGCCTGTATGAGCCATATTTCGCCACCGATCTCACTGTCGGCGGCAGAATAGAACTGACCGCTCCGATGAATCTCGCCACCGATACTCTGCCGTCGGCACGGATCGACCTATCGGTGCCGTCTGGGTCTATGAGTTACGGTAAAGCACGGTTTGAGGAAATTGCACTGGATGCCACCATTACCACTATGTCGGATCAGCCTGACAGCACGATGGTGGATATACGCAGGTGCGTGATCGCCGGCCCGGCCACACGATTTGAGGCTACCGCCACGCTCTCCAGGCCTGTTTCCGATCCCACATTCACCGCCGATATGCGCGGTGAGATAGATCTCGGCAATCTGCCGCCCATCGTCAGCCGACACGTGCCCGGCTATCTCTCCGGTGTGATTGGCACTGATTTGAAAACAAGCGGAAAAGCCTCGCTGCTCGACAAAGACGCCATTCACCGCCTCGTTGCCGATGGCTCGATAACGGCACGCGATATCTACTTTCTGGCGGCTGATACGTGTTCGCTGGTAGAGGTAGGTGAGGCTAAGATTGAATTTGACTCCAGGCAGATCATAGGAGACGCACCTGCGCTGAGCACGAAAATCACCGTAGACACGGCTACCGTCCTTACCGGCGGTATAGATCTTCTCTTCGGCAACCTGAGCATAGGCGCGTCGGTGGATAATACAGCAAGTACGGCAAAAATTGACGATGACCATGCGGCCCCGGTAAAAGCCGACCTGAATGTAAGGCGATTCAATATACTCACCGTTACGGATAGCGCCGGCGCACGGATACAGAATATCACCGGACCTGTAAGGCTCACCAAGCGTGAAGGCCCCATACCGGAGATACTGGCTGATATCAGGATAGGAAAGGCCTCGGCGGGTACTCTATCTGACCGCATAATTCTTAACAACACCAGGGTGAAGGCCTCTCTATATAAAATGCCGCAACCCCCCAATCCCAAGAAAACAAAGGCAAAAAAAGCTGTGGGCGACAGAGAATATAAGTATATTTCTCCGGCGGCCGTACACAGATATGTGTATAAGAAGCGTCACAACGGAAAACATATCAAGAGAGTGTATGGCGAAATTGACGCTGAGGATGAGGAGGTGCTGGTGTGGAACCTGACACGACAATTCAGGGGATTTCTCAACGAGTGGAAACTGAGCGGAAGACTCAATACATCTGACGCGGGTCTGCTGATGCCCCAGTTTCCGATACGCAATAAGATCTCAGCAATGGATATCACTTTCAACAATGATACGGTCGCTATCTCCAATATCACCATGAGGGCCGGCCGGTCGGACATTACACTGTCAGGCCGCATAACTAATGTGCGCCGCGCGCTCACCTCCGGACCTGATAACAATCTCAAGGCCAACCTGTCGCTGCTGAGCAACACCATCGATGTCAACGAACTGTCTGCAACCGTATTCACGGGAGCATCGTATATCTCGGACCGGAATCATGGTAAAGCGCAGGACATGAGGACACATGATGACAAATCGCTGGCTGATATGCTCGACGCTCTCTCAAAGAAGGGTGCCGGACATTCCTCCCCCGTGCTGATACCGGTCAATCTGCGTGCAAAGGTGAGGGTGGAGGCCAATCAGCTGCTCTATGGCGAGATGAATCTGCAGAACATGGGCTGTGACCTCCTGGTATACGACGGAGGTGTGAACCTGCACAATCTGACAGCATCCTCGGATGCGGGCACGCTATCAATGTCAGCGCTGTACTCCGCGCCGAAAATCAAGGATATGTACTTCGGTTTCGGTATGGAGCTCCGCGACTTCAATATCGCCAGATTTGTCAAGCTCGTGCCGGCTATCGACTCTATCACACCTATGCTCCACGACTTCTCGGGCATGATAGGCGCTGAGCTTGCTGCAACCTGCAGGATTGACAAGGGGATGAACATCGACCTGCCGTCGCTCGACGCAGCCATCAGGATCAAGGGTGACAGTCTGGCCTTCATAGATCCCGAGAAATACCGTAAGCTGGGTAAGTGGCTTGGATTCAAGAATAAGGCTGACAATACCATACACAGCCTGAACGTGGAGATGACAGTGGCCGACGGTTTATTGCGTGTGTATCCCTTTACATTCGATATAGACCGGTACCGTCTGGGTGTATATGGCTCCAACGATATGACCATGAATTTTGATTACCATCTCTCTGTGCTTAAATCTCCTTTGCCGTTTAAGTTCGGCATCACGATAAAGGGAAATCCCAAGAAATATAAGGTGAGGTTCGGTGGTGCGAAATTCAATGACTATACAGCCGTCGAGAGCGTGAATATGGTCAATGAAGCCAGAATCAACCTTGTGGATCAGATACAGAACGTATTCGAGAGGGGAGTGCGCAACTCCCGCTTCGCCAAACTGAAAGTAGCCTACCCGGCGGGATTCTCAGACGATGAGCCGGCTCTGAGCGAAGCCGACTCACTGCGTCTGATACAGGAGGGCATCATCGATTCACCGGCTGAGGTCAAGACTCCGCAGCCTGCGCCGGAGCAAGAGAAAAAAACTGAGAAGAAGAAGCATAAGCGATTCCTCTTTTTCTGACCAAGGCAGCATCTATCATACAGTAACAGTCGCAAATAAAAGACAATCAAAATAATGGATACCGATTACAACCGAATTATACAGGAGCGGGCCGATCATGTGTTCGATGTCATGGCAGGGCGCGTGTCGGCTGAGGATATGGCACGTATCCGTGCCGCCTTTGAGCTGGCCAACAAGGCTCATGCCAATCAGAAACGTAAGACAGGCGAGCCGTATATACTGCATCCGATCGCCGTTGCTAATATCGCCGCCGAGGAGCTGATGCTCGATGCTAATCCTGTAATAGCGTGTTTCCTGCATGATGTGGTAGAGGACACAGATTACACGATAGAGGATATCCGCGAGCTCTTCGGTGACGATGTGGCTTTCCTGGTGCGNGTNGTNACCAAGAAGCCCACACATGACTACNANCTGTCNAANCAGCTCGACAACTACCGCCAGCTGCTCAACTCCATGCAGTATGATATCCGTGCCATACTCGTGAAACTCGCCGACCGCCTCCATAATATGCGCACTCTCGCCTCAATGAAGCCTGAGAAGCAGATGAAGATTGCCGGAGAGACCGACTATTTCTATGCGCCGCTGGCCAACCGTCTCGGACTCTATAATATCAAGACTGAGCTGGAGAACCTGTCGTTCCGCTACCGGTGCCCGGAGGAATATGACGAGATATCGCGTCTGATAGACCGGCACGTGGAGGCCAACAGAGAGAATCTGGAGACATTCCGCCGGCAGATAGCGGAGACTCTCGCCGCAGCGGGAATAAAGGCGAGGGTCAATGTCGACTACAGGCGTCCGTATAATCTGTGGCGCAAGATGAAAAAGTATGATGATGACTTCAATCACCTGAAATACCGACACTTTCTGGAGGTGGTGTTTGATGAGACACCGACCGATCTGTCTGAGAAAGAGATGGCCATGAAGGTATACTGCATCCTCACCGACAGATTCAAGGAGAAGCATTGCAGCATGAGCAACTATATCGATTCGCCAAAGGAGAACGGCTATCAGAGCATACATGTCAAGCTGCTGCCCGACTTCGGCAGGTGGCAGGAGGTGCATATCAGCAGTGAGGCGATGATACGCCGCTCGCAGATAGGATGTGTGGCCGAGCGCAACGAGAGCAATATACAGATGTGGATCGAGAAATTCCGCAAGGTGTTGCATGATACGTTCAGCGCCTCTGGCCGCGATGACCATTATATGGAGGATATCATCACCGCCTTTTATAACGATGATATACAGGTGTTCACGCCTAAGGGCAAGAAGATTATCCTGCCACAGAACGCCACTGTGATAGATTTTGCCTACGAGGTGCATACATATCTGGGCGAACATGCCAAATATGCCCGGATCAACAGCCGTCTTGAGCCTATCGACAGGACACTGCGCCGGGGNGATGTGGTGGAGATCTTCACTGATAAGGACTGTCATCCGGAGGCCGACTGGCAGAATTTCGCCCATACCTTCAAGGCCCGCAGGGAGATACGCCGCTATCTGGAGTCTGTGCCTGCGACCGACTACTGCCGTTGCGAGGTATGTAACCCGATACCCGGCGAGGAGGTGATAGGTATACGCAATCATCCGGTACACGGCGTGATCGACGTACACAAACGCGATTGTCCCCTGGCCATCAGTATGGCATCGTCATACGGCGATGATGTGGTGCCGTTCGATTTCAAAGCCGATGAGACCCTGTATCGTGTGACATTGAGGGTAAGGGCCGTGGACCGCAGTCATCTGTTTGTTGACCTTGTGGACTGTATCACCAACACTTTTCATCTTTCGATGGAGACGTTCAACACCAGCACCGACCGCAACATAGTGGTGTGCCGTATCCGCTTCGGCGTACACTCTTACTCCGAGCTCAGGACCATCATCAACCATATTTCCTCCATAGACGGAGTGGATGAAGTGCGCCGTATAGATGAAAATGACGGACGAGGTGTGTTGATATGATTGAGGCGTCTGAGATTGAAGATGCAGAGGAGGGGGGATGTTCTGCCCACAGCATAAAAATAGCCGGCACCATCATGATGATGCCGGCTGTAGTATGCCGATGGGTATGGTTATTGATTATGATTCCTTCTTATTGTTTTTCTTATCTTTATCGCGGGATGACATGTGCTTTTTGCCATGTTTGTTGTGAGCCTGCTTGTGCATTTTAGGCCCTTTCTGATTCATTGTGAAGCTATTCTCAAGGAAAGTGACATACTGCTCGGGAGTGAGTATCTCCTTTATTCCGGCCAGATATGCACGTTGCTTGGCATCTCTCTCGGCCATTTTCTGTTGCCTCTGCGCGGCAGAGAGCTTCTCTTTATCCTTCTTTTCACTCTGCTTCTTTTCGCCCTGCTTCTTGGCATCGCGGTTGGGCTTATTCTTTTCTTTCAGCTCCTGAAGTCTGGTCTTCTGATTATCGGTGAGTGAAATACCGGCGAAGAGTCTGTTCTCGCGATCCTGACGGCGCTGCTCCATATCCTTCTTGCGGTCCGCGCCGTCTTTCTTGCGGTCAGCCTTTGCGGCTTTATCCTTCTTTCCGGGAGTATCCTGTTGCTCGGTGGTCTGGCCGTTGGCCTTTGTGTCGGATGAGTTGGTGGCAGCGAATGATGTGATGGATAATGCAAGGATAGCGATGCTTAAAAATATCTTTTTCATAATGTGTCTGTCATTTTTTTGGAGAGAATGTCGCGCGCTTTTCATTCTCGGTGTTAATATTCCGTTTCATTGTTTGTACGCTTATTTGACGGCCTTGATTTCGTATGGNTTAAGCATTAGTATTGTTTTAACTTCCATTAAATCAAATGNTAATAAAGGTAGTCACCATTTTGTCTTGCAGAATCGCAAGTNTTTTGGTAATTTTGTAGCATTCACATAATANTGTATGTCATGAAAAAGATTTTGATACTCTCACTGATGGTGATCGCATCTGTATTTGCATCTCAGGCCGCAGTCATGNCCGATACTCTGTATNTTCAAGGGTCNATGGNGCAACTGTTTACAATTANTGACAAACCCGACGATACGGCAAAAAAACTGCCTTTGGTGATAATTTGTCACGGCTTCACAAGCAATTGTCAGGAGTCGCTCATGGCCACTCTGTCAGAGNGCATCGTGTCGCAGGGGATGGCTACACTGAGATTTGATTTCAACGGACATGGAAAGAGCGAAGGCGAATTCAAGGACATGACAGTGCTCAATGAGATAGATGATCTCAAGAGTGTGATAGATTGGGCCCGCAGACAATCGTGGGTCAAGGAGATTGCTCTCGTGGGTCACTCTCAGGGTGGTGTCGTGGTGAGCATGACGAGCGGCGAACTCGGCCACCGGATCGTAAAGGCTGAGGTGATACTTGCCGCCGCCGCTGTGTTGCGTGACGATGCTCTACGCGGAAATACCATGGGCGCGATGTACAATCCCTGGAATATGCAGCAAGACTACGTGGAGCTGCCTCATCGGCCTGGAGCCGAGACCTTGCAATTAGGAAAGGCTTATATTCAGAGTGCCATGCATCTGCCTATTTACGAGACGGCTGAAAACTACAGCGGACCGGCCCTTATAATCCAGGGAACGCACGATCAGGTCGTGCCCTATACCTACGCCGAGCGTTTTCATGAGAAGATAAAGAATAGCCAGCTCCGCCTGATTCCCGACGAAAACCACGGCTTCTCCCTCACCACCAAGGACACCTCGCTCCTTGTCGCCGACTGGCTTCACAGGGTCCTCCTATAATAATCCCCTTTGTATTATATACTCAAGTTATAATCAGTGGAATCACTCGTTTAATAATCCAAATGAATAGAGATTGGTCTGATTTAAATAAGACTGTAAAACTTTGCCTTAAGAGTGAAGAAACATACCTTGACGCTTTTGTTGCTTTGTATGAATTGAGAAAGCAGTTGATGGTCAGCATGATGTCTCTTTATAATGAGTTTGATAGGGAGAGCTTCAATTCTATGCCTTACATGAACAGCAGTGGTTATCATAATAAGACCATGGCTTACTCAATATGGNATATCTTCCGTATTGAAGATATCGTGGTGCNTACTCTGATAAATTGCGACNAGCAGATATTCTTCAANGNTAATTATNACAAACGTATTCACNCTCCAATAGTGACCACTGGAAATGAATTGACAAGACAAGAGATTGCTGATTTCTCCAAGCATCTTGATATCGAACAGTTATTTTTATATTCCATTGACGTAAAGGAGAGCACAGAGAAAATCATAGCATCTCTTAAATATGACGATCTGAAAAGAAGGGCTTCCCGGGATAGCATGGAATCGCTAAAATCTATGAAGGTGGTAAGTGACTCTACATCTGCAAAATGGCTTATAGATTATTGGTATAGTAAAGATATACGAGGGCTTATCTGTATGCCACTATCAAGACATTGGATAATGCATACTGAAGCAGCTCTCCGCATAGCCGCTGGAATTTGCAGAGAACGCATTCGCAAGTAAGATTGAAGTTAATTATTGTGATTTATATTGACGGGTATAACAAGCAGAGGCCCTTGAAATAAATCGGAGCCTATAAACCAATGGTTTATAGGCTCCGATTTTGTCGGGGTGAGAAGACTCGAACTTCCGACCTCCACGTCCCGAACGTGGCGCGCTAGCCAACTGTGCTACACCCCGATTGACTAATTCGATTGCAAAGGTAAGCATTATTTTCGATTGAGAAAAATTTTTTTTGTATTTTTGCAAAAAAAATTGATTATGTCACGTGAAGAAGAGAAATCACTTACCTTGCTGGGTAACCAGCGGGTGAAGTATCCTACTGATTATGAGCCGGAACTGCTTGAGACGTTTGAAAACAAGCATCCTGAGAATGAGTATCTTGTGACTCTCAATTGCCCGGAGTTTACGACGCTGTGTCCGATCACGTCTCAGCCTGACTTCGGCAAGATCATCATCCGGTATATTCCGCGTACCCGGATGGTGGAGAGCAAGAGTCTGAAACTGTATCTGTTTAGTTTCCGCAATCATGGCGATTTTCATGAGGATGTGGTGAACGTAATTATGAAGGATCTGGTGGCGCTGATGGATCCGCGCTATATCGAGGTGAAGGGTGAATTTATGCCGCGTGGAGGCATCTCGATCTATCCGTTTGCCAATTATGGTGATTCTGATCATCAGGATATGGTGCGCGAGCGTCTGATGGCCCAGATGTGATAATATAGTGTTTAATCATGGTTATGGTTTTGGCAGTAGGATAATCTTCCACACTCTCAGGATCATGACCTCAAATATCAAAATATGGAGAAGGATGCATTGATGGTGTTGTCGGGAGGTATGGATTCTGTGACCATGCTTTATGAGTATGCCTCTACGATAGATCTTGCCGTCACTTTTTTTTACGGATCAAATCACAACGCACGTGAGATAGAGTGTGCGCGTTATCATTGTGGGGAGCTCGGTATCGAGCTGGTGGAGATCGACCTGTCGTTTATCGGGGAGTATTTCTTCAGTTCGCTGCTTGAGGGAGCCGATGCGGTGCCGGAGGGAGCTTATGATTTCGACAGCATGAAGTCTACGGTGGTGCCGTTCAGAAACGGCATCATGCTTGCTGCGGCCGCCGGTCTGGCCGAGAGCCGCGGACTACACGCCGTCATGATCGCCAATCACGCTGGTGACCATGCGTTGTATCCCGATTGTCGCGACAGCTTCATCAAGGCCATGGGCAATGCCATAGCCGAGGGTACCTACGACCATATAGAGCTGCGCGCCCCTTACACCATGCTTGACAAGGCCGAGATAGCCGCCCACGGCAAGAGCCTCGGTGTGGATTACGGGAAGACATATTCGTGCTATAAGGGAGGAGAGAAGCATTGCGGTCGCTGCGGCACGTGCATAGAGAGGCGCGAGGCACTGAGCGCCGCCGGCATCGACGACCCTACGGAGTATGAGGAGTGAGCCGGTTTATACCGCTATAAATATAAAGAATACGAGCCCGGAGCGTCTGCTCCGGGCTCGTTGTGTATAGGGTAGGGTGATGTTATCTGATAACTTTGGTGGCTTTGCCGCCGGCTACGCGGATATAGATACCGCCCTGTGCGGGTTCGCTCACCTCGATGCCGTTGATGTTGTAGTAGCGGGCGTCGGTGTCATCGTTTGCAATGGCGTTGATGCCGGTTACTTTCTGGATGTCGATGGGGTAAACCTGTACCTGATCGTTGTATACCGCTACGAAGCCTGTGACATTGTATGTGCCGGCCTNGCANGAGTCAAGACCGNAGCGCTGGTANAATGTCANCTCGANGTCGCCCATCTTACCTGTGTATGTGCGGGCAGCGCCGGCTGCATCGGGTGTGGGNGTGGCTGTCTCAAACACTACATCCTTGAGGGTGATGTATGCGTGCTGATTGTAACCTGCAACGATGTAGGGTGCATCTTCAGCTTCAACAAGAATGGGTGAAGGTACGTTGCCGGCAGTACCGGTAGTGGCGAGTACGGCATCATCGGGCACGAGCTCTACGAGACCGTTGTAGATCGATACCTGGCCTTTCCAGCCCTTTGCGATCACGTCTCCGCTTGTGAGGCCGAGATCCTTCTTGTAAATAAGGGCGTTGCTGATGCCGTCGGTTACGTATACGTATGCGCCGTTAGCATAAACTACAGTAAGGTCGATACCCATCTCGAAGGCTTCCTTGTCGGGGATATCGCTGATGATGCTGAGGCTCTCGATCACAGGAAGTTCGGGCTCGATATTGCCGGCTGTCTCGATCGCGATGGGATATACCTGTACCTGATCGTTGTATACAGCTATGAAACCGGTGACATCGTATGTGCCGGCCTCGTATGATTCAAGACCGAAGCGCTGGAAGAATGTAACCTCGAAATCGCCCATCTTGCCGGTGTANGTNCGGTCNGCAGTNGCTGTGACNTCAGCGGCGGGAGTGGCAGCNTCAAATACCACATCCTTGAGTGTCACGTAAGCGCTCTGGTTGTAAGCGGCAATCATCATGGGAGCGTCTTCGGCCTCGACAGGCAGGGGAGAGGGGAGCTGGGCTGTCGCACCTGTTGTGGCGAGAGTGGCGTCGTTGGGCACGAGTTCAAGGAGGTTGTTGTAGATTGATACCTTACCCTTCCAGCCCTTGGCGATGACGTTTCTGGCCTCAAGACCGAGACCGGTCTTGTAGATAAGGCCGTAGCTCAAACCATCGTATACGTAAACATAAGCGCCGTTGGCATACACTACAGAGAGATCGATACCCATCTCGAAGGCTTCTTTGTTGGGGAAGTCGGTGAGCACCAATAGATTCTCGATCACGGGCAGCTCGGGCTCGGGCTCAGTGCTCACTGCATCTGCCACATAGCGGTAGAGTACGGGCTTGAGACCGCGTACATCGGCGTAGCAGCCGTAAGATCCGTATGTAGTGTCATACTGGATGGTCTTTGACATAGCTACGTTGGTGATGTCGAATGTGCCGTCAGCGTTAACGGTGACAGCCCATTGCGCACCCTCGGCAGGCTTCTCGGCTGATACATTGAAGCTGTTGTAGGNACCTGTCTGGTATACGTAACGCCCCTGTGNGTNGATGNTGTTGTAGTATTCGCCGTCGGTCTGGAATGTGAACTGATTGGCCTTGAGGGCTACGATGGCACCATCGGTTACGGTAGCGTCCTCAACCTGCAGGTAGCCGTATGCACCTGCGAGGGGTACGGCGATCTTGTCGCTTGAATAGATGAGGTAATCGCCTGCGGTGATGGCAGACGCAGCCTCATACTTGCCGTACTGAGCCTGAGGCTCGGGAGTCTCGCCGCCGGCCTCACCGTAGGTGACGGTGATTTTGTTGCAGTAGGTGTTGCCGCTTGTGTTGGTGGCGTTGAGTGTGACAGATGTGGCGTTGCCGCTCCATACACCGCCAGCGAAGCCGTCACCTGCGAGCTTGATATTGTCGGGGGTGAACTCGATCTTGTTGATTGCAGCGTCACCGGCTGTAACAGTAAGGCCCGACTGCTTATAGAATCGGAGCTGGTTGCCGTTGGAGTTGGCCCACCAGCGGGTGTTGCCGTGGAGCGTGATGGTGACAGCACCCTGTGTGAGCTGTGTGCCGTCGGCGTTGTACTCCTGAGCTGAGCCACTGAGCAGGGTCATGCCGTAGCCGTTGTCACCTGAGACGTCAAATGTGACAGTCTCGGCCGAAGCCATCATGGCCGCAGAGGCCACACAGGCTAATGAGAGTAAAAATTTTTTCATAAAAATATGATTTATTTGGAGTTTGGGTATATAGCGGGATTATTTACCTGACGTATCTGATCAAGAATATCTCGGTAGGGAAGTGGTCGCTGTAACCGTTGAGGAAGGAGCCGCCTGAATATGTGCGCAGGGGATATCCCATGCGGTTGCCCTCGGTGTCCTTAAGGAAATCCTTGTTGAGCACGTCGGCGCGGTAGAAGTGCCAGTTGGTATCGTCTGATACATTCACGAGATTGCCTGAGATGATGATCTGGTCGAAGAGATTCCATTGGCTGCGGTAGGCGAGTGTGCCGATGCCGTCATCCAGTTTTTTCCACCAGGGATTGTAGAATTCGTGGTCGGTGACACCCTTGGATTCGCGCTTGCCCCCCAATGCGACGGCTACGGATTTGTCCATGGGGTCGTCGTTGAGGTCACCCATCACGATTACTCCGATATTCGGGTCAACCTGCCAGAGCGAGTCGGCGATCTGCTTTGAGAGCTCTGCGGCTGCTACACGGTTGGGCTCGGATTTCTCCTGGCCTCCCAGACGCGACGGCCAGTGGTTGACGATGATGGCTACTTTCTGACCGAGCAGAGAGCCTACCACGCACATCTGGTCGCGGGTGCGGTAGCTGATGGTGGTGAGTCGATGGTTGGTGACATTCTCCACCTTGAAATACTTGGGATTGTATAGACAGCCTACATCCACACCACGGGCATCGGGCGAGTCATGGTGTACGATCTGCAGATTCCATTTAGCTATCTGCGGGTCGGCCACGAGGTCTTCGAGCACCGAGCGGTTCTCGATTTCAGAGACACCGATGATGGCAGGACCCAGCGGAGTGGTGGGCGTGGTCATCTGGGATATGGCGTAGGCCATGTTGTGTATTTTGCTCCGGTATTTACGTCCGTCCCACTGTTTCTGTCCGTCAGGAGTGAACTCCAGATCGCGTTTCTCAGGATTGTTAGGAATCGTGTCAAATAGATTTTCGAGATTATAGAAGGCTATGCCTGCCACCATTGTCTTGCGGTTTTGTGAGAGAGAAGGCAAAAGCATCAAAGCCACTGACAAAAAAAGAATGACGCGTTTCATGATTAATTGGCTAATGAGTGATGGGCAAAGGTAGTAAAAAAAAGTGANAGACGNNCAAGNGAANCGNNGNTGGNATANAAAATTTTTTATAAAGTATGTTATTTTTTTTAATTGTGACATCAAAAAAAATCNATAAATTTGAGACGTAAAACATGATGATCAGCNGCCGATGNNGATCGGTGNNTACNNTGTNGNATAATATCAACTTACAAATCAAGATAATATGAAATTAAAACTGTTACCGTTACTGGTGCTTACAGCCACAGTGCCCGTGGCGGCCCGGCAGGTCTCATTGCGGGGAGTGGTGGTGGATGCCGCTACCGGACGCCCGCTCAGCGGCGCCGTTGTCTCTGTCAGGCAGCAAGGTGTGAGCGGCTCTACAGGTAAGGCCGGAGATTTTTTGATCAAGGGCTTGCGTGACGGAGCCGACTATGTGATTGTCTCATGCGATGGTTACGAACCATACGGAGTAGATCTGAGCGTGGACGGCAGTGATAATGTCACCGTGGGCGAGGTGAGGCTTGTAAAGACCGATGCCATGAAGAGCGAATTTGACGAGGCGCTGGCCGACCTGATCTTTGACGAGTCGGTGCTCGAAGACGAGGAAGGCGCTTCACAGAGCATCGCTGCCCTCACCGGGGCCAATGACAATGTCTACTACAGCACGGCCAGCTANAANTTCGGCCCGATGTATTTCAGNTACAGAGGTCTCGACAGCCAGTATCAGTCAGTGTATATCAACGGNGTGAAGATGAACGACCTGNTGCGNGGNCGTTTNAACTTCTCNTCNTTGCTCGGCATGACCAGCCGCGCNTTNCGCAACAAGACCACCACGGTGGGNCTNGACGCATCGGCCTACGGATTCGGTGACATCGGCGGCAGTGTCAACTATAATACGGTGACGGAGACATACGCCCCCGGATTCAACGGCAGCGTGGCCTATACCAACTCCAACTACATGGCCCGTGCGATGGCCACATATTCGACAGGCCTCAACAGCAAGGGATGGGCCTTTACGGTATCGGCGATCGGCAGATACGCCAAGGAGGGAGTGGTAGACGGCACATTCTACAACTCCGGAGGTCTCTTCCTGTCGGTAGAGAAACGACTGAATGCCCGACATTCGCTCACACTCACGGCATTCGGCGGCCCGACACAGAAGGCCTCCGGCTCGGCTACTTACAAGGAGGCTTACGAACTGGCCGGTGACAATCTCTATAATCCCAACTGGGGATATTACCAGGGTAAGAAACGCGCATCGCGTATCACCGAGTCGTTTGACCCCACGGCTATGCTGACATGGCTATACAAGAAGGATAACACGATGCTCAATACATCGGCCGCAGTGCGATGGGTCAACTATACGAGCGCTGCCCTGCAGTATTACAAGGCCAACGATCCCAATCCTACCTATTACCGCTATCTGCCGTCATATTACGAGAGCAATCCCGAACTTTACGAGCTCTATAAATACGAGTGGGAGAATAATGTGGACTTCCGTCAGGTAAAGTGGGACGATCTGTACTATATCAATGCTCTCAACAACGAGCAGAACAAGACCCTCGACGAGGCCCATAAGAAAGGATCATCGTACATACAGGAGAATCGTGTGAGCAATCAGTTTAACATTATGCTCAACTCCGTGCTCAACCAGCGGCTCACTCCCTATATGACATTGCAGGCCGGCATAGGTCTCAATTATACCAACGGGT
>WFLX010008052.1_pt1 | contig 15877 bp, 12 predicted proteins | sample 4967041 | NCBI WGS metagenome assembly WFLX01 (sample SAMN12857096, study PRJNA449069) | gut metagenome | isolation source: stool from male and female vole | host: Microtus ochrogaster | place: USA:Florida | collected 2017 | reverse complement strand
CGCGAGATAATCTTTGAGCTCCGTGAAGTCGGTGCCGTAAAGATTGTCGCTGAACTGATGGAGCTTGGTCATGACGTTAATGTAGGCCATCGGATCCTTATGTCGGGTCAGCTTTCGCAGGGCGAGGATATAATCCTCTCGGAACACCGTCGGCACTATAATGCGCGACTGGTCCCCCTTCACCAGCTCGGCGTTCATCATTACGCGGGCTATGCGGCCGTTACCGTCATTGAAGGGGTGCACTTCACTGATCATGAACATCATGAAGATGGCTCGTGCAAAGGGGTCGGTGATGGCCGAATAGTACTTGAAACCTTGAGAGAGTGTACCTTTTACAAGCAGGTGATCCACAAACTCGGTCTGTCCGGCACGATTGTTCTTCGCTTTGAATATACCGGGATTCATGTGGGGCCTTCCCTCAAGAAGGACCGTGTGTCGATGGCTAAGTATTGCAAACAATTCCTCAGGGGAGGTTGGGGTTCGCCTCATCTCAGTCCGGTTGGAGAGGATCTTGAAAGTGCCTAAAATATCATGAGAATCTTCATCCCGCCGAGGTAGGGGAATGCCGGAGTCAACTATGGCCTTCGCCTCCTCGATATCAAACTCGGTCCCNTCGATATAATTGGAGAAGTAACTCTCGAAGAATGAGAACAGACGGAAAGATTCCTCGTCGGTGTTTCGGTTGTTTCTGATTGGGAAATACCGATCCTTGACNGCATCGAAGAGGATCTCAAACAGCTCTACCCGCGCAGGGTCAAAGGGATTGCCGGCGGCCAATGCCCTTGCTGAAGATGACGAAAGCACCTTGGCATCATGAGTTGTAAGCAGGGCTGAAATAATATTGTTTAGCTTGGCGAATTCAGACTGCATACTCAGTTCTTCGGCCACTTCACGCAATTCGTCTCGATATTGGTTGAGTCTCTCCTCTCCTCCGGTCAGAAGGAGCTGCTCAAGTTTGTTTTCGATAACACTCTGAGGAAGCACACGCGATTCATCACCCGTTTTACGGGAAACCTGCATGTTTTCAAGCATATAGCGATATTCTCCGGAAATATGCATGTCCATGAACGGTATGTCTCTTGAGTTAGCCTTCGGCCCTTTGACGAAATTGAGGGTGATACCAGGGAGATCTGTCACTCGTCTGGTTGTAGAGTTAGTGAGGAAGAAATCTCCGGAAGAAGTCGGCCGCATCTCTTTGGCGCTTCGATGACTTATCAAGGCGTCGGGATAGCGGTAGACAAGAATGTCTATAAGATTACGACGAACAATATTTTCCGGGCTGTCGACAAGGTTGGTGGTATAGATTCGCGGAGCAAGTTTACGCAGGGCTCCATCCTTTTCCATCTTGCCGAGTACGCGCGAGATATTCGGGTCAGACGATCCGAAAATGATCTCTTTAGAGGTATCGACTTTCACTGCCATACAAAAAATCGCGATTAAGGAAGGACAAAGGTACAAATTTTTGCGATTATAACCGCCAAATCTACAAAAAACTGCGATTAAGACCAGTAATTATCTTCTGTTTCATAATAGGGATAAGACAACAAAAGGCGAGAGAGTATTCTCTCGCCTTAAGGGTTAATTTTGTGATCCGCGTGGGGCTCGAACCCACGACCCCAACATTAAAAGTGTTGTGCTCTACCAGCTGAGCTAGCGAATCAACATGGTGTCCGTAGCGATAATCAAACCAGCGGAACCTGGCGCTTCAAGATGGGCTTGAACCAACGACCCCCTGATTAACAGTCAGGTGCTCTAACCAACTGAGCTATTGAAGCATTTATGTTTTTGCTCTTTAACTTAGGGGCTTGAACCTCCGACGCGTGCCCTCCCGGGGGATTAACAGTCAGGTGCTCTAACCAACTGAGCTATAGAAGCATTTATGTTTTTGCTCTTTAACTTAGGGGCTTGAACCTCCGACGCGTGCCCTCCCGGGGGATTAACAGTCAGGTGCTCTAACCAACTGAGCTATTGAAGCAGTATGTTTTTGCTTCTTGGAAGAAGCTTTTTGGCGCTTCAAGATGGGCTTGAACCAACGACCCCCTGATTAACAGTCAGGTGCTCTAACCAACTGAGCTATTGAAGCATTTTTTGGGGCTTCTCGGAAGGTGACCTCCCTCAAAAGCGATGCAAAGTTAGCAACTATTTTTCTTCTGTGCAAATTTTTTGATGAAAAAAATTGTGAGCNAAGGNGACGAAATAGATTTAACTGCGTGATTTATAACTGAAACCGCCATGCGAAAAAATTTGAGGCCGTGCTTCATTTTTAACATTTGAGGGCGAACCATTCCCTCCCCTTCCTTGTTTGATAGTCATAAACACCGACAACTATGACAACAGATTCCACTCTCAAGGTCCTTTCGATTGACCCTTCACAGGCACCGGTAGGTGTAGTGAACGCTGAAATGACGCTCCGGTTCATGAGACGTCACGGTATCGCACGTTCTGTTGTCTCAAACCGTAACGCGCGGATCGCCAAATCTCTTTTCTGTGCATCGGCCCCCAAATCAGCTTCTAANGTGAACCTGATAGTCCGCCTCGCTTTCGGCACCGCGCTCGTAGGCGTGGGTGTCTACTGCTTTTCTGTGGCATCGGTGTTGTTGGCCATTGCGGCAATCGTTGCCGGCATGATGGTTGTCACCGGTACTGTTAACCGCGCGCTCGGAATTGTCGGTTCCGCCGCGTCTCTGCTCATGCTTTTTGCCGCTCACTCTGCCGCTGAGGTTATCCCGTGTGCGATCGCGATGGGTGGATTCGCATATCTCGCAATCAGCGGTCCCGGTCGCTTCTCGGTAGACTTCTTCCTTCAGCGTGCACTGCGCAAGCGNCTNGGNCGNTCTACNTCNGCCGCNTGCGGACTCGACGACTATCGCGCCTTCGCCCGCCTTTAAAGATTTATGACTATGGAAAACTCGATGATAGGGGAGGGGAACCCGGTGATTGAGAATATCCTGACGCGCCGGAGTGTGCGTCGGTTCACGGACGCTCCGGTCAGCGATGCCGACCGCGAGCTGATTTTGCGCGCGGCCATGTCCGCCCCTTCGGGCGTCAACCGTCAGCCTTGGGAGTTTGTCGTGATTGACGACAAGGAGGTGCTTACGAAACTTGCAGACTCACTCCCGTATGCGAAGATGGTTGCCGACGCACCGATGGCCATTGTTGTCTGCGGCAATTCCGACCGTTTCCTCGAAGGTGACGACGCGACCCTTTGGGTTCAGGACCTTTCGGCTGTCTCCGAAAACATTCTGCTCGCAGCCCATGCCCTCGGACTGGGTGGTGTCTGGACGTGCGTCTATCCTCACGAGGACCGCATGGCACCGGTCTCTTCCATCCTCTCCCTACCGGATTCCGTCCTTCCGTTCAGCCTTATTCCCGTCGGCCATCCCGCCGACTCGCACAAACCGATGGACAAATGGCATCCCGACCGAATCCACCTCAACCGCTACTAATCCCCTCCCCGATACCCAAAGCATCAGGCGCCCCTTACTTCTGTAACAGGGCGCCTATTCCTTTAGGACCTCCTCCTTTATAAATGTACAGGTCTTTCCGAAACTGCCAACATCGGCAGTTTCTGCGATTGAAAAAGACGATTCTGACGTTGTATTGGATAAAAAAGTGGCTTTTTTATCCAATACAACGCAAATATTGGACAAAAATAGCTATCTTTGTCTTCAAATCAAGATGCAGATGAAAAATATAATCCTTAATCAACGGGCGGAACGAGACGAATTGCTCGCTCGTCCTTATCAAGAGCGTAATACGATATATGAGCCGGAACAGCTACTTGCCAACCCGTTGATCAAACTTATAACCGGTCCTCGTAGGGTCGGTAAGTCGGTCTTTTCACTGCTGTTGCTACGAGACACGAATTTTGCCTATCTCAACTTTGATGACAATCTTTTGCTTGAAAAGTGGGACGAAGAACTTGTCATGAAGGTACTCGATGAAGTATATCCCGGGTACGAGTATTTGCTACTCGATGAGATTCAAAATCTTGATAATTGGGATCTATGGGTCAACAAGTTATATAGAAGAGGGAAAAATCTGGTGATCACGGGAAGCAACGCCAAAATGCTCAGCAGTGAGATGGCTACTGTCTTGACCGGCCGATATCTTCAGATCGAAATGTTACCCTTCAGTCTGAACGAAACTCTGAGGTGGAAGAAGGTTACCCCCGGGCGGGAAGAGGAAAATGCCAGTTTGACAGTCGCAAAAGACGACTACATGCGAAATGGCGGCTACCCGGAGACCATCCTTTCGAGAAACATCACAAAAAGTTACCTCTCAACTCTATTCGATTCCATATTGCTTAGAGATGTGGCCCGTCGCCATAGAGTCCGGAACACATCGGACCTCTACAGTCTTGCCACGTACCTACTCTCAAATTTTTGTAACCCCATATCTGCCAATGAATTGGCTGAAGAGTTGGGCCTATCGAGCGTCTCTACAACCAAAAAATTCTTCGGATATCTGGCGGAGCCATATCTATTCTTCTATCTTCCGCGCTTCAACAATAAACTCAAGTTGATGAAGAAGGCTCCGAATAAAGTATATGTGGTCGATAATGGATTTGTCCAGAGCGTGGCTTTTAACCTCAGCGAGAACCTCGGGCGCCTATTGGAGAACCAAGTCTTTGTTGAACTGCTACGAAAAGGTTACGAACCTGGAAAGACCCTCTTCTATTATCGTACGCGCAATGACAAAGAGATTGACTTCGTCACACGAAAAGGGTCAAAAGTGGAAAGATTGATCCAAGTCTGTTATGACCTAAGCTCTGAGAAAACCCGCAAACGCGAACTGGATGCGCTCGTCGAAGCGGCCGGAGAACTTCATCCCGATTGTCTTATTGTCCTTACCAACTCCGACGAAGCTTTGATTGAGTGGAAGGGCTACAAAATCCATCTCATTCCCATCACAGAAATGTAGTGTTGCTTTACAAAAACAGTCAACATCGGCAGTTTCTGCGATTGAAAACGACGATTCTGACGTTGTATTGGATAAAAAAGTGGCTTTTTTATCCAATACAACGTTTTTAGTGCACAAAACAGCAATCAGTCTTCTGATGTGAAAGAACGCAGAACTTACGGACGAGACAGCGAAATAGAGCCGGGTGGTAGATAAAAAAAGTAATCGAGGGAGTTCCAATTCATGAATTAAGACCCNGGANGGTGNTAAGAATCGGTGNCTATNTGTCAGTTNTATNGAAAGGTGGCGTCTNTTTTGCTCTTTTTCNTAANANCGNACACTTTACACCCTCAAAAAAGGCNCCGAAACGTGANATCTGTACTAACTTTGCGGCCGAGAACAAAGAAGTATGGATTAAGATAGCCGAAAGGTTTCCTGAAGGTAATGATAGGTAATTATAGGGTATGAGAAGAAAGTAAGGCCAGCAGCCAACAGCATCTATTAGTTAAGGGTAAGTAAAATTCACTAANCATCCTTGTTCGTTTGACTTGGAAGAAGAGCAGAGTGCGTGATGGCACTCTGCCCTTTTCTTTTCTGAAGGGGGAAGAGGCAAATAAAGAGGTGGGGAAGGGCAAATAAAGTTTGAGGTTTTGAAAATTTTTATTAACTTTGCCGATTAAAGGGGCAAAGCCCCCTCAGTTATTACCCTTAATCAAGACATAACAGAGACGTAGTCAATGACACGAGTCTTCGCCATAATGCTTTCCGCCGTGATCTTTTTCATGTTGGGAGGTTGTCACATTAACGGTGACAACCGAAAGAAACTTGAAGAAGACGCACGGAGTATGTTCCGTCAAGGTCAGGCNGCTTATAATGCGGGAAAGACCGACAGCGCCATACACTATTTTAAGGAGATCGGCAACAGGTTCGCGGCGTCTGATGACTCCGTGTTGCGTAACATCGCCGGCGAAGCCTACAATACGGTCGGGGTCATATACTTTATTCAAGGGCGGTATCCCGAGTCGATCAAGTGTCTGATCGTGGCCGAGCAGGCCGGCAACGACACTACNAAGGCCGGCGTCTACAACAATATGGCGGGCATCTACCATTATTTCAACGATAATGAGAAAGCGGNAGAGTATCTCGANCGNTCNCTTGAGGGTTCGATCAACACCCGCGAGTGGGATATATTGAGATCATCGGGGCTCAACGTCCTCAACTACTATTTCGAGGCAGACCAACCTGACAAGGTATCATCGGTAGTTGACCGGCTGTCGCAACTTTCGCTGCCGAAAGATGATCTGACTGCCTACCTGTTTCAAACCGGCTACGGCATGAGGGCCGCCATCACGGACAGTCTCGCCCGCGCAAAAAGCTATTTCCGCAAGGCGATAGATATCTCGTCACGTATGGAGGGGGGCGAGAGATATGTAATCATGTCATATAATCATCTTGCGCGCACTTTGATGCTCGAGGGAAGATATCGTGAGGCGATAGCCTATCTCGACACTGTCGCTGCACTTTGCGGCGGCGAAAAGCAGGCTGACACCTTTATGGCGGTGTGCGACATGAAGGCCGAGTGTTACAAGGCCCTCGGAGAATCAAAGGCTGAAATTGACTCGCGGATGAAGTTTGTGGCGGTTAAGGATTCACTTTTCTCGGCCAAGGAATTCGGCAAAGTGCTTGACCTTCAGGCTGCGCACAAAATCGGNTGTGTCGAAAAGAATCTCGTGGTTGAGAANGAGTTGCGTCTTAAGAGTCAGCAACTTGCCTGGACGCTCACCATTCTCGTGCTTCTGACTTCGGGTGTCGGAGTGTGGATCTGGCTTCAGAACAAGCGCTTGCGAGACGCCATGAGGGTACTTTATGAGAAGACCAAAGGGACGCCGGACCAGGAAGCCGGAACCGAGCACGAAGAGGAGGCGGAAAGCGCTCAAGAGGAAGAGGACTCTTCAGTCAGGACTGAAGATGAGGCTCCNCANGAAGAGCAGACTGCCGGAAAGGGTGTGCTCGACGATGAGAGTGCCCAAGCCTTGGCTAAGTCTATCGTACACATTATGGAGACTGAGAAGCCTTATCTGACCCCTTCGTTCTCGGTCAAGGAACTGGCTGATCTGACCAACAGTAACTCAAAGTACGTCTCCTACGTACTGAACAACGTGTTGGGTAAGTCATTCCCGTCGTTTGTGAACTCATACCGTATACAGGAAGCGTGCGCACGACTGCGTAGCGAGGCCAACGAGCGCGCGTTCACGATCGAGTCGATCGCCCTTGAGGTGGGATTCCGCTCGCGCACCAGCTTCAACGTCATCTTCAAGAAAATCACCGGTCTGACCCCGAAGGAATATATCCAGATGGCCCGCGAGGACAAGAAGTAAAAAGGAGGGTCAACCTATCCCGGCTTTCGCAGATCTCATAGACCTCCCGGAGCTCATAGTTCTCCCAGATCTCATAGTTCTCCCAGATCTCCCAAAGCTCCCAAAACTCCCAGAGCTCCCACGTCACCTAGAGCTCCCATAACTCTTAGAGCTCCCAGACTTCCCAAAGCCCCCTCTCCCTTCCCTCTAATCTTATCGCTTGCCCCATGTGGGCAAGCTTTTTTTTGTAACAGCCCTAGAAGACCCTTACAGTCAATTTGCAAGCTTTTTTTGGTGTTTTCGAGCCTTAAAATGTGTTGATTCGTGAATTGAAACATTGGATTTAGCCCATTTTGGNCGCTTTTTGTCTTGATNCTCTGAAATGTCACATTGTTGGNGCGCNGAGATGTTTNTTTAGTGTNTTTTNATGCTAACTTTGGGACGTGAAAATATCACGCTTGAGTTTTGAGGGTGATAGAAGAAGGTTGTGAGGAACACTTTCGGCTCCCTCGGAATATATCATGGAGCATCGCTCTGACCTCTTGGAAAACTTCGGCAGGGTCCGAATTCCATCCGGCTGGAAAGACATATCAGAAGCAATTCTGAAACATACGAAGAAATAATTTGAATGCTTGGTATGAGAAAGAACAAGAGAACCTGCCAATCGGCAAAAATATGTATTAAGGGTAAGAAAAACTAAAGCACATTATCAGTTTGACTTGTAAAAAAGGAGCAGCATGCGGGATTGCATGTTGCTCCTTTAGGTTTAGTCAAGAGGCGAAGCCGAAAAAGGCCCGGTCAAGAGGCGCGCTGACTGAGGTTTAGTCAAGAGGCGAAGCCGACCGCCTTGTGGTTGCTTGAGATACGTTCGTGGCGGCAGACGCTCGCGATTTCTTCGAGGTCGATGATCTCCTTGCCGCTGAGGATGGCGTTGACCGAGTGTTTGCGGACAATGTTCTCGATTTCTCCTCCGGAGAGGTCGAATTGGACAGCGAGCTCGAGGGCGTCTTCTCCCGAAAGGCCCTTGAGCATCGTCTGCCAGATCTTGGCGCGCGATTCTACGGTAGGTTTGTCAAACCGAATCTTGTACAGGAATCGGCGTTCGAACGCCTTGTCGAGGTTGGTGGTAAGATTGGTCGTCGCTATCATGATTCCTTCGAGAGTTTCCATCTCCTGAAGGATGATGTTCTGTATGGAGTTTTCCATCTTGTCGACTGCCCGGGACGCTCCCTCCATTCTGACGCCCAGAACAGCATCGGCCTCGTTGAAGAGAAGGATAGGAGTGAGCTTCGAGTGCTTGCAGATTGCNCGATAGCGGTCAAAGAGAAGCTTGATNTTCTTTTCGCTCTCNCNGACCCANCAGCTTTTGANCTTGTCNATGTCTACGCGCATGATGTCGCGTCCTGTAGCGCGTGCAAGCTGGTAGACGGTTTCGGTCTTGCCCGTACCCGGCGATCCGTAGAACAGGCAGCAGAAACCGGATCGCATTCCCGCATCGCTCAGGCGCTTCTGGACCTCGTTGAAGCGTCCGTCAGTGAGCAGTGCAGACAGCTCGGCGACCTGGCCCTTCTCCACCTTATTATATATGAGGTCTTTTGGGGTGAGGGTATTCGCTTTGAGAAGACCGGAATCGGACCTCCCGATACCCGAGATGTTAAGCTCTGAAAGGAACTCCTCTTTTGCCATATCAGTAAGCTTAAAGGCGTCCTGGCGTGCCAGCCCGTCTTCGTTGACGTTCTCGATCAGACCTTTCATGAAGAGAGGAGAGTTGCGCGATCTGAGCATACCCTTTATGGCGGCGGGAATTTTGTCGTCGTCATAGAGGTTCTCGATGTCAGAGAACATGATGTTGTTGTCGTTGTTTTCGACAAACAGGTGGGCCATGTATACGAACAGGAGGATCATCTCTTCGTTGGTCATGGTGCGCCGGATCTGCGTGGCGAAGACGGAGTCCTTGATTTCTTCAAGGAGGCCCAACGTATCCTTCATGAGGGTTTCGTGGGTGTATTCGTCGGCGTTCATATCCTCCATCATTTGGGCGAAACGGTCGAAGAACAACTGGGTATTGGTAACCGGCTCGGTCACGTGGATGTACGGTTCGTTCTTGCGCAGTGCTTTCAGAACCTCGGCGGGGACTCGATAGCTGACGCTGCGGCTGCTGCGCGAGGNGCGGAGATAGTGAAGTGATTCAAGCACGTCTATTTCGTCCGATAGACGNAGTATCTTTGTGGTTCTGCAACCGGCGTAGGTNGCAATCTCCGAGGGCATGANGCGACTGTCTTCGCTCTTGTCGACGAAGATGGCGAGCAGCACGACTTGCATCGGCGTCAGCTTCAGTTTACGCGAGGCGAAGAGGATCTGTTTCGCCGCCTTCTCGAAGAAGTCCTTGTCAAGGTTCGAATCTTCGGCCAGCTCAACAATGTACTCGAACGATTCCAGAATACTCCGAGAGCGTGTCTTCATGGCTTCGTCTTTCTGTTTCGTCTTGTCGGAACGTTTGGTTCCCTCCAGACTCTTCATAAGGTCATCTAATTTTTTCATATGAGCGACTGTTTTAAGATTACGGTGCAAAGTAAGTTACAAGGTGTATCAAAGCGTGATACAGGTTGTAAAAAAGTAACCGAAGCATTGATTTTTTCTTGCGGGTTCAGGCGACGGTGCAAAGTTCGCCCCTCGATGCGCAATAGTTTTGCGTAGTAGAAAAAAAGTGTAGCCGATTGCCCAATTTTCCCAAAAATACTAACTTTGTGAGAGCCTACGGGACGCGATTCTTCGCGTCCCCGACGGCAGATAAACAGATCATCCAGTTGGGACTCGAGTCATAGCGTCCCCAACGACAAAGCTTTAAAAATATATTGTAATGAGACAAGATAACAGCCGGGAACNGTTTCCCGTGGTAGATGAAGAGGGGAAGGTNATCGGGAAGGCGACGCGGGGNGANTGTCACGGGGGGAGCATGCTGCTTCATCCGGTCGTACACCTCCATGTGTTTGATCCTGATGGGCGACTTTATCTGCAGAAGCGNCCNGNGTGGAAGGACATCCANCCCGGAAAGTGGGACACTGCCGTCGGCGGCCACGTTGACTTCGGTGAAGAGATTGACGATGCCCTCCGACGCGAAGCACACGAAGAACTTGGGCTCACAGATTTTGAACCGATGTTTGTCGGTCGCTATGTGTTCGAGTCCGAGCGCGAACGTGAACTGGTCCACACATATCGGGCGGTGGTGGAGCCGGGTGATGTCNNNCCNTCGGACGAACTCGACGGTGGCCGATGGTGGACAGTCGACGAAATCCGGCGCGACGCCCATCTGCTGACGCCCAACCTGCGCGGCGAATTGCCCCTAATTCTTTCATTATAGAATAATTATTTGCAATCTTTCACCATCGACTAGTACGGACGTGATTCATTGCGTCCCCACAACAATACCAATAAATCAATCTTATTTGGGGGACGCGATGAATCGCGTCCCTACTGATTGATAATCAGTTTATTGCAGTTTTTGGATTAAACCTTCGGTGTTTGGGGTGTCTATAAGATATAATCGTTAATTCATGATCCCTGTTAAACCTTATTATCGACTTGCTGTTGCTTGCGTTCTGATGGTTGCCATAGGCCTGTCGGCCATGGGCGAAACGCGCATCTGGAGCTATGGCGACTGCGTGGAATACGCGCGTACCCATAATACCTCGCTTCAGCAGGCGCTCCTCAACAGACAGTCGACAGAGCAGTCGCTCGAGGCCGCAAAAGCCCAGTGGGAACCGACGCTCGACTTCGCAACGTCCCACTCCTATTCGAACGCCCCCTGGGGCAACGCCCAGAAGAACACCCTCGGCGGCAACTTCAATCTAAGCGCGGCATGGAGCATCTACGACGGGGGCGTGCGCTCAAACACCATCAAGCTCAACGAGACCCAGCAGAAGATTGATGATCTGACCCTAACCGACATAATGAGGGATATCAAGACCCAGATCCTCGCCTCATATCTCAACATCCTGTACTCTGAGGAGTCGGTCGGAATCTACACCAACGCNCTCGAACTCAGCATGGCCCAGNCAGATNGGGCGTNCCAGCTGATGGAGGCCGGCAAGCTTTCGAGAGTNGACTATGCNCAGATCGAAGCCCAGCGTGAGCAAGATCGGTATAACCTNACGAGCTCTGTCAGCCAATTGGCGACGCGTAAGCTCGAACTCAAGAAAATTCTGCAGCTTGGAATTGCGGACAGTCTTGACGTTGCTCAAATCGATCTGAAATCACTTGGCCTCATGTCGCCCCTGCCGCCGCTTGACGAGACCTGCGCCCTGGCCTTTGCTCAGGATCCTCAGCTTCAGTCTCTCGCTCTGCAGACTGATCAGGCCGATCTCAATATCCGCATCGCCAAAGCGGGCCGTTATCCCCGGATCGGGCTGACCGCCGGCGTCGGCACAAGCTACTTCGTGCCGGGCGGAGGTTTGGGCACTCAGCTCCGCAACGCCTTCGGCGAACAGGTCGGTGTCTCCCTGGCGCTCCCGATCTTTGACCAGCGCAAGACAAAGACAGCCGTCGCGAAAGCGAACATCAACAAGTTGGGGGTCGATGTGTCGATAGAAGAACGCGAACTCGCTCTCGAGCAGAGTGTCGAGTCGTGGTATCTCAACGCAAATGAATCGCGCAGCAAATATCAAGCCGCCCAGTCGCAAGAGAAGTCGGCAGACCTCAGCAACCAGTTGATAAACGAGAAATTCATGCTCGGACTCGTCAACCCGGTCGAGCTTCTGACCGCCCACAATAACCTTCTTGACGCACAGCACTCGACCCTTCAGGCGAAGTACATGACCATCCTCGCGCTCAAGATGATCGAGTTCTACCGCACCTCTGAAATTACCTTACCCGACTAACCCTCCCCTCCCTCAACTATATGAAATACAGACACATCATAATCGGGGCGCTCGCCGCTCTGTCGTTGGCCGGCTGTCAGAAAGAGGCCAAGATCAAACTCGATACCGTCACTGTCACACGCGGCGACATCAGCGAGACCGTCACTGCGACCGGTACGCTCGAATCTGTCACGCAGGTTGACGTCGGCACACAGGTCACCGGCATCATCGACAAACTTTATGCCGACTTCAACAGTGTCGTCAAGAAGGGCGAACTAATAGCCGAGCTCGAGAAGACGGTGCTTCAAGCTGACCTCAACAGTGCGGACGCCACCCTCGAATCGGCGCGCGTCAACTACCAGTATACCAAAACGAACTACGAGCGAGACCGTGCGCTCTACGAGAAGAAGCTCATCAGCCCATATGACTTCCAGACCTCTGAGAAAGACTTCCGTGTANCNCNGCAGACCTATGATAAGGCTCAGGCTGACCGTGTGCGGGCGGCAAAGAACCTCAACTATGCCGAAATTTACTCCCCTATAGACGGCATCGTCATCTCGCGCGAGGTTGAGGTGGGGCAGACGGTCGTTTCGAGCATGAACGTGGCCAATCTGTTCACAATCGCCGACCTTGACCACATGCAGGTGGTCGGAAATGTAGACGAGGCTGACATAGGTCGGGTGAAGGTAGGCCAGAAGGTTAACTTCACCGTCGACTCATATCCGCAGGAGACCTTCACGGGTAATGTAACTCAGGTGCGACTCGCCGCAACGACCGAGAGCAATGTGGTCACCTATGAGGTGATTGTCACGACCTCAAACGAAGAGCACAAGCTTATCCCCGGAATGACCGCCAATCTGACCATCTATGTGCTTGAAGAGAACGGGGTCATGACCCTCCCCTTGGCCGCGACCAAGTTTGCTCCGCGAGACTACCCAGGAGCGAAGAATCTACCCAAGTTNGCCGAGCCGGCCCAGCCTAAGAAAGGCGAGACGCTCGTCTATGTGCTTCGCAAAGACAGTCTCGTGGCAGTTCCCGTGACTTTGGGATCGGCCAACGGTGTGAATGTCGCCATCCTCTCAGGCCTCAAGGAGGGTGAGGAGGTCGCCGTCGGCTATACCTCTTCACAACCTGAAGGTGAGGAGGGCCCGCAACAGGCGCAGAGTCCGTTTGCTCCCAACCGCCCGGCTAAAAAGAAATAGGCCATGGAGAAACGCAAGATCATCGTCATCGAAAAACTCAAGCGCGACTTTGTGGTCGGCGACGAGACGGTTCATGCCCTNCGNGNCGTNTCGTTCACTATTGANGANGNGGAGTTCGTCACCATTATGGGCACCTCCGGCTCCGGCAAGTCGACNTTGCTCAACATCCTNGGATGTCTCGATATCCCCACCTCCGGCGAGTATATGCTCGACGGCATCTCGGTCAAGAAGATGTCGAAAAACGAGCGCGCGACGATCCGTAACCGCAAGATCGGCTTCGTCTTTCAGAATTACAACCTCCTGCCGAAGACCACATCGATTGAGAACGTCGAGCTACCTCTGCTCTATAACTCAGCCTATAGCTCGAAAGAACGCAAGGAAAAAGCTATCCAGGCCCTGGAGGCTGTCGGGCTTCATGACCGACTTTACCACAAAAGCAACCAGATGTCTGGCGGACAGCAACAGCGAGTGGCGATCGCCCGTGCCCTTGTCAACGACCCGGTCATTATCNTCGCTGATGAAGCGACCGNCNACCTCGACACACGCACCTCGTTCAGTATCCTGACCCTCTTTCAGGAGCTTCACCGGCGCGGACGCACGATCATATTCGTCACCCACAATCCCGAGCTGTCGCAATACTCATCGCGCAACATCGTGCTCCGCGACGGCAGAATAATCTCAGACACCCGTAACGAATCGCCCGCTTCGGCCCGCGAAGTCTACGAATCGTTGCCCAAAGAAGACGACTGACCTATGAGATTCAGCAGTTTGATAATGATCGCTCTTAGGGCGCTCAACAATAATAAGCTAAGATGCTTCCTCACCATGTTGGGAATCATCATCGGCGTCGCCTCTGTGATCACAATGCTCGCGATAGGGCAGGGGTCGAAAAACAGCATCAAGGCCCAGATCTCCGAAATGGGCNCGAACATGATCATGATTTTTCCCGGAACGGGTNAGCGCGGAGGTGTACGTCAGAGTGCCGACGAGATGCAGACGCTCAAGGTCGAAGACTACGAGACCCTGCGCGACAATGCCAAATACATCTCAGCCATCTCGCCCAACGTCAGCAGCGGCGGCCAATTCATCAACGGCAACAACAACTACCCCTCGTCAATCTCCGGTGTGACCCCCGATTATCTTGACATCCGTAAACTCAAGGTCGACGAAGGGACAATGTTCACCGACCAGGACGTCACCACCGCGGCCAAAGTCTGCGTGCTCGGCCAGACGGTGGTCGACAACCTGTTTCCCAACGGAGAGAACCCGGTAGGTAAGGTCGTGCGTTTCAACAAGATCCCCTTTACCGTCATCGGTGTGCTCGAAAAGAAAGGCACCAACTCCATGGGCCAGGATCAGGACGACGTTGTGCTCGCTCCCTATACCACCGTCATGAAGCGCATCCTGGCAATCGATTATATCCAGAGCCTCTTTGCCAGCGCCATAGACGAAGACCTCAGTGACGAAGCGAGCGAAGAGATCACCGAGACCCTGCGCATCAACCACANGCTCACTGACGGTGAAGAAAACAACTTCATGATCCGTTCTCAGCAGGAACTTAGCGAGATGATGAACTCAACCTCTGACATGATGACCATCCTGCTTGCCTGTATCGCCGGCATCTCATTGTTGGTAGGTGGTATCGGCATCATGAATATCATGTACGTCTCCGTCACCGAGCGCACACGCGAGATCGGCCTGCGCATGGCCATCGGCGCCAAGGGACGCGACATACTCTCGCAATTTCTGATCGAATCGGTCATCATCAGCGTCACCGGCGGAATCATCGGCGTCCTCTTCGGAGCCTTCGCCACCTGGATGATCACCCTCTTCGCCCACTGGCCCGTACAGATCCAGATATCCGCCGTCCTCCTCTCCTTCACCGTCTGCACCGTCACCGGCGTCTTCTTCGGCTGGTATCCGGCCCGCAAAGCCGCCTCCCTCAACCCCATCGACGCCCTCCGCTACGAATAGAACCCCAAGTATCAAAAACGAACGAGTTGCAAGTACCTGAAGGTGACCGCAACTCGTCCGTTTTGAAAATAAAGACTGTTACCCACAGAAAAGACTCCTCAGAGAGGAGAAGAACGTTCGTTTTTGGCTTCCGCACTTGCATGTGTCGGGTGCCAAGACCACAACTGTAATGTCGTCGTCGCTTCCCTTTGAGATTGCCAATTCCCGAAGCTCGTCAGGTAAGTGACTGATATTACGGTTTGATTTGATGGTATTCTCTATATCGTCCGTTTTACAGTAGCCGGATAATCCGTCGCTACAAAGAATGATCAGTTCAGTAGGAGCTAGAGTAAGTTGACAAAAGTCGGGGGTGCAAACATCGTCACCGCCCCCCACATATCTTGAGATCAGGTTGTTGTCGGGGTGCGAGAAGGCGTCTTCAACCGATATGTCTCCCCTGTCAATCAACTCCTGAATATATGAGTGATCCTTGGTCAGAGACTTGAGGGTACCCTTGTTAAACGAGTATCCATGACTGTCGCCACACCATCCGATCTGACACCTGTCTCCTTTGCGACAGACTATCAGAACAGTCGTGCCCATCCCG
>WFLX010027697.1_pt1 | contig 15879 bp, 14 predicted proteins | sample 4967041 | NCBI WGS metagenome assembly WFLX01 (sample SAMN12857096, study PRJNA449069) | gut metagenome | isolation source: stool from male and female vole | host: Microtus ochrogaster | place: USA:Florida | collected 2017 | reverse complement strand
GGCCACAACTTTCTTATACGGAAGAAGCTCCTTTATATCCTCTTCCGACAAGCGACGTGCTGCCTCGCGATACATCACGCCTGTGTAAGCCAAACCGGCCTCCTTAAGCTCTGCGTTGAGGTCGTTGTAGAGAGGCGCCATGGCTCGCCAGAGGTGCAGGAATCGCTTTTTAGCCTCCGAAAGATGTTCCTCATCTTCGAAATTATTCCAGAACCGAGTGGGATCGCCCGGATCTGTGCGACCAAAATATTCCTGCATCACTCTACGCTGCTCTTCGGTGAGGAAGGTAGATGATATCTCGCGGTAATCTTTCACATTTTTGAACACCTCCTGCGGATCGGCCAGATAGAGATCTACCTCATTGAAGTCGCCGAGCACTGCTTCTCCCCAACCGAGGAAAGAATCAAAGTTTACCGTCTCCTCGCTACCCTCCTCCTGCTCCGGAAGTCCAAGCAGGCGCCGATAGCAACGATAGAGCATAAAGAGGAGGTCGATTCTGGATGCGGCCACTCTTTGCGACAGCTCTCCCACGAATTCGGAGATGGTCTTCACCTCGGGAGCGATCGAAGCATGGCTTTTGAGCTCCTCTTTGAGATATTTCAGGAAGAAGGTGCCGCTTCGCTTGTTGGGGAAGAGGAAGAGCACCTCCGAGAGGTCGGGATAGCGGGAGGCATAGGCCTTCGCCACAGAGTGAAGAAAAGGAATCATTGTCGATTTACTGAATTTTCAGGCAAATTTACGAAATAGTTGGTAATTTCGATTCAATATTTTGTAGTTTCCGCTCTGAGCATTGGTATTTTCGGCTCATTTATTAGTAGAATAGCGTCAAACTTCAGTTTTCATTTGCCAGTTTCAGCATTATTAGGTATTTTTGCACAAGAAAAAGGCGACGAAATGAGATTTTCAGACATAGCAGGACATTCAGAAACTATCGATTCCCTCCGTTCAATAGTCGACGGCGGTCGCATTCCGCATGCCATTCTTCTTTCGGGCATCTCGGGAATCGGTAAATTCCGTCTTGCCCGTGCCCTCTCCCAATACATACACTGCACCCATCGTCACGACGGCGACTCCTGCGGAGTGTGCCCCTCCTGCCTGCAGCATCGCAAGCACAATAATCCCGACCTTCACTTCGTCTACCCCGTAGTGAAAAAGGAGGGTAAGCAGATCTCTACCGATTTTATCGACGAATGGAAGGAGATGCTCAACGATTGGAGCTACATGCCTGTGGAGCGATGGAACGACATCATAAATGCCGGAAATTCCCAGCCGGCGATTTATGTCACGGAGAGCGAGCAGATAATCTCACGCGCCTCTCTCTCGGCTTTTCAAGAAAACTACAAGATCTTCTTGATATGGCAGCCTGAGAAGCTTCGTCCGGAAGCGGCCAACAAACTGCTGAAGGTGATAGAGGAACCTTTTGAAGACACAATCTTCATCCTCGTTAGCAACGACGATTCGCGGCTCCTCCCCACCATCTTCTCGCGCACCCAGCGTTTCAACATGCGTCCTCTCTCGGGCAACGAGATAGAGCGCCACCTCGCGCAGAAGGCGCGCGTGAGCACAGATCTGGCCGCGGCCGCCTCGCGTATAGCCGAAGGGAGCATGGCCAAGGCGGAAGAGCTCGCTTGCCATCCTGAAGAGATTATGGAATTCTCCTCTATATTTAAGGAGATGATGCGTATGGCCTACGGCTTGCGAGCCTCGGCTCTGAAACGCCTCTCGGAGACGGCGGCGGCAATGGGACGCGAAAAGCTCGGTCGCTTTCTCGATTATTGCGGCCGAATGGTAAGGGAGAATTTCATTTANAATCTNTCGATGCCTGAAATCTCTCTGCTCACCCCCGACGAGGAGCAATTCAGCCAACGCTTCGCTCCTTTCATACATTCGGCCAACGTAGAGGGGCTCTCAAACGAGATCTCTCGCGCGGCGGCCGACATAGAACGCAACGCAAATGCCAAAATCGTGATGTTCGACCTCATGCTGCTCATTTCGCAGTGGGTGAGGATGCCGAAACCCTCGGTGCTCCCCCTCTGACCGAACTCTCACGGAAACATAACCCAATAAACCTACAAAAAAGAAACCCTAAAACCAACAGTTCAACCTGTAAANAAAATATNTATNNNACCTACACTTTTCANTCNCGCTGCNGGAATGGGCANNCGTTACGGAGNCCTCANGCAGCNCGACGGCCTCGGCCCAAGTGGCGAAACTATCATGGACTACTCGGTGTATGACGCTCTTCGTGCCGGTTTCGGCAAGATCGTGTTCGTCATCCGCCACGACTTCGAACAGGATTTCCGCGATAAGGTTATCTCTAAATATGAAGGCCACGTGCCCGTTGAGGTTGTTTTCCAAGACATCAACGATATCCCGGGCGGCTACAAACCCAATCCGGAGCGCAAAAAACCATGGGGCACTAACCACGCTGTGCTCATGGGCAAAGACGTGATCAAAGAGCCCTTCGCCGTGATCAATGCCGACGACTATTACGGAGCCGAGAGCTTCCAGATTCTCGCCGATTTCCTCCGCTCTGTAGAGGGAAAGAAGAATCGCTACTGCATGATCGGTTTTAACGTGGAGAACACTCTCTCTGAGAATGGTGGCGTTTCTCGCGGCCTCTGCGAGGTGAGCGGCGAGGGCAACCTCACTGGCGTGACGGAGTGCCACGGCATCGAGCGCAAGGATGGTAAGCTCATCCAGGTGGTCGACGATAAGGAGGTGCCCTTCCCCGAAGGAGCTCCCGTTTCTATGAATATGTGGGGCTTCACACCCGACTATTTCGACTATTCAGAGAAGAGCTTCCTCAACTTCCTCGCCAAGAATCACGACGAGCTCAAGGCCGAGTTCTATATCCCGACCGTTGTCAACGAGCTCATCGAAGATGGCACAATCGAGCTCAAGGTGCTCTCCACTCCCTCAAAATGGTTTGGTGTGACTTATGCAGCCGACCGTCCTGCTACTGTGGCTCAGTTCCAGAAACTCGTCGACGAGGGTGTTTATCCTGCCAAACTTTTCTAATCTCAGATCATTTTTTCAGTAGATATGAAAGAGAAAATTCTCGTGACCGGTGGCACCGGTTACATCGGTTCGCACACCACCGTGCAGCTTCAGCAGGCCGGTTATGACGTGGTGATAATCGATAACCTCTCAAACAGCAACGAGGCTGTGATCGACGGCATCGAGGCTATCACCGGCATCCGCCCCGTGTTTGTAAAGGGCGATTGCACTGATATCGAGACTCTCCGCAAACTTTTCAAGGAGAATCCCGGCATTAAGGGCATCATCAATTTCGCTGCCTCGAAAGCTGTAGGCGAGAGCGTGCAGAAACCNCTCCTCTATTATCGCAACAACCTCAACACTCTGATCAATCTTCTCGAGCTTATGCCCGAATTCGGAGTNAAAGGTATCGTGTTCTCATCTTCATGCACCGTTTACGGCGAGCCTGATATGAACCCGATCGATGAGACTGCTCCCATCAAACCTGCCACTTCACCCTATGGCAACACCAAGCAGATCTCTGAGGAGATTATCGTNGANTATGTGAAGAGCGGCGCTCCTATCAAGAGCATCCTTCTCCGCTATTTCAATCCTATCGGCGCTCATCCCTCTGCCCTTATCGGCGAGCTTCCTCTCGGCGTGCCGCAGAACCTCGTGCCCTACCTCACCCAGACTGCTGCCGGTATCCGTAAGGAACTCACCGTATTCGGCAACGACTACAACACCCCCGACGGCTCTTGCATTCGCGACTATATCGACGTCAACGACCTTGCCAAGGCTCACGTGATCGCTATGAAGCGTATGCTCGATGGCCAGGATACCGACGCTGTAGAGGTGTTCAACCTCGGCACAGGCAACGGTCTTTCGGTGCTTGANCTCATTCAGGCTTTCGAAGAGGCNACCGGNGTGCCCGTGCCTCACAAGATCGGCGAGCGTCGCGCAGGCGATATCGAAAAGATCTGGGCCGACCCGAAGAAGGCCAACGAAGTGCTCGGCTGGAAGGCTGAGGCTGATATCAAGGATACTATGCGCAACGCCTGGGCTTGGCAGTGCAAAGTAACTGAGAAGTAAAAAGGAAATATCAACAAAATAAGCGGGCAACTCTTGAGTGAATTGCCCGCTTATTTTTGTTGATATTTATCTGAATTTGTAGCTATTGAGGATTATCTGAATCTCTTGCCGGCACCCATCTTTGCCTGGGCCTGCTTGAGCTGATTCATCATCTTCATAGGATTCTTCATATTTGAAGCGGCGCGCATCATCTTGCGCGTATCCTCAAACTGCTTGATGAATTTATTCACAGCCTGAATGTTGGTGCCTGAGCCCTTAGCGATACGCTGGCGACGGCTCGAATTGAGAATGTCTGGGTTGTGACGCTCGTAGGGTGTCATCGAATTGATGATAGCCTCGATCGAATTGAAAGCGCTGTCGTCGATATCGATATCCTTGATCACCTTTCCCACGCCCGGAATCATCGAAGCGAGCTCCTTGATATTACCCATCTTCTTGATCTGGTGTATCTGGTTGAGGAAGTCTTCGAAGTCGAATTTATTCTTCTTGATCTTCTCCTGAAGACGCTCGGCCTCTTTCTGGTCGTAAAGTTCCTGGGCACGTTTTGCGAGCTCCACGATATCGCCCATGCCGAGAATACGGCTGGCCATACCTTCGGGATTGAATTCCTGGATATCCTCCAGTTTCTCACCCGTACCGATATATTTGATCGGTTTCTCTACAACCGAACGTATCGAAAGGGCCGCACCGCCACGTGTGTCGCCATCGAGCTTCGTGAGCACAACNCCGTCGAANTCGAGACGCTGGTTAAACTCGCGAGCCGTGTTNACGGCATCCTGACCNGTCATTGAGTCGACCACGAAGAGAGTCTCCTGAGGCTTGACGGCCTTCTTGATAGCCTCGATCTCCTGCATCATCTCCTCGTCGACGGCAAGACGACCAGCGGTATCGATCACTACAAGATCCTGATGGTTGCGTTTTGCCTCGGCAATACCGTTGAGTGCGATCTCTACCGGATTCTTGTTGCCCTCCTCTGTATATACAGGCACTCCGATGCTCTCGCCGAGCACTTTCAACTGCTCGATAGCCGCCGGACGGTAAACGTCGGCTGCCACGAGCAAGGGACGCTTCCCTTTGGCCGATTTAAGTTTGCGGGCGAGCTTTCCGGAGAAGGTGGTCTTACCTGAGCCCTGCAGACCCGACATGAGAATCACCGTCGGGTTGCCTGAAAGATTCAGAGGAGCCTCCACTCCACCCATGAGGGCTGTGAGCTCGTCGTGCACGATCTTGATCATCAGCTCCTTCGGCTTAAGGGCATTGATCACGTTCTGGCCGAGGGCTTTCTGCTTTACGGTGTCGGTGAAACTCTTGGCCACCTTATAGTTGACGTCGGCGTCGAGCAAAGCCCTGCGCACATCCTTGAGGGTTTCGGCAATGTTGATTTCGGTGATTCTGCCCTCACCCTTGAGGATCTTAAACGACCTTTCTAATCTATCTGATAAGTTCTTAAACATAAAAATTTAATCTGTTTGGCTCCCTGAATGGCCTGCGGTTGCATGATCTGAGCAGAACGGTTTGCGTGGCGTTCAGCTGAGAAGATTTGTAGCCGTATCGGGGAAAATGACTGAAGGTTTGAATTCCCGGGCCTCCTCCGGGGTCATCATGGCGTAGGCGATTATGATCACTACATCGCCGGGCTGGGCTTTGCGGGCAGCTGCACCGTTGAGGCAGATCACGCCGCTCCCCTCTTCTCCTTTGATGACATAAGTGTCGAAGCGCTCGCCATTGTTATTGTTGACGATATATACTCTCTCCCCCTCCATGATATTGGCGGCTTTGAGCAAAGCATTGTCGATAGTGATGCTTCCGATATAATTCAGATTCGCCTCTGTGACGTGCACACGGTGAATCTTCGACTTCATCATCTCTATTAGCATATCGAAAATATTTAGCTTACAATTGGCTGGCCTGTCAGTTGGGCAAGCGATAGGCGATATTGTCGATGAGGCGCACTTTGCCGCAATACACTGTAATGCAGCCCACTACCCAGGGACTCTCCTCCCATTCGTCGATAGCGGCGAGCGNGCGTGCGTCGACAATCTCGAAATATTCCACTTCCAGACCGGGCACAGCGTTAAGACGCTCCACGACGGTGTCGTGAGTGGCCTTCACAGAATGTGTCTTGCTGTAGTCTACGCTCTCTTTGAGCGCGGNATGTATCTCGGGAGCTATCTTGCGCTGCTCGGGCGTGAGAAGCGCATTGCGGCTCGAAAGCGCAAGGCCGTCGTCGGCACGCTTGATCGGGCAAGCTATGATATCAACTTTTATTCCCTCGCTTTTCACCATGTTTCTGATCACGGCTATCTGCTGGAAATCTTTCTCTCCGAAATATGCACGGTCGGGCTCTACGATACGGAAAAGAAGGCTCACCACTTGCGCCACACCCTGGAAATGACCTGGACGATATTTACCCTCCATCACTTCGGCGGCCTCTCCCAACTCAAATTTATGCTCCGGCTGAGCTGCNGGNCCTCCGGGATACATCTCCTCTACCGAGGGNGCAAACACGGCAGCCACACCCGCCTGGGCAAGCAGCTTGAAATCGGCCTCCTCCTGANGGGGATATGTNGCCAGATCGTTGGGATTATTGAATTGCGTGGGATTAACGAATACGCTCACAATGGCGACATCGTTGCCCTCGACAGCCTTCTCGACAAGAGAAAGATGCCCTTCGTGAAGAGCACCCATAGTGGGCACGAGGCCGACAGAGGCGTTTCGCCCCCTCTCNCGCGCTACAAAATCGCGTACTTCGTCGACTGTTCTTAGTATTATCATTTGGTTCGGTTGTTTCTTTCTGAACTGCAAAATTAATCAAAACTTCTCTAACTTCATTACTGTTGAAGTAAAATTGTGTAAATTACGCCAAAAAAGAGGTTTTCCATTTTCTCTATTTATTAAAAGTATTTAAAAATAGTGGTCGCCCCGCGCCTATACCTATATTATTAGCGAAAAAATTATTAACTTTGCAAATATTTTCACTTGACGCCAATGCCGATGAAGGCTGCGGCGAGAGAGAAATCAAAAAGCATGGCAAACAACAACCGTATACTACTCATCAACCAGGAAATCGCTCCATATCTCTCCGGACCGGAGGCCGATTTCGGAAAACANCTCGCCCAGGGCCTCCAGCAAAGAGGCTTCGAGGTGCGCACTTTCATGCCTAAATTCGGCTCCGTCAACGAGCGTCGAAACCAGTTGCATGAAGTGATCCGTCTCAGCGGCGTCAATATCATTATCGACGACAATGATCACCCTCTGATTATCAAAGTCGCTTCCCTGCAACCGTCGCGTATTCAGGTCTATTTTATTGATAACGACGATTTCTTCCTTAAAGAGGACACCGACACCGACGCTGCGGGCCGAAACCGTGCCGACAACGACGAGAGAATCATTTTCTTTGGCCGTGGCACTCTCGAAACTGCTAAGAAACTGCGCTGGGAACCAAAGGTTATAAATGTTGCGGGATGGTTTTCTGCCCTTGTTCCGCTTTATCTGAAACGCATCTACGCCGACGACCCCTCTTTCAAGGGTGCAAAAGTGGTGTATACAATCACCCCAAGCAAACTTGAGACTCCCCTCGACGAGCGTTTCCTCACAAAACTGAAAGCCGACGGCATCAGCTCGCGCGACCTCAAAAAGTATACCGAATTCACCCCCGACACCGATCTTCTGCATCGCATGGCAATCGATTTCTCGCACGCCGTGATTGTGCAAGATCCTGATGTCTCTCCTGAATTGATGGAGTATATCCAGGAATCTGGCAAACCCTTCATCACTTCCGAAGCTTTGGAAAGCGGCATAGATGCCTATAATGAATTCTTCAAGCAGTTATAAATATGAAGTCTTCTCGCTTATTCCTCCCTGTGGCAGCTTCTCTCTTCGCCGGCCTCTATATGGCCTGCGAAGACAACGTCAGCCAAATCGGCGGCTCTCTCGCCACGGGCGAAGTCAATATCAGAATTGACTCTATCGAATATGATCTGCACGCGGTGAATATTCCCGACAAGAAGTTTGACTCCCGTTCCGGCTCTCTGCTGATGGGCAATCTCAATGTGCCGGAATATGGTAGCCTCAACTGCTCTTTCGTCACTCGCCTGATGTCGATCTCGCAATTTCCCGACTCGATGACTGTCTCTAAGGAGAAATTCAACGAGTTTATCGATCGTATCGATAGCTGCTCCGTGCAGCTTTATCTTATTCGCGATAATTTCATCGGCGATGGCTTCACTCCGCTTCAGGCCACCNTATATCAGCTCGATCGCCAATTGCCAAACAATATCGACAACGACTTCGATCCCACGGGCTATTACGATCCCTCCCGTCCGTTAGGTAAAAAGAACTATACTCTCTCAGGAGCGGGCGGAACCGACGATTCTTTCTATGGCGATAAGCAATTTCAGATCTCTGTCAACGTAGGTAAGGAATTCGCCGCTTCTATCTATCGAAAGTATCAGTCTGACCCTCAGATATTCACATGGCCTCAGGANTTTGCNAAGTTCATTCCNGGGTTCTATGTCACCAATACTTTCGGCAAGGGNAGCGTGGCTTGCTATTCGCAGCTTACGGTGAATTCCTACTTTCACACGAAGGCCGTGCGTCCCAAGACCGATTCAGACGGAAAGACTGTAAAAGATGAAAACGACAATATCGTTTATGAGTCTTACATGCGAAAGGATTCTCTTGTGCTTTGCACCACAGCCCCCGAGGTGCTCAGCAGCAATAATATCGCCTACGCTCCTTCTGAATATATAAAGAAAAAGATTGAAAGTGGAGAAACCATCATCACTACTCCTGGCGGCTACACNACTCAGATCACCTTCCCGGCGAANGAGATTATCCGCAAGTATGAAGACACTGCTCACAATCTCTCAATCGTAAGCTCGCTCTCGATGACGATTCCTGCCGACACTGTCGGCAATAATTTCGGAATCTCCACTGTGCCCTATCTCCTGCTGATAAAGACTTCGGAAGTCGATAAATTCTTCGCCAAGAATTCNGTTCCCGACAANAAGACCTCTTTCTCGGCAACTTACAACGCCGATATTGGTGGCTACCGCTTTGCCGGGCTGCGCGAATACATTCTCTCTTTGATCGATAAAGATGAGGTGACGNCCGACGACGAGGACTTCTCCCTCATCCCGGTGCAGATCTCTACNGAGACCAACTCAAGCAGCTATTACAGCTCTGGAGCCACTTACACTACGAAGTGTGTACCCTATCTCGGACGCCCCACTATGACGCGTCTCGACACTGATAAGGCCCGCATCGTATTCACCTTCTCTTCTCAGAATCTGGATTGATAACCTTATTACTCTGATGATAATTCATTCACTGCTTTTCAGCCTCATCTCTTTTATCACAGGGGCCGACAGTATTGGCTCCGCCCCAAAGGCGGAGCTTCTTTTTGTAGGCGACGCCATGCAACACCAAGCTCAGCTCGACCGGGCGAAGGAATTGGGCGGGGCCAACGGCTACGATTATTCAGATTGCTTCACGCTCATCGCTCCCACGATCAGCGAAGCCGATTATGCCGTCTGCAATCTTGAAGTGCCTCTCGGTGGCGGACCCGATTATACGGGCTACCCATGTTTCTCGGCTCCCGACTCTTACGCCGAAGCTTTGCGCGATGCCGGATTCGACATGATGCTCACAGCCAACAATCACTGTCTCGACCGTCGAGATAAGGCCGCGCGTCGCACACTCGACGCGCTCGACCGTATCGGNGTTGACCATATCGGCACNTATCATGACGCTCTCCAGCGCGACACACTTGTGCCATTCATTCGCGACATCAACGGCTTCAAAATTGGATTCCTGAATTATACGTATGGCACCAACGGCATCCAACCCACCCAGGGTATGGAAGTTGCGCTCATCGACCGCGACAAAATCGCCAAGGAGATGAAGGCAACCCGCGATGCCGGAGCTGAGATTATGGTGGTGACGATGCATTGGGGTATCGAATACGTGTTGCTCGAAAACGGTGTGCAACGTTCGCTCGCCGATTTCCTGATCGACAACGGAGCCGACTTGATTATAGGCGGTCATCCTCATGTGATTCAGCCGATGAAGGTGGTGCGCAATGAGAAGGAGAATAAGGATGTATTGGTGGTGTATTCACTCGGCAATTTCATCTCCAATATGAAGACGGCCGATACTCGCGGCGGAGCCCTCGTGCGNGCCACGATAACCCGCGATGAAAATGGCAAGGCTAAATTCGAGAGTGCCGATTACGACACCTTCTTCTCTGCGAAACCGGCCGGAGGGCGCACAAATTTCCAGGTGATACCCTCTTGGATGCCCGAGAAGATTCCCGCTGCTCAAAAAGCGCATTGGCAGCTTTTCGACCGTGGAGCGCAGAAGATTTTCGACCAGCATAACGTCAATGTCCCGCGCCGACACACCGATAAAAAATAAGCCTCTGCAAAACCCTCTCTAATTCCAAATTGTTATTAAAGCAGAAACAAAGAAAAACTTCAACAATTATGGAAAAAGAAAGAGAAGCAACACTCGTTGCATATTTTGCTATCAAAGGTAAAGAAGAAACCGCAGCNACTGCAAAGGTAGCTGCCAAACTTGGCAAGGTGCTCACCGAAAANGGTATCAAGTTCGATCAGTTTGCNATCGTTCCTACNGAGGAATATCCTACTGATCCCGCCAACTTCGAGCTGGCCACACGCACAGAGCGCGACGCTCATTCACGTCCGGAGCTCGTTGGCAAATACAGCGGCATGAAAGATGTGAAAGATATCTTCCTGGTAGTGCCCAATTGGTATGATTCACTTCCGCAGGGCGTCTTCACATTCCTCGACACTTACGACTTCGCTGAGAAGCGTTTCGTTCCGGTAGTGGTTTCAGCAGGCGACGGTTCGAAGAACATCGTTCCTGAGCTTCGCAACTTCCTCCACAAAGTGTGGATTATGCCGGCAGTAGATATCCATGAAAAGGATGTCGACAGCTGTGATGAAGCAATCGCCAAAGCGGTTGAGGAGATGCTCGAAGAGTCAAAATCAAAATATTGATAAAGCATGATACAAAAAGAGGGCGCATCGCTTTTGATGCGCCCTCTTTTTGTATCTAATTGTCACCGCTAACTTTATCTAATTGTCAACGCTAAAGATTTCTTGAAGCGTTTTCAGACGGTGTAATCTACACACGCACGTGAATCTTTATAGGGAGCNATGATCTGCACAGCTGCTACATGGGCTGGATGAGCGGAATANTTCGCNACATCTTCGAGAGTGTCGGCCGTGGCAGTCAANACGAGATCCCAAGTTTCNGCCGGATTCTCGTTGATGCCTACTTCCATCCCTTTCAACTCATCGATCTGAGCAGGGAGAGCAAGGAGAGCCTCAGCGAATTTTTTCGCCACCTCTTTTCTTTCGGCATCTGTGCCCTTAAACTTGAAAGTTACAATATGTTTTACCATAATTCTTATTGTTNTAGAGGGTTATGCTTTCGGATAGAGACGCTCACGAGCCGCTGCCACTTTATCGTCGGTGATATAGTCGTCGTAGTCCATACGCTTATCAATGATACCGTTAGGAGTGAGCTCTATGATGCGGTTGCAGACCGTCTGGATAAACTCGTGGTCGTGGCTCGCCATCAAAATCACACCTTTGAACGCCTGAAGGGTATTATTGAATGCCTGGATCGACTCAAGGTCGAGGTGGTTGGTCGGCGAGTCGAGAATGAGGGTATTGGCGTCCGTGAGCATCATTCGTGCAATCATACAGCGTATTTTCTCACCGCCTGAAAGTACGCTCGCTTTTTTGAGCACCTCTTCACCACTGAATAGCATCTTGCCGAGGAAGCCTTTCAGATATATCTCAGAAGAATCGTTGCTATACTGGCAGAGCCAATCCACCAAGTTGAGGTCAGTGTCGAAGAAGGGACTGTTGTCGAGGGGGAGATAAGCGGTTGTGATAGTCTGGCCCCAATCGTATGTGCCTTCGTCAGCTTTGCGGTTGCCATTGATAATCTCAAAGAGAGCCGTCATAGCTCGTGGGTCACGGCTGAGGAAAGCNACTTTGTCGCCCTTCTCAACCTGGAAATTGACATCGTTGAAGAGCACTTCCCCATCTACAGTAGCCTTAAGACCTTTGACTTCGAGAATCTTGTTGCCCACCTCACGGTTGGGAGTAAAGATGATGCCCGGATAACGACGCGAAGAGGGTTTGATCTCCTCCACGTTGAGCTTCTCAAGCATCTTCTTGCGACTGGTGGTCTGCTTGCTCTTGGAAACGTTGGCGCTGAATCGCTGAATAAATTCGAGCAACTCCTTGCGTTTCTCCTCAGCCTTCTTGTTGGCCATTTGCTGTTGACGCAAAGCGAGCTGCGACGACTGATACCAGAAGCTATAGTTGCCCGCAAAGAGAGAGATCTTATTGTAGTCAATATCGAGGGTGTGAGTGCTGACAGCGTCGAGGAAGTGACGGTCGTGGCTCACAACAAGCACAGTGTTCTCGCAATTTGAGAGATAGTTTTCGAGCCANCTTACAGTCTCAAGGTCAAGGTCGTTNGTNGGCTCGTCGAGNAGCAGGTTATCGGGATTACCGAAAAGGGCTTTTGCGAGAAGCACACGCACTTTTTCGTTGGCACTCATATCTTTCATGAGCATATAGTGGCGATCTTCCTTAATACCGAGACCGCTGAGCAGCGCCGCAGCGTCGCTTTCGGCGTTCCAACCCTCCATCTCGGCGAATTTCTCCTCAAGTTCAGCGGCTTTGATACCATCTTCGTCGCTGAAATCCTCTTTTGCGTAGATAGCATCTTTCTGCTGCATGATGTCCCAGAGAACGGTATGGCCGCGAAGCACAGTTTCGATTACTGTACATTCGTCAAACTCAAAGTGATCCTGGCTGAGCACAGAGAGGCGTTCGCCCGGGCCGAAAGTAACNGTGCCATGAGTTGGAGAGAGCTCNCCNGAAAGGATGCGCATGAGGGTAGATTTGCCCGCACCGTTGGCACCAATGATTCCGTAACAATTTCCTTGTGTAAATGTGAGATTGACATCGGAAAACAGCGTCCGTTTTCCGAATTGTATTCCCAAATTATTGACTTGTATCATTTCTAATGTCTAACTTCAAATTCCGACTGCAAAATTACCAAAAAAACACCAAACAGACAAATTTCCCCTCCTCCAAAAAATTTATACAACTCAATTTCGTGAGATAATAATAATTTTGATTCTCAAAATTATAGGGATTTTTCTTGGTTATTTTGAATATAATTAATAATTTTGCATAGGTATCAATAAGATTCAAGTTCCTATTGATAAGAAATAAAAATTAGAGAGAAATTGGAGGTGTTGTTATGGAACCGATATATGAATATTTTAAGGAACAACTTGGATTAAGCGGTTTAGTATCCCTAATAATTTTGGGATTCTTCATTTATGTCACCTGGAGGATTGCCGTGAAGTATTCTCAGTATAAGAATATGGCGGATAACCTTCCTTGTCAAAAACATGAAAATGACATTAAGAAAGCCGAGGAAGATATGAGAAAGATTGAAGCAGAGTATTCTCAATACAAGAATTTGGCAGATAACCTTCCCTGTCAAAAACATGGAAATGACATTAAGAAAGCCGAAGAAGATATGAGAAAAGTCGAAGTTTCAATTGGCAAAATTGAAACCAGAGTTGAGGATATGTATGAAATGTTGAAAATGATGGCGGGGAATCCACAGTCTTCTCGTCTTACTCAGAGTCATAGCCCGATCTCTCTTAATGAACTCGGAAAAGAGATTGCCGCCAATCTTGATTTTGATAATATTCTCGACACTAATTGGGATAAGATTGAAAGCATTATCGATGATGAGAAAAACCCGTATGATATCCAAATGGAGTTCATTACAAAATTTATCACTTCTCCAGAAAAGTATATAAACACCGATGCCCTTGATAAGATCAAAAACGACGCTTATTTAAGAGGTATACCATTAATCGACTATATGAGAGTGATTGGTATCATGGCTCGTGATAAATATTTTGAATTGCACGATATTGATATAAATGATGTCGACAGAAACAACCCGAATCTGAGCTAATCTCTGAATAACCCTTTAGCTATATAGATATGGTGAAACCGAAGCCGCTTGATGCAAACGCATTAGGCGGCTTCGGTTTCTATGCAGCCTTCTTCCCATCCAAAGAATTTTTTATTGCTGATTATTTGAATTGACTCAGTTAGATTTTAATCTTTTTTATACTTCTCCTTGTTATTATGATAAGAAGTGTAAAAATCGATTATTCAATAACCATGGAAATCCCTTTGCTCAGTTTTGAAATTGCCTCTTTTTGAAGCAGTTTCTTCTTTTGAGACTATTTAGGAGATTTCGATATTTAATCAATCTGTACGACATGAAGTATATCTTACCATTGAGCTTAAGTTGCCTGTTGACTCTCGGAGCCTGCAGCACACACAATGACGACACACCCATACAACCGATAAAGGAGAAGACTTTTGACGCTTCCACAGGGTTGACCATCTACTATAATGACGAAGTGATGCCAAGTAAGTCGGTGACAATCACACAAGATGGCGACCAAGGCACAGCCCGACTCTTCTCGACTTTCGACCTCTCACAGCTCTCCGGTTTAGGTTTGACAGGCACCATACCAGGCCCCGGTGTCTTCCCCGGTTCACCGGAAACAACCCTCAACTTCAAAATGTCGCAGGCCGACGAATATTGGAATTTCTCAGGCAAAGGTGAGACCGACTATTGCAACTTCTCTTACGCCGGATTCGCCAACGACAAACGTGTAGAGCTATATCTTAAAGACGTGACTTTAAAAACAGGTGGTATAACTCCATCGGTATGGAAACCGGCTCCAATCACTAAAGAGGGCGCCAAGTATACATCGCTCCCCTTCTATATCGATTGGCAATATCTTCCTCTTGAAGGGGTGGATATCGACCTCTCCCCTTTTCTTAAAGCACTTGCAACACTCCCGATCATTCCAGTTTACAACAACACGGCTTACATGTCGTTGAGTCAGGCACTCTCACAAGTTGTGAAGAGCGTGGCATTCCTTCCTGACGGAAATATAATCGTGTCGTATGTAAACACAGCTTTCGGGGCTGCCCAACTTGCTCAAACTCCAGCCAACAGATACCAATACGTAATAGAGAGTCCGCAACAGGTAAAACTCTTCATCGACCCCACATCGCTTCTCGGGATGCTTTTGGTGCAGACTTCAGGAGGTACGCCGGCCGATGAAGTCACTATCATCGGCGACGGCATGTATCCCTCCGGCGTTGAATCTACTGCCAAGCCTGGTTTACTCGCCAACATAATGGGTTCGGAATTGGGAAGCAAGATTCTCAAGGCTTGTTTGACCGAAATGGCTCCCATGCTCTCTGAAGGATTCCCTGTCGCAGTAAAATCTTCCGATTCCTCGCTCGATCTTTATATCGACACGCAGATGGCTGCCACAATCGTCAAGAACGTATTCATGCCTCTCCTCGAAGATAGTAAAGCAGTGTTATCAATAAAGGAATACCTCAGTTCAGTTCCGGAATTCGCTCCACTGCTGCCAGATCTCGACAAAGCTTTCCAAGCGCTCCCTGACGCGCTTGCCAACACTACCGACTTCCGGCTCGGTTTCGCCTTCGTGCCTTACACCGACAAATAAACCCATACCGACAAACAAACGTATACTGATAAATAAATTTGAAGTACAGATAAATAGAAAAACCAGGCGTCTGATTGAGCAGAATCAGACGCCTGGCTTTTTATACCTTATGATGAAACACTATTTCACACAGAATGAATCATTATTGAGCGAGAGAATGAACCATTATT
>WFLX010023271.1_pt1 | contig 15883 bp, 13 predicted proteins | sample 4967041 | NCBI WGS metagenome assembly WFLX01 (sample SAMN12857096, study PRJNA449069) | gut metagenome | isolation source: stool from male and female vole | host: Microtus ochrogaster | place: USA:Florida | collected 2017 | reverse complement strand
GCCTAACTTAAGATTGAACTTGTCCGCTACAACCTGGGCAGCAATATAGGACGCTCTTTTCTTGCCTTGAAGGGAATATCCGGCGATATGCGGGGTTGCCACAGAAGCAATATCAAGCAGTTCTGTATTTATACCCGGTTCCCCTTCCCAGCAGTCTATCACTACTTTAGCTATTTTCCCATTTTTCAAACCGCTTAATAATGCGGTTGTGTCAGCAACAGGACCTCGTGCTGAATTTATAACAATAGGTTTCCGCTGTAACTTTTCCACAAAACGAGAATCAAACAGATGATGGGTAGGATACTTACTTCCCTTAGTATAAGGTGTGTGGAAAGTGATTATATCAGCCTCGGCAGCTATAGAGTCCAAATCAACAAATCCTTCACTGCCTTCTGCCTCTTCTCTGGGAGGATCATTTNCAAGAACCTTCATGCCAAGTTGCTTTCCCCATTCAGCAACTATCTTGCCAACATGACCGGCACCGATGACACCGAGGCACTTTCCCTCAAGATTAATTCCAAGCGCAAGCAAGGAAGCAAACACGTATTGGGCAACCGCNGGNGCATTGCATCCCGGNGCATTCCTCACCTCNATCCCGTTNTTTTCACACCACTCAATNTCCACATGGTCAAGACCGATAGTTGCAGACGCTATCAGCTTGCACTTGCTACCTTTAAGGAGTTGCTCATTACACTTTGTCCTTGTCCTTGTAACGATAGCATCCGCACCAGCAACTGCTTCCCTGGTAATGTCCTCTGGAGCGAGATAAATCACATCCGCTCCACCATCCAGCAATCCCTGGAAAAAAGGAATATTCTTTTCTACGATAATTTTTATACGGTCAGATTCCATACGAAGCATCCTATATAAAGAGCGATAATAAGAATGATGACTATGTAAGCGCGTTTGCTTTCAAACAATCTCATGAATAACCCTGCCTGAAAAGCCACGCACACATCAAGCAGAGGAACGTATGCCCAGATATTTGTGAAATCTACAAGGCACAATACTCCCGTGACTATCCCCATAAGGCACCATACACCTGTAAAGGCACGATTACGGGCATTGAATGCAATCATCTTCATAAGGTTGCACACACCAAGAACCAAACCGATAAAAAGTGTGAGCCCGACGCACGCGAATGTGGACAAATCCTCACTCTCAAAGAATATGCCGTATGCTGCAGTTGGATCTGGAAGAGAAAACTCGTTGAACCTCAGCATGCCGAAACCCCACAGAATCCAGAGAGGTGTCACAAGCCCTATAAGCGAAGCGACAAAAGTGCGGAAATTAAGGCATCTCATCTGGCTCAACCCAACAAGAAAAACCAGAATATAAGGCAGAAAGGAATAATCTACAAGAGCACCGCAGGCGAGAAGAAAAAAAATGAGAAATACCCTGCGGGTTCGCAACGGTGAAAGGTATATGGAATACAGGAGTGTTACACAAAGCAATGTCACCAGAGCCAGAATCACACCAGTATCAAGTGATATGTAAAGTTCCGGAGTGCCGACAATCATTATTGTGAACAGCCCGACAAACATAAGTGACACTGTTCTCAAAATATTGTATACCTTGTTAATTGCCGCCATGGTTACACAGCAACATCCAATCAGCACAACTGCTGTCAATGCTGACAGTTCACGGCTGCTGACAAGGCTATCGAAATCCGGCAACCACATGCCACCTATGGAGACATTGCCTCCATAAATTCCGGAGACATACGCCGTCCACCCCATAACGAGAGACGCAAAAATCATTAGCCACGTGAAACCACGCGACTTAATGATTGATGATATTCTTTTTTCTGTGCGTCTCACGCTCCAGACTTGATTAGGCTTCAGCCGCCAGCTTCATCAAATCCCTTCCGATATCCCTGCGGGAGTATTTGCCGTCAAATTTGATTTTTTCTATTGCAGCGTAACTCTTGGCAAGGGCTTCTGCAATATCATTGCCTGTAGAGCTCACCGAAATCACACGTCCACCGGAAGTCACCAGACGTCCTTCCTCATCCACTTTCGTGCCAGCGTGGAAAGGAATGCTGTCAACAACATTTTCAAGTCCGGTAATAACTCTTCCTTTCGGATAAGAGCCGGGATAGCCTTCAGAAACCATCATAACGGTTACTGCTGGTTGAGGATTATGTTTTAGTTCAAGTTCACCGAGATTGCCGGACGCAGCTGCATCCATGAGCTCTAACAGATCTGAGTCAACTCTAAGCATCACTGCCTCTGTTTCCGGATCACCCATCCTCACATTATACTCAATAACCATCGGATCACCCCCGACATTAATAAGCCCGAGGAAAATAAAGCCACGATAGGTGATGCCCGCTTTTTTCAAGCCTTCAATTGTAGGTTTGATGATACGTTCCTCTACCTTGTCCATAAACACCTTGTCCGCGAAAACAACCGGACTTACNGCACCCATGCCACCGGTATTCAATCCGGTGTCACCTTCACCGATACGCTTGTAATCTTTTGCAACCGGGAGAATCCTGTAACCACCGTTACCATCGGTTAGAACAAATACAGAACACTCGATTCCACTCAGGAACTCTTCTATCACAACAGTAGCTGAAGACTTTCCGAACATTCCACCAAGCATATCTTCAAGAGCCTTTTCGGCATCTGCAAGATTATCTATTATCAACACTCCTTTGCCTGCCGCAAGACCATCTGCTTTCAGAACATAAGGAGCGTTAAGTGTGGCAAGGAATTTTTTACCTTCTTCAACTGTCTCAGCAGTGAAAGAACGGTAGCGTGCAGTAGGAATATTATTTGATTCCATAAACCGCTTCGCAAAATCCTTGCTCCCTTCAAGTGCCGCCCCGGCTTTTGAGGGACCGCACACTTTTACTGGTTTATCCTCAAAATAATCATATAGCCCGGCAACAAGCGGATCTTCATTGCCGGCAACAATCATATCTATATTGTTTTCTGCTACAAATTTTTCAATGGCAGGAAAATCCATCGGGGAAATTGCCACATTTGTGCCGTATTGGGTTGTGCCGCCGTTACCGGGAGCAATAAACAGTTTGTCAAGTTTCGGGCTCTGAGCCATTTTCCAAGCGAGCGCAGACTCCCTGCCGCCGCTTCCAAGCAAAAGTATATTCATAGCTTCAAATTATTTCTTTTTCCAACCTTTACGGCTTCGCATAACTACACCATCTTCTGACGGTGGCAGTGAAGGACGTTTGCCGACCAGGCTTTTTAATGCATTTTCATTTCTACGGCGTGCAAACGGATTTTCATCCTCCGGCTCATCTTTTTCACGACCTGCAAATCGTCCTTTTTTAGGACGGTAATTATCTTCAAGTTTGCTTCGCTGTGCCCGTTTGCGGTCATCACGCCCGTTGTGTGATTTCCCACTGAATGATTCCTTGCCTCCGAATCCTTTTTTACGCGCATCACGCTTCCATTCTTCATCGGTCATTTTGCGAGGACCCTTTGATTTCCTGTCAGCTACCCTGTCTGAGTCACCGGCACGTAGTGAACGCCCGGATTTACGGAAACTTTCGTAGTCACCGTCAAATATGATATATTCCCTCAATTCACATTCAAGAGCGCCATTGAAAATCGTTTCTTTCACCGAAGGAGAGAGACCTATACAGTTAAAATATTCCTCACGGTAGCCTATAATCCACGCATGGTAGCCTACAAACACCCTCTTCAACTTAGTGCCTATCATACGATAAAGACCTTCCATGTCATCAGAGCCTATACGCTCGCCATACGGAGGATTTGTAACCAGGATTCCATCAGCAGGAGCTTCTTCCCACTGGGATATAGGTTTAACCTTTAGGTCAATATATTTTCCAACACCCGCCTGTTTGATGTTTCTTTCAGCGATTGCAACTGCTTTAGGAGATATGTCGCTGCCGTAGATGCACTGCTTCAACTCCTTTTCTCCAGATTCATCATTATAAATGCTGTCAAACAGTTCAGCATCAAAATCCTTCCAAGACTCAAAAGCAAACCTTTTACGATATATGCCCGGCATGATTCCCGCACCTATCAGGGCTGCCTCGATAAGGAATGTGCCAGATCCGCACATCGGGTCAACAAAGGGGCAATCCCCTCTCCAACCGCTTTTAAGAATTATTCCGGCTGCAAGCACCTCATTTATCGGTGCCTCTGTCTGCTCCACACGATAGCCGCGTTTATGCAACGATTCACCGGATGAGTCAAGCGACAAAGTCACACGCTCTCCCGCAATATGGACATTTATCATAACGTCTGCATCCTGCAACCTTACTCCAGGGCGTTTGTCCGCGCCAAAACGGTCTTTGAAATAGTCTACAATTGCATCCTTTACCCTGTAAGTGACATATCTGGAATGGGTAAATTCATCTGAATTGCTTACTGTGTCAAGGGAAAATGTCTTATCGAGCGATAATATCTGTGTCCAGTCGTATTCTTTGACCATTTCATAAAGCTCGTCCGCATCGTGGGCAACAAACTTGTATATTGGTTTGAGTATCCTCAATGCGGTGCGGCAACACATATTGGCTTTATAGAGCATTGCCTTGTCACCCTCAAACGACACCATTCTGCGTCCGGGCTCCACATTCACTGCTCCGAGATTGCGCAGTTCCTCGGCAAGTACATCTTCAAGACCGTGAAAGGTCTTCGCAACCATCTCAAACTGAAAATTATCCTCCATGAGTTTTATTGTTGGGCAAAATTTATTTGAATCTTAATATATTGTCAGGGCGTGCCTGCACAAGTTTCTCACCAGCGCCAACATCTTCTGTTATCCATAGGTTACCGCCGATTACGGCTCCATCACCTATATGGATTCGTCCGAGCACCGTTGTGTTTGCATAAATCACTACATCATTGCCTATGATTGGATGACGCGGCACACCTTTAACCGGATTATTATTTTCATCACGTGCAAAACTCTTTGCACCGAGTGTCACACCCTGATACAGCTTGACATTGTTTCCAATAATTGCTGTTGCGCCCACCACTACGCCGGTGCCATGGTCTATAACAAAACTTTCGCCGATTGATGCACCGGGATGAATGTCTATTCCTGTGTCACGGTGAGCCTGTTCACTAATCATCCTCGGTATAACAGGCACACCGAGTTCATACAATATATGGGCTATGCGATAGTTGACTGTTGCCCTCACACCTGGATAACAGAAAATCACCTCATCCACCGAAGGGGCTGCCGGGTCACCTACATATGTTGCTTGTGCATCAGAAAAAAGCACCCTGCGGAGTTCAGGAAGCCGCTCTATGAAATCAAGAGCCATGTTTTTTGCATCATCCTTGATGCTCTCCTTTCCTTGTTCGCCAAACGCAAGCCCTGCCGCTATCTGAATCCTTAGGCAATTATATAGTTCCTCAACGGCAATACCGGTATAATACTGCAGATTATGGTAAGAAATACCTGAAGCCCCGAAAAAACCTGGAAACACAAGGCGGCGGCTCAAAGAAATAATCTTTCCTACCTCATCATGGCTTGGGAGAGGAGCTCCTCCGTTTCGTCCCTCATGTGGCAGACGCGTGCAACGTTCATCCACAAGCTGGTTCACCACAGCTGTGACTCTTTCCGCGCACCCATGCGCATTACGCGCCGATACCTTTTTCTCCATAATGATGCAAAGTTAGTCACAATATATTGGAGAATCCAAAAAAGCAATCAGATTTTGGATACTCCGCTATAAGTTTCACTTCTTCTTTTACCGAAACCTATCCTACGCATTACATACGCTACAACAAAATATATTCCTGTCAGAAGCCAAAGCATCATATACGGATGTGCCTCCTCTGCAAGAACCGCTCCGTTGCTGTTCATCCTAATGAATCCCTCTACGCCCCATGTCGCGGGAATCGCATCGCTTACAAGAGTCCAGAAAGGACTCATTGCATAGCGCGGCCAGGTAAGTCCGCTAAGGAAGAGGAATACAACGGATGTAAATACCACCACAAGCATGGAACTCTCACGCTCGGTAACAAACACTCCGATAAATTGTCCCAGCATGGAGCTTGCGAGCAGAAGAGGGAGAATAAACATGAAACAGTGCCATACATTGCCCACATGAGGCAAAGAGAACATAAGCGGAATGATATGGAGAATATATAGTGTCATGGGAATATAGCAAACCAGATAACATAAGGTTTTACCTATAATGGTTGCTCCNGCAGGNGCATCAACACTCATCGGATCGTAACCGTTGTTACGGCGGCGCCTTTCACTAACTCCTCCGGCAATCATNGTTATGCCGAGTATCATGCTCTGCTGCAATATAAGAATGATGATTCCCGGAATGATGAAGGATGCGAAACCTTGCGTGGGGTCACCNGTGAAAACTGCATCACTGCTGATAGTATTCCCATCGAAACTNTGGACTACAAGACCGAGGTCGTTCATCACATCACCACGGATTTTTTCACCAAGGCTAAGCTGCACATCTGTCAGCGCACCAAGAGCTGCCCTGTATCGCAGTAGCAGGCTCATATCTGCGAAATAAGTTACCTGTGTCTGTTCTCCGCGACCTATTTTCTTCGCATAGTCCGCAGGAATCTCCAACACGCCAAACACCTTCTTTTCATTGCTCAACTTACGCGCGGAAGGTATATCGGGACAATACTGGTACACTTCAAGTGCCGAGGTTGCGTCAATCATTCGCGCCAGTTCGCGGCTTTCAGGGCTACGGCTATGGTCGACAACCGCTATCGGCAAATCACGGATAACCTCTGTATTATAAATCAATGTATAAATAACAGGGTAGCCAAGTGGAAGGACGAAGAAGAATATCAATACTCCCATATCGCCAAACACCAGCCTGAACTCACGCGCCCAGACTCTTGCAACCGATTTAAACCAACCTAATATGCCGTTTCCAGAGTTCATAATCTATACAATAATATACTTTAAGGCACATATACCGGATTCAGGCAATGCTTTTTCAAGCGTCCGAGCCCCAGCATTCCTGCCAGTGGGAATATCATCAACGCTATGTAGTACCATCTTGAGTAGTACAATGGTATGCCGTTAAGCGCCTGGTCACCATAAATCAAAAAATAGTATCGCGGAGGGAGAATGTAACTGAATATTCCAATTGCTCCATACATGCTCTGTACCGGGAAAGAGTATGCGGCAATTGAAAAGGCGAGTATGCCTGTGAGAGATGCGAGGCTCATGCTCAGACGCAGGTTTGGTATCGCGCACACAAGCACAAGTGCAAATCCCTGGCTGCCGATTACAAGCAGAATCATAGCAAGAATCATGTGCCATGCAGGACAGTTCATCGGGAAATGAACCATTGTGTACATCACCGCCTGTAATCCCACACCAATGATACTGAATACAACTGCCTGTGGAATAAGTTTGCCAAGGACAGCACATACAATTGAATTCCCGCTTACCCTGAGCCACTCGATAGATGTGCCTCGCTTTATCTCTTCACAAATGGTGTAGCACGCCATAAGCATTACCATAAGTGCCACAACTCCGGGTATGAACGAGTTGCAAAGGTAAATCGAATAATTCAGCCAAGGGTTGCCAATAGCCTGTTCAGCTATCACCACAGGTTGCAGCAGAGTCCCTGCCACACTTTCATTCACACCGGTACTTACGAGAGTGGTCTGTACCACTCCTCCCGCAGTTGTGACTGCCGCTGTCTTAAATCCCTTGTAGGCAAGGGATCCGGGCACAAACACAGTCATGTCACTATAATAAGTGATAGTTGTGCCTGCTCCTGATATAGCATCTTTCTGGAACCCTCTGGGAATAATGAAGAATCCGAAAGTCTCACCTTTGCGCAATCTCGCAAGTGCGTCCGCATAACTTTCGTCCGCATGAGCCACATCAATAAGTTCTGTTGAACCGAGATTGCGTATAACTCTTCTTGAGAGGTTGGAACGGTCCAGGTCGACTATTGACACAGGCACCTTTAGCGGCAATCCCTCCTTCATCAGATCCATAAAGAAGAACGCGAACAGCAGGGGCACAAGGGTACAGCAGACGAGATATACCCGCCGGGAGCACAACTTGCGCCATCCATAGTTCAGCGATTGCCAGAATACCTTGAACATTTCCTGTTAAAGATAAGTGATTACTTCTTGTAGATTACAGTCATCCCCGGACGGAGGGCGGGAATATCCTCCATCGGACGCGCTTTCACTTCAAAAGTGCGGCTGTCCCAGTCACCGGTAGCTTTTGTAGCTCTCCATGTAGCATAGCTGCCGAGATCACGCACATAATATATGCGTGCTTTTGTTTCCTTCATGTCAAGTGCCGGAATCATCACTGTAATTGAGTCACCAAGCTGCATGTCATTGAGCAGAGTTTCACGCACATTGAAAACAACCCATTTGTCGGTGACCTTCAAGACGCTCATAATTGGTGCGCCGAGGCTCACAAGTTCGCCTACTTCGGGATAAATCTGGTCAATCTGACCATCACATGGAGCAGTGAGATATTGGTCTTCAAGCAAGCTTTCCACTTCGGCAACCCCGCCTTTAGCAACATTCACCATTGCTGCAGCGCTCTCCTTATCCTCTTTCTGCGCGCCGGCAAGTGCAAGGCTCAACTGGCTCTCAGCAGCTTTCTTTGAGGCAACAGCAGCATCGTAGGCAGCCTTAGCTTCATCACGCTTCTGCGCGCTTACAACATTCTGCTTGTACAGTGCCTCCATGCGGTCATAGGTCTTTTGCGTAATGGTTACCGCCGCCTGTGCCTGTGCAACCATCTGACGTGCTGTAGCCACAATCTGTGAACGGGTTCCTGCATCAATCTTTTTATTCTGCGCCGCCGCTGCATTTTCCATAGCTTCCGCCTGCATCAGTTTAGCCTCTGCGAGTGAAGAATGGATATGCACCAAGGTATCACCCGCTTTGACCATGTCGCCCTCGCTGACATAAAAGTCAACCACCCTGCCTGGCAACTTTCCGCTAACACGCACCGAGGTCGCGTCTGCCTGACCTTCTATTATCTCATCGGGCTCATTAAGGAAACAAAATCCAATGATGGCGAGAGCCAATGTTGCCACCACTACACCCACGAGAGCAACCATTATGGTCTTTGACTCCCGTTTCTCTGCATTGCTGCTATTATACATATCTGCCATAACGCGTTTGTTTTATTTTTCAGAATTAAAATCAGGTGTGACAAGCGTGCCGAGTGCCTTGGACAGGTACACATCGCACAGATGCACGTCAATCATTGCATCTATATTTTCGGAGTTAGCTTTGAGCCATGCGGTTTGCGCCTCCATTACATTGTCTACAGTCATGACTCCCTCACGGAATCCAAGATTCGCCTGCCGGAGATTTTCATTTGCCTTGCTGAGATTTGTCTCAGTCATGTTGAAGGTTTTGACAGCTTCCTGAGCCTTGAAAGCACTTTGTCTTACCTGAAGCTGTACCATTTCGCGTGCATCCTCAAGCTCAAGCTGTGCTATTTTTGTCTGAGCCTTTGCCGCACGGTATTTATTATAGTTGCCACCCCAGTGCCACAGAGGGACGGTGAGCATAGCCCCAACATTGAACCCTCCGTCAAACTTACGGCTGAAACCATTGAACATGTTGGGATTGCTGAAAGAATATGAACCGATAACGGCGAGGTTAGGCATCATTGACGCACGCTCAACATTCGCTTTCTGCTCATAAATCTTCACACCAAGAGCAAGTGCACGCAAATCAGGACGACGTGCGAACACATCCTCCAAGTCATAGCTGCTTGCCGGAGGAGTGGTGTTCTTTATTGATTCCAGGCCGCAATCCTCATCTTCAAGCTGCATCTGTGTATCAACCGGAAGACCGCACACCTGGGCGAGTGCCATACGGGAAAGCACAAGACCATTGTCCACCTTAGTCTGGTCTACCTGTGCCTGGTTGAGTTTGACCTCTACCGTAAGCAAATCACTTTTGGTGGCTACCCCCTGCACTACCATAGCATTAACATTGCTGTGCAGAGTATCAAGAAGGTTCACATATGAATCAGCAAGTTTCTTTTTTGCCTTGAGTGACACCACCTGCCAGTATGCTGCGTCAACAGCATAAATAATGTTTTCCGCCTCATTGCTACGCATCTCCTTCGCAAGATTCTCAGCAAATTTGGTAATCTTGTTCATTGCCACGATCTTGCCACCCATAAACACAGGCTGGGTAAGGGTAACCGCACCAAAAAAAACATTATGGATATTGAATGTCATAGCATCCTTTGGGATTAGGGCAACCGTTTCCGGAATATATTGCCCGTCAGGACCTTTAACCGGTTCCCCGGTCATAGGATTTTTCACCAGATTAAACTCATAGCCCTGCTTCTCAAGGTTAAATGTTTTGGTTGGCAAGAGCTGGTCCTTTGAGAATACTGAAAGATTCTTTTGGTTATACATGTATCCGCCGGTAAAATCCAATGCCGGGAGATAAGCGGCAAATGCCTCACGATTCTGGTAATGAGCCTGCTTGACGCTCTCATTGCCTATAAGCATGCGTTTGTTGCTACGCAATGCCATATTGCGGCAGGAATCAAGGCTTACAATCTCCTCGCCAGAGGCGGCCATACCGCCCAAAAGCATCACCGCCGCCATGATAATGCGCCCGGAATGCAGGAATTTATCAATACCTATCATAATAAATAATGCGTTAAAACGTGAGNGGCAGATGCANATACACNGAACCGCTTTGCAAANTTAACAAAATCAACCTTAAATAAGTTCGCATTTCATCCCTCNATCCATAATTTAGTTGTTAAGGGATTGTAANGTNCCACCTGNCACAAGCGAGGNANCTTGCATGCTTCATTGTCACAAAGTAAGAATAAAACAAAAGGATAGTCTCACGACTATCCTTAAGCTTCAAATACACAATTATCTATAAAACAACTATTTAATATGTTAACTCTCCTTCATTATGGATCTATGCCTATATTGTGGCACAGAGGATTCTCCTACGCAGACTTTATTTTTGTGTAAAATCGGTTAAAAAGCGTATTGTTAACAAATCCGTGCACAAAATTATAAAATTTCATAATTGTTCACCAATTTGTAATTGCTTTTTTCTCTACTTTATTTAATTTTTACACAGATGTTAAATTATTTTGATAATATCCTTTGTAAATTTCTACCCGGCAAGGCGGTATCCCACGGACAAACTTCGGATATTATGCCCTTTATAGGCAACTGCGACATATCAGTCTCAGCAAGAAGCATTTCCTGCGGAATAGATTCGGGAACTCCAAGGGCAAACTTCTCTCCAAATGACAGCATTATACCTGCATCACATATTCGGCGTGCAGTTTCCGCATTGCCACGGTAGCCATGCATTATCCATGGTGCCTTTGCACGTGAGCTCTTTCTAAGCGCCAAAATCTCAGAGGTACAACGAACATTATGAATGATGAGAGGTTTATGAAGGTTTTCGCCCAAAGAAATATGACGCCTGAAAATCTCAATCTGAGCATTCAAATCACCCCCCCGTAAACGGTCAAGACCACATTCGCCAATTGCTACCACCTGATTATTTGAGGCAACAGATTCGAGTCTGTTAAAATCCTCTTCTTTAACCTCGCCGATGCTCCACGGATGGATTCCAACCGAATAGAAGAGTCCGGGCAAAAACACTGCACCAGAAGGCTCTAAGGCAATAATTCCTGATTTCGACTGCAGGTTATGGGTGTGGCAGTCACACAACATCCCTAAATCGCTCATGGAACAGGGTCATAACCGCTGCCTCCCCACGGATGACAACGCAAAATTCTTTTTAAAGCAAGCCAAAATCCTTTGAATACGCCATGCTTCTTAATCGCCTCGATTGCGTACTGGCTGCAAGTCGGGGTAAAGCGACAGCATGCCGGAAACATGGGGGAGATGCTAAGCTGATAGAATCTTATAGGCGCAACAGCTATTTTACGGACAATATCACTCAGTCTCATTTTGAGCTTGCTTGGATTTAGCGGCTATTTTAGACAAAATCCTTACCACTGAGCGCTCTGCATCCTGATACGATGTCAAACCGCTTCCAACATATACAAAGGCAATGTCTGCGTTGCTATCCTCAGGCAAAATCGCACGGTTAAGGCGATATGCTTCACGGCAACGCCTGCGCATGAGCACCCGGTCAACAGCATGGCGCAACCTTTTTTTAGGAACGGAGATGAGAAACTGCGCATTGCTAACCCTCCTTCCGGAATTAATGCGCCATACTGCGCGCCATGGGTATGCCATGACGACACCACGCTCTCCACCCGGCAAAAACAAAGCGTCTATCGCAGTTTTACTGCATAGACGCTCTTTCTTGTATAGCCGGTTCCCGGTCATATTATTCCTCTTCTTCTTCGCTCTTGAGATAATTCTCGAGAGCTGTAGTCATCGAAGGAGCCTGAGGAGACGGTGCTTCTATATCAAGGCGCAATCCCGCATCCTTTACCGCCTGGGCGGTGGTGGCTCCGAAAGTTCCGATCTTTATGTCCCCTTGCTCGAAATTGGGGAAGTTCTTCAGCAGCGAGGCGATACCGCTCGGGCTGAAGAAAAGCAACATATCATAGTCAAACTTTTCATCAGGACCGAAATCATTGCTGACTGTCCGGTACATTATCGCCTTGGTGTAGTTGATTTTGTTTGAATCGAGCAGGCTCGTTTCATCCTTGTGCACATCGCTAACGGCATAAAGATACTTCTCCTTGTTATGCTTAACCAGATAAGGAATCAGGTCGGCAAGTTTGCCGGTGTCGGCATGGAAAATCTTACGTTTGCGGTACACGGTATATTTCTGCAGGTAGAGCGCAATGCTCTCTGTAGTGCAGAAGTACTTCATTGTATCAGGAATAGTGATACGCATTTCTTCGCACAGGCGGAAGAAATGGTCTATCGCTGTGCGGGCTGTGAAAATTATTGCGGTATAATCCTGAATTGCAATCTTCTGCTGACGGAACTCCTTAGAAGTCAGTCCCTCCACTTTGATAAAGGGACGGAAAACTATATCAACGCCATATTTTTTGGCAATTTCATAGTATGGGGACTTCTCTGAAGAAGGTTTTGGCTGTGATACCAGTATTTTCTTTACTTCCACGCGGAATAGGTTTGATAGTTAAGAAAGTGTCAGATATTGGAGTATGTTATAAGCTATAAAAAGCGGAATAATTTCCAGGCTGCAAAGGTACAAAATAAAGTATATCAGCGAGAAAATATTGTTGTGAAAAATTCTAAAACCCTTAATAATAAAGATAATTCGTGCCACTGCGTACAAGCCAACTCCCATAATAAACATATTTTCCGAGATGGCGGGGTCAAATAAAACCATAAGTGCGGGAGCCCACAGGACAAGCCCCAGCAATACCTGGGATGCATTGAAACCACGCACCCACAACGCCGATTTTTCTTTGGTAGTGAAGGTATAGCCGATAATNTTATACACCATTACCTGCCATAAATAATATAATCCCGCANCGACAGTCAATGCCGCAATCGGCACCACTGGTGAAAAACCGTCAAGTAGCGGAATACTGACAACACCGTTAAGCAATATCCCTTCGCTGAGGCAAAGCAGCAGAACCAGCGACAATACTACTTTTGTTTCAGTAACAGTATGGTCCTCAAATAAATTGTCCTGAAGCTTCACTGAAAAAAGGTCGCGTGCGAAACCCTTTATAAAGGTGGAGTAATGCCTTAGGTTAAGAGCAACAAGGAGGAATACCCCAATAACCATGCTCGCAACGCCTGTATCATAACCGGGAAGCAACGGTCTTGCTTCAACCGGAATACCGGAAGCATAAGCCTGCCGGAAAGATGATGCACCCGGTTCGTAAGGCAAATCTTCATATAGGCATAGATTCCCCTCTATCAAGCTGTACTCAATCAAGGGAGAATGCGATATACTGTCAGAGCCTGAGGATTGCGCAACCATATCGGAATCTACCGGATCTGTCGAAATCACAACTAAATCCGGCTCCTCGTTCAAATATGATATTTGCTCAATCTGCCTCATATACCATATTAATTACTTTATTACAGCATCAACCGCTTCTTCAGGGGTTGAGGCAACTTCCCAAAGGCTTTTACGGGACAGACGCATGAAATGCTCCTTACATATTTTGTCAAGCATTTCAAAAAGCGGGTCATAAAAGCCGTTGGTATTGAGAATGACAACATTGCCTTTATATAGGCTTAACTGGCGCCATGTGATAATTTCCATAAGCTCGTCGAGTGTGCCGACACCGCCGGGCAACGCGATAACGCCTTGGCTCATCTCCGCCATAGTGCGTTTTCTTGTGTGCATGTCCGGACACATGACCATGCGGGTGAGAGCAGGATGCTGCCACTCTTTTTCAACCATAAACTCAGGCAAGATTCCTATCGCCTCACCTCCTGCGGAGAGCGCGCCATCTATTGCGGATGCCATCAGCCCTCCGTGACCTCCTCCACTCACAAGAGAATAACCCTTGCGGGCAATCAATTCGCCAACAGCAAAAGCATCGTGCTTGTACACATCCGCTACACTGCTTCTTGACGCTCCATATATGCATATTGCTTTCTGTTGCAGCTCCATGCTGCAAAATTACAAAAAAGATTCCGGAGTCAAAGCGTAAAGCTCACGCTCGCAACCAAAGTGCGCCCCTTCAACTTATAATCCAGATGGCGGGTATCAAGACCACTGAATACAGTATAACGGTAATTCTTCCGGTCAAGCATATTGTCCAATGCAAGGTTCCACCGCCATTTGCCATGTTTCCACACAACTTTGAAGTCAAGAAGCGCCATGTTTTTATACACGCCGTTGTTTATCGGCTTGCGTATATGTTCAAGCATTCCCCTCAATTCAACTCCTCCGCCCGGAAAGAAAGATAGGGTAATGTATTCTCCGAAATCGGTATATGAGCTGCTGTTACCCAAATAAGAGGAGATAATATGGCTAACGGTAGGATTCCAGCGAAAATTCATCCATTTTGCGGGAGTACAGTTTAATTCGATTCCCGCTGAAATGCTCCGCCCGTAATACCTTACAGATATATCCTGCTGGATTGTTTCTCTTCTGGACCATGACCCGGAGGCATTCAAATCAATTTTGGTGTGTATGCGCTGAAATGTTTTTGACATGTTTACGGAAAGTCCTGCTATATCTGTAGTATTAGGTGAAAGTATATCCGTCATATATGTTTCGCCCTCGGTGATATAGCTTGACCCGATAGTGTTGCGTCTGGTTGATGAATAGCTTAGGATGGAGCGGAGAAACCAGTAATCAAACGGACGCTGGAACTTGAAACCTAATATTCCACTCCAACCATTGGACTTTGCTATGACACCCGAACGTGCAGTGAAGTTCCTGAAGGAGGTTTGAACAGGATCTCCGAGAAGTGAAAGTATGTCTCCTATTTTTGAATCATACGAGGTGTTAAATGTAAACTCCGAGTAACCGTTGAGCTTGTAAAAAAATGAAAGAGATGGAGATATAGTGGGACGGTCAACCTCCATATTATCTCCTGTAGCCTTATTCTCTCCTCTTATTATATTGAACGCTACAGGGAAAATGAACCTAATGGAGAGTTTATTTCCCGGAATTTCATAATGGTAGCTCGGATTAGCNCCAATACCTCCTATATNAGCATATAATTTATTGATTTCCACTCCATCGTTGCGATGCAGCCCGGTAAATATATCATCATACTCATACTTTAAGTTTAGTGGCAAATAGATCGTCGACCGCCCGGTTTGCCAAGATGCATACGCTTGCTGCCTAAAGACAAATGTGGAACTTTTCACACTNTGGCTGCTAAGTTCATTAGAATACCCCTCCCCTCCTGATATGCCGAGTTTCGTCAGTGGTGAGTTATTAAAATTAATATTAGTTTCAAAATTCCACTCCTTTGTTCCGATTTTGGTGGAATACCGGAAATAGTCACTAATATTCACACTCCTGAAACGTCT
>WFLX010061569.1_pt1 | contig 15890 bp, 12 predicted proteins | sample 4967041 | NCBI WGS metagenome assembly WFLX01 (sample SAMN12857096, study PRJNA449069) | gut metagenome | isolation source: stool from male and female vole | host: Microtus ochrogaster | place: USA:Florida | collected 2017 | reverse complement strand
ATTTATGTCAATATCTTCAAAAAAGTTACCTCAGCCCGTTTTTGGACGGTGCTTTCCGCCAAGTCTCGTCAGTCATGATGCCCGCATCATTCCTTCCTCAACTCGCGAAAATCACTCGCCCAAAACCGCCCCGGGGCTCTTAAAATCTTTATGAGACGGGGTCTTAAACGTACAGATATAAATGCAAACCGTCATGCTTATATCAGTTTGTCGGCCACCTATACATTTGGATTCGGCAAGAAGGTGAATAGAGGTGATGAAGCTTATCAGCAGGTTGGACCCGGTTCAGGAATCTTGAAATAGATACTACTGCTGATTCATGCGCTCGTTTTCGGTTGTCAAGATTGTTCTGATGCCATAGGGTTCAGCCATTTGCCATAAGTCAGCATTCTCCAGATCCATTCAAGTGGACCGTAGCGGAAGAATGATAACCATAGGCGGCTGAATATTATCTGAAATGCGAAAACGCATATAGCAATCATTTCCGTCTCTCCCAATCCGCAGGAAGCTCCCAATCCAAGGCCAATACCATAAAAGAGGAAAATTCCTATAAGTGATTGGCTGATGTAGTTGGTCAATGCCATACGGCCCGGTGCTGCAAAAACCTTCCATATCCGCAGGTTCCTATGTCGTATGCAAATCAATCCGAGAATGGCGGCATAAGCAAAACCAAGAGGGTAGACGCTTATTGTGTATAGCACGGTGTGCACTGCATTGCCGAATGGATGAGACATGACCCCGCTATATGCATATAAAAGGGAAAAAGGAAATCCTATGAAACCTCCCCATAATGCCACTTGCTTGAGCAGATGCTTGTGTGAATCAAGATCTGAGTATATTTTGTTTCTGCCAATTACGAATCCGATCAGGAATAGTCCCATCACCTTGAAATATCGGTTNCCGTCGACAAACTCATACATTCTTTCCCATNCACCCTNCACAAGGAACTTGGAAATATCGCCGTAATTTTCAGCATCTCGAAGCCATGTACCGAAGTTTTCTTCCGTTATGCCATATTTCCCTGCATAGGCCCACCATTGATCGTAGGGGTAACTTGCCAGGAACACTCCTGTGGTCTCACATATAGCATCAATTATGATCGGAACTGTCAAAAGAATTGCGGCTATAATCAAGATCTTATTGTCCGGCATATTTCTGAATAGTGGCAGTAACATACCTAACACCGCATAGAGCAAGAGAATATCTCCGCTCCAGATAAGCANGAGANNAAGTGNANCCTATCAATGCCNATATTATCATTCTGCGGTAGANTATCTTNAATCCGTTGNCTCCTCNTTGNNCTGNATGAGNNATNATNATTGAGAANCCTATACCGNATAGCAAGGAGAAAAGAGTGTAGAACTTGCCGTCAATAAATAAATACTGAAGAAACTTAACAACCCCATCAATTTCTGCAGAAGGCATGCTTTGAATGGTGGTCTCAGTCTGAAAGGTGTATAAAGAGAATTCCGGATAGTTGGCAAGGCACACTCCAAGCAAGGCAAACCCTCGCAGAGCATCGAGAAAAATATGTCGTTTCTTGACAGAAGTTGGCTGCATGTTGGTATTGTCAGTCATATTTATATGCCTTTTTCAAATAATAATCTCGCAGATCATTCCATCTGTAGTAAGGCCCTTTTATAGGATTGCCGGGTAAACGCACCTCCTCTTCATTTAGCATGGCCTTGACGAGAACATCATTATCCTTGTTGCGATAGAAGACAAGCTGTATGTTGCCGGCCATCGGAATTAGGTCGTAGCTTCTTATACCCGCGGATTCCGCTTCCTCGATTGATGCGAATTCCTTGCCAAGATCATTGATTTCCAAAAGCGTTATGAAATTGATGAGGATTCCGTCATGGCCATAACGAAGATTCACACTGGGGCGTCTTGATAGTATGGCTGTGTCAGTACTTTCAATAATGTTCCTGAGGAGCATGCGCTGGGTGTAGGGCATGCGGTTTTCTGTGAGTGGACTGTTGATACAATGGAGTGTCCACATACCGTTGTCGCCACGCCATGCTTCTCTTACTTCATCTGCGGTGAAAACTTTGTCGAGTATCCAAGGCTGTCCTGTATGTCCTTGGGTATTGGCAAGAATCCAGTATAATTGTGGCATTAGTCCCGGCGCAACACTGTCTATTGCGAATTGTTTGTCATTTACAAGTCGCGAAAGATAACCATCCGGTACCGGATGCTTTGCCCAATATTCCCTCAAGACTGTGGCATTCGCTTTGTCTTTTATTTCCCAGGCAGGTTTGTCGTCATAGTTCATGAAATACNTATCGGCATAAGAAGCATCGCTCTTCATGATTACATTTGGCGCCACATCCTTGATACCTTGCAGCCCATTGAGCATCGACAATATGCAACGGATCACTACAGTAGACTTGGCATCAACCTGAGATGAGTCNGAGAAGAGTTGTGGATAATTGCGTGCNATGCGNCNTCNAATTGNCCTATGCTGCATGNCTNCCTTGTCGGATAATTCACCTAATCGTCCCCTTGATTGATATTCAATTTTTCGTAGTAGATCGAGAGTTTCTTTTCCAAGTGGTGTCAACTTGCCTGCACGCTCAGCCTTCTCAAGATTCTTTACCGGTGTTATGTAGTCGTTTTCTCCGATAAGCCAACGAGACCCGTGACGTCCATAGTGCTCAAGGTGAAACGGCTCGTAACCTGCCGGAGGCGGTGTTTGTGCCGGTGGCTCAATTTCAGTGTAGGGATAAGCCCTGAGATTACCGGATAATTTATGGAGATCAGTCTCCACATCAGCTGAGGGAGGAGTTGCAAGCGCTACAGAAGTAGACAATATAGCAGCAGACAACACTATTCTTGCGATAGTATTCTTGATGTTCATATTCTCGTTTTCTCTCAATTATAGATTGATAAACATTTGTTGCGCGTTGTTTCTACGTCAAACATTGATTTATTGAAACTTTGCATGCCTCTCTTTGACTTCACCATGGCGGAAAGCATGAAGAAGGTCGCGAAGTTCCTGGATTTGTGATTGAAGTTCAATTCCTTTATCGGTGTCTCGCACACGAAGACGTTTCGCACTCAGCTCAACAATCTGCTTGCTGCCAAGGATATCTGTACCCTCGCGGACAGCCAGTTCTGCAGATTCAAACGGTTCATGCTGCACGAGCTCCAGTCCTCTGCTGTGGTACACAAGGGTATAACCCGCAATTCCTGTTGTGGCGTGATATGCCTTTGAAAAACCACCGTCAATCACGAGTAGCTTTCCATTAGCACGCATCGGACTTTCTCCTTTGGCTGCCCTCACAGGTACATGCCCGTTAATGATATGTCGGTGTTCCCCCTCAACTCCGAATGCATCCAGTATTCCGTCAATCACCGATTCATCATTGCGGAGCTTAAAGTAATTTCCTTTCTCTTCAGCGTGAGTTGCTGCATCTTTGATGAAGTAGCGCTCGAATGTCGCCATCTTAGACTTGTCAAAGAGTGGTGAATCTTTTCCACACCATAGATACCAGAAGTAATCTATCGCAAATCGTTTCTTGTCTTCATCAATATCATCGTTGAAGGCAGCGCGCATCATCATACCGGTTTTATGCATGAGTTCACGCCCCTTATATTTATCGCCATATAATTCCACTTCTTTCAGACTTCCATCTTCGTTCAGTGGCATGGAAGCATGAAACAGAAGATTGGAATTATAGATTGCATACATGCAGCCGTGAGAGAGAAGACATTGAATATGGCGGTTGAGCTTGTCGCTCACCATGAAGGAATGATGCAGTTTCTCTACTAAAGAGGCCTCCTCTTCTGTCAGTGCATAAGGATTCTCTGGCATCACGGTAGGGAAGTTACTGTCCTTAAGTTCATACTCCTTTCCGTCAATTTCAATTATTCCTTTTTCCGTATGAAGCAGATGAAGTAGTTTCCGGTCTCCCATCTTCCATTCAGGACGTCGGTCAATCATTTGTCCTTCAAGCTTGAACTGAATGATGCTGATTGCCTTATGCATCTTTGCCCACAGCTTGAGCGACTTGTTGTCAGGGGCGTGATCCCCGTCCATTATGTGTGGACCGAATCCCTCGCAAGGATCGTCACCATAAGTCTCGAGTGCGAAGGTGGCGAGCGGTACAAGATTGATGCCGTAGCCGTCTTCAAGCGTCGCCATGTTGCCGTAGCGGAGCGACAGCCGCAAAACGTTGGCTATGCAGCAATCGTTTCCGGCCGNTGCTNCNANCCAAAGNGCATCGTGATTNCCCCATTGGATATNAAAACGGTCATAGTCGCAAAGGGTGTCCATTATAAGGTGAGCACCCGGACCTCGGTCGAAAATATCACCCAAGATGTGAAGTTGGTCGATACTAAGACGTTGGATTACGTTGCAAAGAGCTATAATGAAGTTGTCAGCCTGTCCGGTAGAGATGATTGTCTCTATAATTCTACGGAAGTAAGCATCCTTGTCATAATCGGTAGGAGACTCATGTAATAGTTCCTCGATGATATATGCATATTCTTTAGGTAGAGCCTTCCTGACTCGCGAACGGGTGTATTTGGAAGAGACAGACTGCAAGACGAGTATCAGCTGATGAAGCGTGACACTGTAGAAATCATCCATGTTGTCTTCCTCTGCCTTCGTATATTCAAGTTTACTTTCAGGATAATAAATGAGAGTGCAGAGATTACGGATATCTTGCTCTCGTAGCGATGTGCCGAATAGTTCGGTCACCTTACGACGGATGTTTCCTGATGCATTTCGCAAGATATGCGAGAATGCTTCATTTTCTCCATGAAGGTCAGCCACAAAATGTTCAGTCCCCTTTGGTAAGTTCAAGATAGCCTCCAGGTTTATGATCTCTGTGCTTGCGGCTTGGACATCAGGAAAAGACTGGGAGAGCAGTTTTAAAATCCGTAAGTCAGTATCCCGTCCTTTTATATCCTTGGTGTCGGTTGCAACGGTAAGTTCATTCTTGTGGTCCATACCACTTGGAATACATGTGATAGTTCTTAGCTATCTTGAAATTCATCTCCTTTGCTTTCTCCGGCTCTACCATCTTTACAAATTTGGCAGGGCAGCCTGCCCATAGTTCGTGTGCGCCAATCTTGGTGTTGCTCAGCACTACTGATCCGGCTGCTACGATTGCACCTTCGCCGACTATAGCATTGTCCATGACCACAGCTCCCATTCCTATCAGGGCATAATCTTCTACCTTACACCCGTGGAGCACTACATTGTGTCCTACCGATACATGGTCGCCTATTTCAATTACGGATTTCTCATATAGGGTATGAAGCACACTGCCATCTTGTATATTCACGCCATTCCCGACACGGATAGAATTGACATCGCCACGAAGAACTGCACCAAACCAGATGCTGCACTCATCGCCAACGATAACATCACCTACCACTACGGCATTGGCCGCGAGAAAACAGTCTTTTCCTATTTTTGGGGTGAACCCCCTGACTTCTTGAATAATTGCCATTGTTAAACTACTTATATCTTAATGAAGAAATATACTAATATAAAAAAATCAAAGGTTAATTCTGTTTGACTGTCGTCACTTAATTCATAAATTATAGTTTGTCATTAATCACTCCATAAAGCCATTCCGACTCTTCTTGCGTCAGCAACGGCGAGAGTCTGTCGTAAACCTCTTTGTGATANTCTTCAATCCATAANTTCTCATCGGTGGTTAACATATCATTGTCAATCAGTTTCTTGTCGTATGNATAAAGAGTGAGGTTACNGAAANGATAAAAATCTCCGANNTCATTGNTTTTCCAGAGNTCCACAGCAAGCATATTCTCTANNCGNATGCCATACTTGTCTTCTATATAAAGTCCGGGTTCATTACTCATGACCATTCCAGGCTCAAGTGGAACGGGGATCTCGTTCATACGTATTTGTACAGGTCCCTCATGGCAGTTGATGAAAAATCCTACTCCATGCCCTGTGCCATGATAGTAAGCCTTTCCTTCGTTCCATAGATATTGACGGGCGAGTATGTCAAGTTGAGCACCTCGAGTGCCTTTGGGGAAGATAGCACGCGATAGCGCAATATGTCCTTTCAATACCAACGTGTAGTCATGCTTTTCTTCATCAGTCGGCTCTTCTCCGAGCACTATCGTGCGCGTTATGTCTGTGGTGCCCTGTTTATATTGACCGCCACTGTCTATAAGTAGGATACCTTGGTCGGCTACCGGAACGTCTGTCTCATCGGTCGGTTCGTAATGAACAATGGCACCATGTCCTTTCCATCCTACTATTGCTGCAAAGCTCTCGTCCACGCAGTCAGGGTCGGCAAGACGTATCTCGCGCAACTTACGTGCTATACTCATTTCAGTAAGGTTCCCCTTAGGGAATTCCTCACCAAGCCATTTGAAGAATCTCACGAGTGCTACTCCATCTTTTTCCATAGCTATGCGCCAATTGGAAAGCATGGTTTCATTTTTAACGCTCTTTAGTTTAGTCACTCCTTCACCTCCAAAGACCACTGTACAGTCAATATGGTCATACACACTTCTTGCCGTTAAATTCGGGTCAATGAGCAGGCGCATTTCTTTAGGAAGCTTGCTCACGAATTCGGTCACAGAATCATAAGGGCAAACCTGTATATTATAGGAGTCGAGAAATTTCTGCACATCAGTGTTGATTTTCTCTTTGTCAATGAAAAGTACCCGCTCTCCGTCTGTATCAAGATAAAGGTAGCTGACAAACATTGGGCTATACGATATGTCATTGGCAGAGCGCAGATTCGTAATCCAAGCAATGTCATCCAAGGCAGATACGAGTATTCCGTTCGCTGTCATCTTGCGGACCTGTTCAAGAACTCGTTCTATCTTGGAGTCCACATTTTCTCCCACGATTGATTCGTCATGAACGAAGAGCATGTTAAGTGGGCGTGAAGGACGATCATTCCATATATAGTCGAACTGCGGGAAGTCTGTGCGGAATTTTATGTCGTTTTCCGTGAATTCTTGTTCCATGCGTTGCGTTTCAGCAACACTGAATGTCATTCCGTCAATTCCTACTGTTTGGCCGGCATCGGTATTTTCCGTAACCCAGCCTATTAGATCCACAGCTTCTGGCCCATCCAGTGGCATCATCTCAAACCCGGTGCCCGCAAGCTGCTGTCGGGCTTGAATAAAGAAACGATTGTCAGTCCAAACAAAAGCTTTATCTTTAGTCACCACTGCAGTGCCGTTGGTGCCGTTTTCCGATTTAAAACCTGTGAGCCATTCCCTTCCTCGCCAATGGGCAGGTGGAATTTCACTCTGGTGAGGGTCTGTACTGTTGATTATGCAGCAGTCGATATTGTGATCTGTCATCGCCTTGCGCAGGGAATCAAGTCTTATCTTTTCTATCTTTTCCATGAAATCATAACTTTAGTGCAAATATAATGAAAAATTTATAATCTTTATTAATAATATACNNCANNTTTTCTAAGTGGCCCACAAAATTATTGATATGGTGAATACGAGATTATCTTTAGGCAGGTTGGCTCCGGAGCGAAGGGGATTAACTACTACTCACAATGAGAATTTGATTATTTTTGGTCTAATTTTCGCATTAATAGTCAAAATGTGCACGGGGGGGGGTAATTTTTTATGAGAATACTTGTGTAATCGAAAAATTAATACTAAATTTGCATTGTCAAGAGAGAAAGAGTTTGGTTTGAAATAATTGGCATAGCATTTTATTTCTCTTGACAAGCAAGTCTAAAAGCTTTTTAAGTAATAGTGATATAATTTGTAAGTTAGTGGTTGAGTAAGTGTTGCGGTTGCTTGGGAAAGTGGTTGCAATATCTAAAAAATCACACTGCGGCTGGAGTTTGCGAAAATTCCAGCCGCAGCGTTTTTGCATATATTTAAATAAAAAGTAGGGACATGAAATTTCACATCCCTATTTTTTTGATTTCAAGATATTTCAGTCCTATGTCGCCTGAACTTACTTAACCACGTCAACAGCCGTTTTCTCAACCGGAAGGGCATTTATGTAATTCTTGATGTATACATTGAATCCTTCCACGTCTTCTTCAGTTGGAGTGATACTTGTACCGGTGTTCCCTTCAAATACTTCCATTTCAAGATAATCGGCGAGATTCCTGTCGTTGACATTGTTCACCAGATAGCCGGCGAGCAACGCCATACCCCATGCGCCTCCTTCTCCTGCGGTCTCCATTACCGAGATAGGGGAGTTGAGGGCAGCTGCAAGAATTCGCTGACCAACGCCCGGAGTCTTGAAAAGTCCGCCATGACCCGTAATACGGTCAACCTTGATCTTTTCTTCGTCGAAAAGTATGTCATTGCCAATTTTAAGGCAAGCAACAGCCGCATTGAGGTTGGCACGCATGAAATTTGCAAGGTTGAAGCGGTTGGATACCGAACGAACGAAGAGTGGCCTTCCTTCTGCAAGTCCTGTTATAGGTTCGCCGGAGAAATAATTGTAGCTGACAAGTCCTCCACAATCCGGATCACCGTTGAGCGCGTTGTTGTAGAGTTTGCCGAATATCTCGTTCATATCTACCGGTACTCCAAGGAGCTCCGTATATTCACGGAAGATGCCTACCCAGGCGTTCAGGTCGGATGTACAGTTGTTGCAATGCACCATTGCAACAAGGCTGCCGTCTGGAGTGGTCACCATGTCGATCATCTCATAGGGGCGGCTCAATTCTTTCTCAAGCACGATCATCGAGAATGAAGATGTTCCGGCAGACACATTTCCGGTGCGTTGCTTTACTGCATTGGTAGCCACCATACCGGTGCCGGCATCTCCTTCGGGCGGACAAAGCGGCGCTCCTCCTTCAAGATTTCCGGAGATATCAAGATGCTTGGCTCCCTCTTCTGTTAGGAAACCGGCATTTTCTCCGGCTACGAGAATCTTCGGAAGCACGTCCTCAAGTTTCCAATCGAAATTCTTGTCTGCGATCATGCTGTCGAATTTCTCGACCATCTTGACGCTGTAGTTTTTCGTTTCTGGGTCAACCGGTAGCATGCCGCTGCCGTCGCCGATACCGATCACCTTCTCTCCTGTAAGCTGCCAATGGATATATCCTGCAAGGGTGGTCAGGAAGGCAAGATCCTTCACATGCTCTTCTCCATTGAGTATAGCTTGATATAGGTGGGAGATACTCCAGCGAAGAGGTATGTTATAGTCGAATTCCTTTGAAAGGATTGCTGCGGCCTCCCCGGTGTTGGTGTTGCGCCATGTGCGGAATGGTGCAAGCATGTTGCCGTTTTTGTCGAATGGCATGTAGCCGTGCATCATGGCGCTTATTCCTATTGAAGCTAACTTCTTGATTTCAACGCCATATTTATTTCTCACATCTTCACGAAGATCGCGGTAGCAATCTTGAAGTCCAAACCATATTGCCTCCAGACTGTATGTCCATAGTCCGTTGACGAGTTGGTTCTCCCATTCATGACTTCCTTGTGCTATCGGATTGTTGTTCTCGTCAATGAGAACAGCTTTGATTCGGGTAGAGCCAAACTCTATACCGAGAATGGCCTTACCCGACTCTATTGTTTGTTTGATTTTTTCAGGCACGATACTTCAATGATAAATTATTAGTGATAAATTATTAATTTAAAATTCAAAATTTGAATTATCAATTACTTATTCAGCAGATAATAAACGTCGTTATATCTCAGCTCACGCTTGAAGCCCTGCATGGTGGTGTCCTTATCTATGCGAACCATTTCAATGCCTGCCATCTCTGCATAGTCTTCCCAATACTCCGGTGTGATGTCATAAGAGAAGCAGCTGTGATGTGTGCCTCCTGCCATGATCCATGCGCCGGCACCTATCTCGAAGTTCGGCTTTGGTATCCAAAGAGCAGATGCAACCGGAAGTTTAGGCAGCGGTTTTGATTTGATGCACTCTACGTCATTAACTATCAGGCGGAAACGTTTGCCAAGGTCAATAACTGTAGCTGTGATGCCGTCGCCTGGCTTTGATGTGAAGACAAGGCGGGCTGTCTGTGCCTTACGGATACCGATACCGAGGAAGTGCACCTCAAGGCGAGGCTTTTCTTCAGCGATAAGCGGACAAACCTCAAGCATGTGTGCCTGAAGAATTGAGCTGTTGGCACCGTCGAAATTAAGAGTATAATCCTCAAGGAAAGAGCATCCTTTGCCCATCCCTTGGCTCATATACCATAGAGTGCGGTATAGGGCTGCAGATTTCCAGTCACCTTCTGCACCGAAACCGATGCCTTCTGCCATCAGTCGCTGCGACGCGAGACCCGGTATTTGGTCGAAGCCTACGAACTTCGGATCGTTAATATCCTGGGTTCCGAGATCATCGAAGTTTGTGGTGAATGCCTTAGCTCCCTTTTCTTTAAGAATGCTACGCAGGGCGAGTTCTGCCTTTGCTGCTTCATAAACTGACTTGTAGCCTTCTGAAGTTTCGTTTTCAAGCGCTGCATCGTGGGCATACTCCTTGAAGTAGACTGCTACAAGTGCCTTTACATCCTCGTCTGCTACCTTCTTATAGTGCTCCATAAGTTCGCTTACCGGGCAGTAATCCACATGATAACCAAGCTGCATCTCTGCGTCAACTTTGTCACCGTCGGTCACTGCCACATTGTTCATCTGATCACCGAAGCGGAGCACGAGCATATCCTGAGCATCTGCCCAGGCAGCAGCAACACGCTGCCAGACTGCGATATGATCTTGAGTGCTCGCATCTTTCCAATAGCCTACCACAACCTTCCTACGTACATTCATGCGTGCACAGATATGGCCAAACTCGCGGTCGCCGTGTGCGCTCTGGTTTAGGTTCATGAAATCCATGTCCATTGTGTCCCATGGAATTTCTGCATTGTATTGGGTGTGGAAGTGGAGCAGCGGTTTGCGAAGTGCCTGCAGGCCATGAATCCACATCTTGGCTGGTGAGAAAGTGTGCATCCATGTGATGATTCCAACGCATTTTGCATCGTTGTTGGCAGCCTTCATCACATCTTCAACCTCCTTGGAAGAGTTGGCTGTGCCTTTATATACCACCTTGATCGGAAGACGTCCTGAATTATTTAGACCGTCTACCATTTCCTTTGAATGTGCATCTACAGCTACAACTGCATCACCTCCATAGAGAAGCTGGGCACCTGTGACCCACCATATTTCCAAATTTTCGTACATAATTATTCTGTATTATTGTGTTTTGTAAATTCTCAATTACGCTTTGTTTATTAGTTCTGCCCGTAATATGCATTCGGCCCGTGTTTCCGGTTGAAATGTTTCTCCACGAGCAATGGGTTCATTGTCAGATTGGGATTTGCAGCAAAAGCGATGCTCGCCATCTTTGCCACTTGTTCCATCACCACTGCATTGTGCACTGCATCGTGAGGATCCTTGCCCCATGCAAATGGACCATGGTTCTTGACAAGCACTCCTGGTGTATGCATAGGATTCATTCCTTCGAAACGTTTTATGATAACATTGCCCGTCTCAAGTTCGTATGCACCTTTCACCTCCTCTTCAGTCATATCATCTGTGCAGGGTATTGCCTCGTGGAAATAATCTGCATGAGTTGTGCCGATATTGGGAATGTCAAGTCCTGCTTGGCTCCATCCGGTAGCAAATGTAGAGTGGGTATGAACAACTCCTCCCACTTCAGGCCATGCACGATAGATGGCAAGGTGGGTTGGTGTGTCGCTTGATGGCTTAAGTTGCCCTTCTACCACATTACCCTGAAGATCCACAACTACCATATCTTCAGGTTTCATTACATCATAGTCAACCCCGCTTGGCTTGATGACTACAAGTCCCTTTTCGCGGTCGATACCTGACACATTTCCCCAAGTGAAGATCACGAGCCCGTGCTTCACAAGGTCCATATTTGCCTTATATACTTCTTCTTTAAGTTTTTCCAGCATAATAAATCAATCGTTAATCGTTAATCGTTGCTCCTGAGCCGATACAGCGTTGCCCCTCTTTTAGAGTTGCTCTTATCGATAAATTCTGTCTTTTCCAGCGAATTGCTTTCCATTATTCTCTTCCGGAAATTCCTCTTGTCAAGTTTCTCTCCAAGAATAGCTTCATAGACAGCTTGCAGTTGGCTTAGCGTGAACAGTTCCGGTAGAAATTGGAATACCAACGGTTTCCTGTGCACTTGCTGCCTGAGATATTCCAATGCTTTCGCCACTATCTGAGGATGATCGAAAAAGAGCTCCGGCATCTCGTCAAATGGTATCCAGTGGGCATCGTTGTCGTTGACCCGTTGGTGATCCTGATCATCGAAATTTAGAAGTGCGCAATAAGCAACTGAAATTACTCTTGCTCCCGGATCTCGATCCGGATCTCCGAAGGTGCCAACCTGGTCCATGTATACATTTTCAAGACCAGTCAGCTGATAGAGCACTCGTTTTGCCGCTTCATCAAGAGATTCATGCTCTTCGACGAATCCCCCCATCAGCGACCATTTGTCTTTTCCTGGCATCATGCGTCTTTTTATAAGAAGGATATTTAGTTTCCCTTCATGTAGTCCGAAAATCACGCAGTCTACACTTACAAAATGACGCGCATGCTCTCTATAGTAATTCATTTAACTGTTAATGCATAATCCACGATGCATGGCCATTCATAAGTAGCAGACGAAATCTATTTTGTACATATATCGTTTAATTTTAGTCAGCTACTTGGTCAATTATGCATCATGAATTATGCATATTGATTTTATTACCAAAAATACCAGTAGAATGCAGCTGTAATTCCAAGGATGATGCATGTGTGGATCACATCCCACTTGTTCCAGCTGGCGCGTGTCACAGCTCTCTGTTCCGGAGTGGAGGTGCCGAATACAAGTCCCTTGATCTTATCTTCATCCGGAGCCTTTGTAAACATGCTGACTACGAAAATCACTGCAAGGCAGAAAACAAGCATCCAGCCGCAGAAGAATAGCCAGTTGGTGTCAAAGAATAGCCACTGGAACCATGAATGGTCAGATTCCGGAATTGCAGGCATATTGCTGTAGATAACCTTTGCGCCAAGACGGGTGATGCCTATTGCCAATCCGGCTATCAGACCCCACATGCCTCCCTTTGCGGTGGCACGTTTCCAGGTCACGCCTAAAAGGAATGCAGCCGCGATTCCCGGAGCAAGCACCGATTGAACATCCTGCAAGTAGAGATAGAGCACATCACCGACTGACCGCATCACTGGAATCCAAAGAATGCCGAGTATCACGATGACAACAGTAGCTGCCTGTCCAATCCTTACAAGTTTCTTAGCATCGGTGTTAGGTTTGAAACGCTGGTAGAAGTCTATTGTGAAAAGTGCTGCGGAGGAGTTGAAGAGTGAGGCAAGCGATGACATCAGTGCTGCCAAGATACCGCAGACTATCAATCCTTTCACACCTGCCGGCAGCAACTTGGCAACCAATGTCGGGAATGCTGCGTCAGAGTTGGGCAGTCCCGCAGCTGTCATTGGAAGGAAGGATCCGCTTTGCTGGTGAAGTGCAAAGGCTATCATGCCGGGGATAAGGAATAGGAACACCGGGAGTAGCTTTAGATATGCTCCAAAGATTGTTCCGCGTCGTGCCTGCTTTTCATCGCGACCTGAAAGTACGCGCTGCACTATAAACTGGTCGGTACACCAGTACCAGAATCCAATTACTGCAGAGCCGATCAAAGCTCCAAGCCAGGGATACTGAGCATCGCGGTTATCACGGATCAGGTTAACCATTGAGTCGCCATAGTCGTTCACCTCCACTGCTGAGCATATCTCCATCATCTTTTCCCAGCCTCCGAGTTCCCTAAGGCCAAGCACGAGAATGATAAGAGAGCCTAAAAGTAGGATTGGGGTTTGGAGCACTGAGGTGTAGAGCACTGATTTCATGCCTCCGAAGATTGTATAGAGAGCAGTGATGACCACAAGGCCGATGGCTGCTATCCAGAAGAAATCGATACCCCAGAGAGTTTCGATGCCAAACACCTGTTGGAATACGAGGCCTCCGGCGTATACTGTCACAGCTACCTTCGTAAGTACATAGCTGATAAGTGAAATCACCGAAAGTATTGTTCTCGATGCTGGGTTATAGCGCTTCTCAAGGAATTCCGGCATGGTTATCACCATGGAGCGGGAATAGAAGGGAACAAATACCCAGCCAAGCAAGAGGATCATCCATCCCTGGATCTCCCAGTGCGCCATTGCCATACCGCTCGATGCACCCGAGCCCGCAAGACCGATTAGGTGTTCAGATCCGATGTTTGACGCAAAGATTGATGCGCCGATTGCAATCCAGGTGGCGTCNTTGCCNCCGAGGAAGTAGTCGTCNGCATTNTTNTGCTTCTGTTTCATCACCCANANGATGATGCCNATCAGAGCCAATGCGAANATGNCGACNACAATCCAGTCTAATAANGCCATAATTGTTCTGTTTTGTTATTAATGTTGTTAAGTTTTCAGTAATGTTTATAGAACTTTTAGGTCCAAAAGGGCTTATCGGACCTATTTATTTAGAATATAGTTAATCTTTGACCGTAGAGAACTTGAACACGCAGTGACTATTGTAGGTCTCTCCGGGATTAAGATAAGCTGATGGCCATTCCGGTTTGTTCGGAGTGTCAGGATATTTTTGTGTTTCAAGGCAGATACCGCTGCGCTGTTTGTAGACGATTCCATGCTTGCCTGTCACTTTTCCATCAAGGAAATTTCCTGAATAAACCTGGATGCCGGGTTCATTGGTGTAGACGTCGAGTTGGATACCGGTTGTCGGAGACAGGAGTGTGGCCGCAATCTGGCTTTCGTCTCCTTGTGCATCAAGCACCCAGTTATGGTCGTAGCCATTGCCAAACTTGATCTGCTCGAAATCTACCTTATCTATATCTTCACCGACAACTTTGGCGTTTGTGAAATCCATAGGCGTATCTTTAACGTCAAGAATTTCCCCTGTGGTCATGTAAGTGGCGTCAACCGGAGTATATCTTGCTGCATTCACCGTAAGAACATTATTGGTGATAGGCTCATTAGGATCTCCGTTAAGGTTGAAATAGGAGTGATTGGTCATGTTGATGACCGTTCTTTTGTCGGTAGTAGCCTTGTAGTCGATGTCGATGGCGTTGTCGCTTAGAAGGGTATAGGTCACTGTAGCCTTGACGTTGCCTGGGAAATTGTTATCACCGTCAGGACTGTCCATAGTTAGCACGAGAGTTGAATCGTTGGTCTGTTCTGCTGAATAAACCTTGTATTGCCATCCTGAGAATCCTCCATGCAGGCAATGACCGAAATTGTTCTTTGGAAGCTGGATGGTGTCGCCGTCAATTACAATCTTTCCTTGATTTATTCTATTTGCATAGCGACCGATAGATGCTCCGAAGTCAGATTGGTTGTTCTGTGGAAAATATGCTTGCACGCTATCGAAACCAAGCACAACATCCTTAAAGTCTCCATTGCGGTCCGGCACCATGATTGAGACAATACGGCCTCCGAAGTTCGTGACACAAACCTCCATGCCATTGGCATTCTTCAGTGTATAGAGAGCGGTCGGTTTCCCTTCATATTCTGCTATGAAGTTCTGAGGATCAAGCCCTGAAAGTGTTGTTTCAGGAGCTTTGCTGGTGTTGCATGATGCCAGGGCTGCGAAAGCACCGGCAAACACCATAAATTTTTTTGTTGCTTTGATCATGATATAAGCTTTAATTTTATAATTTTTATGAAATTTTCAAATCCTGATGCCTTTTGATAATCAATTTTCATAAGCGAAAGTCGATTATTGAGTGTAAAAACTACACTTTTTCCTTTCGGCGGTAAAATTAATATTTCAAATCTTTATAGCCAAATTTATTCTTATGTTGTAGAGCATATTTAGACCCCGTCTCATAAGATTTGAGAGGCCCCGGGAAAGCTGGGTTGGGATGATTTTCGGCATGCAGGCTCGGGAGCATAGCGGGCTATGTGACTGAGCCAAAGGT